>JAEIGA010014737.1_pt1 | contig 11898 bp, 6 predicted proteins | sample 9270691 | NCBI WGS metagenome assembly JAEIGA01 (sample SAMN17057246, study PRJNA624740) | gut metagenome | biome: biome; isolation source: fecal sample | host: Bos grunniens | place: China: Xizang | collected 2019
TGAGGGCTTCCAGGCGATTATTCAGGGTCAGAACAACGACTTCCTAACTACCATGTCGTCGGGCTCACGTGCTATATCGTGGGGCGATGTAACAGACTCCTACGGCTTCCTCTCGTTCTTTGGTCGTGGCGAGTATAGCTACGACAGTCGCTACTATGCAGACTTCTCGGTGCGCACCGACGCCTCATCACGCTTTGGTCGTGGTGGCCGCTGGGCAGCATTCTGGTCGGTAGGTCTTATGTGGAACGCCAAGCGTGAGTCGTTCCTCGACAATGTCGATTGGCTCACAACAGCTCAGTTAGCGCTCTCAACAGGTACGTCGGGTAACTCCTCAATCCCTAACTACGACCACTTAGCACTGGTTGCAGGTGGCGCCAACTACAACGACCAGATGGGTATCTATCCGTTACAAAGTGGTAACGAGGATCTCGGCTGGGAGAAGCTATGGACAACAAACGTGGCTCTACACCTCGGCTTTTGGAATAGGCTCAACGCAGATATTGAGTTTTACAACAAGTACACAACAGATATGCTTATGTCGGTACCAGTGTCGTATGCCGACAAGGGCGAGGGCTTCCGCTGGGACAACATCGGTGCAATGGTCAACCGAGGCTTCGAGCTTCAGCTAAATGCCGACGTGGTGCGCCGTGGTAGCTTCGTGTGGAACGTATCGGCCAATGTGTCGTACAACCACAACGAGATTACAGAGCTATATAACGGTCTTAACGAGTATGAGCTTTCGTCAACAAGCACCAAGCTTGTCGTAGGTCACTCCGTAGGCGAGTTCTACGTAAACCGCTATGCTGGCGTAAATCCCGCAAATGGCGATGCTTTGTGGCTCACTAAAGATGGCGAGATAACAACCGAGTTCAACGAGTCGGATAAAGTGATGATTGGCAAGAGCTACATCGCACCATGGCAGGGTGGCTTCGGCACATCGCTATCGTGGCGAGGTCTCACGCTCTCGGCTCAATTTGCATGGGTTGCCGACAGATGGATGTTCAACAACGACCGCTTCTTCGAGGAGAGTAATGGACTATACTCGACCTACAACCAGTCACGCCGCATACTATACGACGGCTGGAAGCAGCCAGGCGACATTACCGACATACCACGTTATGGCGTGACACCACAGATGGACTCTCGCTTCTTGGAGGACGCATCGTTCCTACGTCTTAAGAACGTGATGTTAAGCTACTCGCTACCGTCGAACATGCTTCGCAAGAGTAAGTTCTTTACGTCGGCACGCATATATATTCAGGTACAGAACCTCTTCACGTTCACTGCCTTCTCGGGCATCGACCCTGAGGCTTCGGGCAACGTGTATAAGGCTCAGTACCCTATGTCACGCCAATACTCTATGGGCGTAGACCTAACCTTCTAACCTCGCACAAGCTATGATAAAGATAGATACAATACTCTGCAAATTGGCTGTTTTGGCCATTGCCACAACCACCCTCGCTTCATGTCTTGAGAAGTATCCCGACTACGCTATTCCTCAAGATAAGGCTATCAACACCCTCGATGATTTGGATCAGGCTGCTATCGGCATCTACGACAGCTTCAAGAGTGGTGCTCTCTATAGTGGTTATCTTACCCTACTTCCCGACGTGCAGTGCGACATGGTGTATGCCGTAAATGGATATACCAACACCTATGGCAACATCTGGCGCTGGGATATTCTTGCTACAAACTCGGAGATTACGTCGGTATATGCAGCCCTCTATCAGGTTATTGCTCGTGCCAACTACCTCTTGGAGTATGCTCCACGTGTCGAGGCAACCCTCGTCGAGGAGTCCGACATCGAGCACTTCAACCAGATTTGTGGCGAGGCATACTTCGCCCGTGCCATGGCCTATAGCGAGCTTATAAAGCTATATTGCAAGAGCTACGAGAGTAAGGCAGAGGCTGAAGATGAGCTTGGTGTGGTGTTAGTCACTAAGTATAACACCGACGAGCCTATAATTCGAGCCACACTCCAGAAGTCGTACGAGAGGGTTATCGAGGACTTGGATAGAGCGGCAAAGCTTATGGTGGTTGACTCGAGTGTGCCTACGAGCGGCCTGTTTGGCTCGCCATACTTCAACGAGTACACAGCCTACGCCCTACGTGCCCGTGTGGCGCTATATATGAAGGACTACGACGCAGCTATCGACTACTCGTCACGTGTCATCGATAGCGGCTACTACATCCTCTCGTCAACAACGTCAATGGTAACATCGGAGCTTAGCCACTTCGACTATATGTGGCAGTATGACGACGCTACGGAGATTATCTGGAAGGTGGGCTTCACACCTACGTCGTATGGCGGTGCGCTTGGTCGCATCTTCTGCAACTACGACTACTCGACACTCAAGCCCGACTATGTGCCTGCTGAGTGGGTGCTCAACCTCTACAACGATGCCGACCTACGAGCTTCGACCTACTTCCAGAGCTACCAGACAGGACATAGCCACGGCCTTACATGGCCACTTCTTATGAAGTACTTTGGCAACATGGACTTCTTCTCTCAGCAGATTCTGCATACCTCGATGCCTAAGCCGCTGCGCCTTGCTGAGCAGTATCTAATACGTGCTGAGGCATACGCCATGAAGGGCGACTACACCTCTGCGGGCAACGACCTCGGAACCCTTCTTGCTGCACGCTACTCTTCGTTTAGTGGTAGTGTGACGCTCACACAGAGTAACGCTATGCAGCTAATCGAGGAGGAGCGAATTAAGGAGCTATACATGGAGGGCTTCCGCCTCATGGATCTCAAGCGCTGGCATAAGGGCTTCGAGCGTAAGCCTCAGGAGCAGTCGTTGGAGCATGGCTCAACGCTTAGAATTGAGGCCGATGATGTGCGCTTTGTATGGCCAATACCTCAACACGAACTCGAGTCTCCAGGCTCGATGATAGAACCTAACGAAAGCAACAAATAGACTATGAAACAGATATTAAAACTTGGAATCGTGCTCTTTGCGCTCCTCAGCCCTGTGTTTGTAGGCTGCGAGAACGAAAGACCAGTATACGAGGGACGCAACTTCATAATGTTCTCGTCAGAGAGCCATACGTTAGGTATTCTTAACGATGAGGAGTGGTTCGAGATTCCAGTATCGGCATCACGCACCTCAGACCACGACCGCCACATAGGCGTCGAGGTCGTAGCTGCGGAGAGTAGCGCTATCGAAGATATGCACTTTGTGGTGGAGTCGCACACCCTCACAATCAAGGCTGGCGAGTTAGCTACCGCAGTGCGCATCAAGGGTATTTCGGAGGCGATAACTCCAAATGTAGCTTTGGAGATAAAGCTAAGCCTTGTTCTCGACGAGGAGGATATCCTCGAGGAGCATACCACCTCAACCCTTGTCACTCTACAGCGCTGCTGCGAGTTCGACATTAATAATTTTGTGGGATATGCTGTGCTAACCTCAACATGGTCGATGCAGTATATGAACACCGACGCACGCTTAGTACGCACACGACTCGACAACGTGGAGAACGTAATTGTTATCGACGACATGTTTTACGAGGGCTACGACATACGTATTAAGCTCAATAGTGAGGATCGTCTAAATCCTCTTGCATCGCTCTATGGCGCACAGGTATTGGGCACTACGGGCGAGGCCTTTGGCACCATCTACGGCAACGGCAAGCTCATGGTGGATAACCCTATGGGTAGTGTGTCGTATTACAGCACCTGCGAAAATTTCCTACTCCTCTATACGGTGATGTATGTCGACGAGGTGGGTACTGTGGGTAGCTACGTCAACATCTTGGAGTGGATATCAGACGAGGAGGCTGAGCGCATCATGCGTGAGGGCTTTTAATGGGTAGCGAATAAAACGATACGAAATATGAATAGAGAGTCAATTAAGAGAATATGTGTTGTGGCAGTGGCTATGTTTGCCACTCTCGGCATATCGTGCCAAAGGGAGGTCAACACCGAGGTCACACTTCCTGACGGGCAGATCATATTCTGCGATGCGGGCGACAAACCTCAACTTAGCTTCACGGCCGAGAGCAACTGGCACCTATCGTCAAACGCCCTATGGTGCAATTTCATCACACCTACTGGCGAACAGCAGGAGATGGCGGGTAAGGCGGGCAGCGTAACGGTTATGCTCAAGGTTAGCGACATCAATCTATCTACCAAGGATACTATTGCCACCATAACAATCAGAATGGGTGGCAAGAGTGGCACGCTGGCAACAGTTGAGCGTAGCGCCAAGGAGCTATATCTTAAGCTCTACGATGCCGAGGGCAACATAACAGAGAGCTTAGAGCTTGGCTACGAGAGCTATATCGAGTCGAGCCTCGAGGCCAACTTTGAGTTTGCCGCTATCGACCTACCCGAGTGGGTGGAGGTTGCCGAGCGCAATGCCAGCGGCAAAATCACCGTTACAAATGCCATTAGCGGCAGAGCGGGCGAGCGCAAAACAGTGCTCTTACGCATAGTGCGTGATGGCGAGCGTGAGAACGTCAAGATTAGCGCCGAAGATATGCAACTCATCAACTTCGCAAACAGAGATCGTAGCGTGAGCTTTAAGTATGCTATCGTATATAACGGCATGGGCAAGAACTTCCTAACATTCACGGGCCCCACTGCCAGCACCTTTGGCTGGGAGGTGTCGCTCGACGGCAAGAGCTTCCGCCACTACAACGAGAGCGATGATAGCACCACAACATTTAGCGACGAGCTACAATATAGGATTACTGCTGAGGATAACAACTATCAGATTCTTCACTTCGAGCAGCATATCGAGCGAGGTCTATCGTCGTACGAATATTTCGGCGAGGAGGACGCTGAGCGTTGGATAACATTCGACAAGGAGAAGATGACACTACGCATCAACGAGCACTCTGGCAAGCCTCGCTACGGCGTGGTGATGGCACTTCCAAGCGGCATATACGAGAGTATTCGAGAGGATATATACTCAATATTTGAGGATGACACCTCGGCAGGTATTGCTCTACCAACAATAAAGAGCGACTACACAAAGTTCATACTCATCGACTTTGTGCAGCACGACTTCAACGCCACAAAGAACATGTACGCCTACCACTCGATATCGTCACTCGAGATCTACTGCGACGCCTATATCGACGCAGAGCTAAGCCTGATATATGGCACAGAGCAGATCTATACGTGCGACTTTGTAAATCCTGTTGAGGGCAAAACCCCTGGCATCATCGTAAATCCTCTTATCGACGGCTGGAATACAGCAAACTATGACAAGGGTATTGCGAGTGTCGAGGTAAAGTTGGGCGACAGAAATCTAAAGATGAGCGAGGGCGAATACTACATTGGCGAGAACACCGACGAGGAGCTCTCGGTACACCTTTGGGGCCCTAAGAGTGGCTGGAATGGCGAAAACGTGGTTATAGTATTCAAGCTAAACAACGTAGCGCAAAAAATCTTGGTGGTTACACCGCCCTCGATACTATAAGATATTGAATTATGAGAAAGAGCATTATATTTCTATTAAGCCTACTCTGTGCAACCCTCGTTATCGGTTGCGAGAAGAGAGCAGAGAGCCTCGATGCAGAGTATGGCTATGTGCAGTTCCGCCTACTCAAGGAGGCGCAGATGGAGTCTTCAAGCCGCTCGTCGGAGGAGCTTGAGTGGCTGTCTGATGCTACTAAGATTACCGTTGTTATGCAGTGCGAGGGTTCGACAATAAGCCAGACGCTACCTCTTACGAGCTACGACAAGCAGTCGGCAGAGTGGGGCCTACAGAGCGAGAAGCTACGCCTCATGGTGGGTAGCTACGAAGTTATCGGCTACTACCTCTACGACAGCCTCGACAACATGATTCTAACGGGCGACAACTGTGGTCAATTCTCGGTCGTGGCTGGCGGTCTTGAGATTAAGAAGATTGGCATTCCGACCATCGAACGAGGCATCGTGGGCTTTGCCCTCTTGAAGGCATTCCCCACAACACGCTACGAGGCTGAGGGCGACTACGCCTTTAGCAGCATCAAGTCTGTGGACATCACCGTAAAGGATAAGTTCACAGGCAAGAAGACCACCTTCGAGGCGATGCCTACACTCTACTACGAGACCTTCGTTGAGGGCTCCTACGACAAGGAGCTATACGAGAGTAATGGTCGCTCGGCATATATGATTTGCCAGACGCAATATTGGTTGGAGGCTGGCGACTATGTCGTAACGTCGTACACCACCTACTCCGATAGCAAAGGTAATAACACCCTTGAGATTGCCACAATCGAGGATCTTAAAATCGAGTTTACAATAGCAGACAACCAAAGTAGCATGGTTTCTGTGCCCATTATATTGTCGAAGACCAGCGAGCGCATCAAAGACTATGAGGCACTGCGCAAGATATGGTTGGCTCTTGACGGCAAGAATTGGACATTCTACGGCGAGGAGTACAACGCCGGCGCAAACTGGGACTTTAACAAGGATATCGACATGTGGGGCGAACAGCCTGGCGTGACACTCAACGCCGATGGTCGTGTTGTAGGTCTAAATTTTGCGGGCTTTGGTGCTAAGGGTGTTGTTCCCGAGGCCATAGGCCAGCTAACGGAGCTACAGACGCTCTACCTCGGCAACCACAACGAGTATATCGGAGGCTATGACGACAATTTAGGCCGCATTAGCGCCATGGACTACTACGAGCGTGCCATTAAGCATGATGTTCGCCGTGACCTCTCGCCTGAGCTTCAGCGTGCACTAATGACAACGGAGGAGCTTGATAGGCTACATACACCTAAGCGCAAAGATATTGCCTTTGGCAACCTAACAAATGGCATCTCGGGAATATCTCGAGCTATGATGCGCCTAACAAAGCTCGAGCAGTTCTTCATTGCCAATGCTCCAATCACGGCAGAGAACTTCTTTATCGACGTGGAGGAGGGTTCGCCATACTACGAGGAGCAGGCATCGTGGAGCTGGTCACAATTTGAGCAGTTGATGGACATCGAGATTTACAACTGCCCTAACCTTAAGCGTCTGCCTATGGAGTTCTTGGCAGGTGTACCTAAGCTACAGTCGCTCAACGTGGCAATGAACTACGGTATCTCGGGCGAGCAGCTTAAAGAGGATTGGGAGGCATTCATCGACGGCGAGTCGGGTGACGAGATACAGATTCTCTACCTCAGCTACAACAACCTACAAGAGACACCATCGCACGACTATATGAAGCGCATGACAAAGCTCGGATACTTGGATTGCAACTCAAACAAGCTCAAGGTGATACACTCATTGGGTAAGGAGATTTCGCCTGCAACGCTAATCTTCGACTACAACAACATAGAGACAATCACGGTCGAGGAGGGCAACTACTTCTGTGGCATGAGTCAGCTTGAGACATTCTCTTGCTCGAACAACCGCCTAAAGAGGCTCCCCGATCTATTCTCAGCACGCTCGATATATACTATGCTCACAGCCGACTTCTCGTCAAACGAGATTACGGAGTTGGAGAATGGCGACGAGTGGCGAGGCATAAACACCGAGACGCTAAACCTTGCAAACAACCGCTTGGCATCACTTCCTAAGCGCATAATGCAGTCGGGCTCGAGTGTTCAGGTGTTGATGCTAAGTGCTAATGGTATGCGCACAATCGAGGAGGGCGCACTAACGGGAGCTAATAGCAAGCAGCTAACAACCATCGATCTTAGCTTCAACCGCCTAAAGGAGTTGCCATACAACGACTTCAGCATCACAAATGTTCCATACCTCTACGGTATCGACCTCTCAAGCAATGCCTTTGAGGCGTTCCCCTATGCCCCACTCACGGTAGATAGGCTCACGGTGCTAAGCATACGTCAGCAGCGTGACGACGAGGGTAACCGTACACTCCGAGAGTGGCCAACAGGTATTGGCACACACAAGAGCATGGCGGCACTATACATAGGCTCGAACGACCTGGGCCGCATCGACGACACAATATCGCCATATATCCTCCTATTTGAGATTAAGGATAATCCGAATATCTCGATAGACCTATCGCCGGTATGTCCATATATCGAGATGGGTTACTACGAGCTTATCTACGATTCAACACAGGATATTCGTGGCTGCGATGCCCTAAACCTTGACTAACAGATGACTATGAAACGACTATATATACTACTTAGCGCCGCTGCACTGCTAATAGGTGGCTGCCAGAAAGATATAAACCCATCAATCGAGGGCTTCGAGAGCGACAGCTCAACAATTGAAGCTAAGGCTACGGGTGGCGAGCACACTATAACCATTCGCTCAGACAAGGCATGGAGTGTGCAGACCGACGCCCCCTGGCTCATGATATCACCAGCCAACGGTCGTGGCGAGGTGGAGTGCCGAGTAAAGATTGACTCGACACTTATCAACGATTCACGTACAGCGACAATAAACTTCACATCGGCAGGTCAGCTTATTAGCAAGATAGATGTCACACAAGAGGGCTTCGAGCGTAGCATCACGCCCGATAAGCAAGAAATCACAATAGAGGCATCAGCAATACATGCCAACAGATGGGTGGAGATAGATGTTACAGCAAACGTAGATTTCAATGTTGTTAGTGACGCCAAGTGGCTCAGTATTAGCGACTATAAGCTAACGCTCGACTGCGGTGCACGCCCACGCACAACACGTCTGCACCTCGATTGGAAGATGAACTCAGAGCCTGAGGCTCGTGAGACAGTGCTTACTCTTGAGCCTAAGGGTGGCGAGCCTCTTGCGACACCTGCAAAGATTAGGATTCGTCAGGCCGCAGGCCCACTTATCGAGGATAACCGTCAAGGCGACTCGTTGGCCATTGTGACCATCTACAACAAGATGGAGTGCTGGGTTGAGGGTGCTATATCATCGAGCGAGCCTATGCACCGCTGGGAGGCAGTGCGACTATGGGTATCGACAGACAGAAATCTACCATGCCCAGAGGCGGTAGGCCGTGTGCGTGACCTCGACCTCAGTTTCTTCAACACCGAGGACGACATACCAAGCGAGATTAAGCACCTGAAATATCTTGAGACATTGTCGCTATATGGCAACGTAAACTCGATGATTAAGAGCATCAAGCTATGTGAGGAGGTGGCAACACTCAACTACCTTAAGGATTTGCGTATCGGTGCAATGGGTCTTGTGTCGTTACCATCGAACTTTGCCGAGTTGGGCGACACGCTCGAAACTCTCGATCTTAACTCTAACAACTTAACATCTATCCCCGAGGTTATCAACGCCGAGAACTTTCCTCATCTTAAGTCGTTGAACTTGTCGAGCAACCGTCGCACGGCACTAAACAGCCTAAGCAACGTAAACAATGCCGGCTTATACTCAAATATGCGTGAGAAGGAGGAGGTACGCCGCTTGTTCCTATGGGAAAACCTCGAGGAGTTGATACTCTCATACAACTACATCGAGGGCTCACTCCCCGACTTCAAGTTGGGCGAGGATGGTGTAAGAGCCTACACCGCCGAGGATGTAATAAATCGTGGCGACACACTAAATTGGGCTGTAGAGAATAATCTACCACGCATTCTTCCAAACATACGCTCGCTATGCATAAACCTCAACTTTATGACGGGCAAGCTCCCCGACTGGTTGCTCTACCACCCACGCTTGATGGAGTGGGGTGCCGAGGTGTTGGTATATCCTCAGCAGGAGAAGGGCTATGACAGCGAGGGCAACCTTGTTGGCTTCGACAATGTGCCAACATCTGTGGAGTATTACTTCGAGGCATACCCTCTATATCGCTCACGCTACGAGTTTAACGACGAACAGAACTAACCTTTCGACTATGAAGAAGTATATATATATGGTAGCGGCTCTGCTAATGGGAGCTTGCTACAACGAGGAGGTTAACATCATACCCTCAGACGACAACACGACGTCTGTGACACTTCCTGCGGATGCTACCCAGGGTGAGGTTATCATCAAGTTTAAGCCTGAGATGGAGGCTCTGCTCGATGCTACGATGACTCGCTCGGGCGGCGTTGCCACACGCTCGGGAATACCCTCAACCGACGAGGTGCTTGAGATATTAGATGCCTATCACTTCGAGCGAGTATTCCCCGTTGACCAGCGCCATGAGATGCGCACACGTGAGAATGGTCTACACCTATGGTATATCGTAAAGTTCAACCCCGAGGAGGAGTTGGCAAGTGCCATAGAGCGCCTATCACAGCTCGGCGAGGTGGATAAACTACAGTGCAACCACCCTATTCGACCTACATACAATCCTCAGTCGGAGCCACGCTTTGTAAGTTGCGACGAGGCGCTAAGCAACACTACACGCAGCTCGGAGTGGCCATTCAACGACCCTGACATCTATCGTCAATGGTGCTACATAAATCATGGCACAGCCCCCTTCACACAGCCTTGGGCGGGCATCGTAGCGGGTGCTGATGCAGGTTGCGAGGAGGCTTGGAAGCTCGCCACAGGCGACGAGGAGATCATCGTAGCTGTGATGGACGAGGCGGTAATGTGGAGCCACCCCGACCTTGCCGACAACATCTGGATTAACGAGGGCGAGGAGTATAATGCTGGCGTAGATGCCGATGGCAACGGATACATCGACGATAAGTATGGTTATAACTTCGTGCGTAACACACCTATCACGTCGTGGACATCGAACGGCAGCACAGGTCACGGCACACACGTAGCAGGCACCATAGCAGCCGTTAACGACAATGGTATAGGCGTAGCAGGCATTGCTGGTGGTGGCAAGGGACAGAAGGGCGTGAAAATAATGACTCTCCAGCTCTTCGATGGCATGAACTCGTGCTCGCTCGCTATGGAGGCACGTGCAATGAAGTATGCAGCCGACAACGGAGCTGTTATTTTGCAGTGCTCATGGGGCTACAACTCAGCAAAAGCCAATATGATTATGGGCTACACCCCTGGCCCTGCAACCGAGGAGGAGTGGGCAGCGACATATCCTCTCGAGAAGGAGGCGCTGGACTACTTTATTCACAATGCTGGCTCGCCAAATGGTGTTATCGACGGTGGTCTTGCAATATTTGCTTCGGGCAATGAGTATGCGGCACAGTCGTCGTTCCCTGCTGCATACTCAAAGTGTATCTCTGTGGCTGCCATAGCTGCCGACTACACCCCAGCATCATACTCAAACTACGGCTCGGAGGTGTTGCTATGCGCTCCTGGTGGCGACCTTGAGTACTACGGCACACCCGGCGAAAATGACGACTCCTACGACGAAAATGGCGTGCTTAGGGAGCAGGGCGGAATATACTCTACGCTTGTTCTTAATGGCGTAGCGGGATATGGCTACTACGAGGGTACCTCTATGGCATGTCCGCACGTGTCGGGCGTAGCGGCACTCGGCCTTGCATACGCCAAGCAGCAGAAGCGCCACTTTACGTGGGAGGAGTTCAAGGCACTGATGTACTCTACGGGACGAGATATCGAGGAGTATTTCGTAGGCGAGAAGCTATACTACATGCGCCACACCTCGGCAGGTGCTACGCCAATAAAGATGAACTTGGCGGATTACCGTGGCAAGATGGGACACCTCATAGATGCGGGTGCACTGCTTAAGGCAATAGAGGGCTCAGGTCGTGACATGCGCCTACCAAACCTATACCTTGCACCCGAGGAGAGCATAACACTTAAGCTCGACGACTACAACATCCGAGAGGCTAAGAGCGCAACAGTAGCCAACAGCACTATTGCTGAGGTGAGATTAGAGGGCAACGCCCTTATAATCAAGGCTAAGGGCGAAGGTCAGACAACACTAAGCGTAGTGGCTGACAAGACTCATACTGCAACTATCACTGTTCGCAAAGGCGCAAACGACAACGGATGGCTATAATACGTCACATACTCATCGGCATCGCTGCTCTTGGCATAAGCACTAATGCGCTTCATGCCCAGCTCCCATCACGCTCCGAGATTGACCAGGCGGTCAACCCCTCGCTCTCGACAATAGCTCAGCGTGCTGTGCGTGCCGAAAA
>JAEIGA010014738.1_pt1 | contig 11897 bp, 8 predicted proteins | sample 9270691 | NCBI WGS metagenome assembly JAEIGA01 (sample SAMN17057246, study PRJNA624740) | gut metagenome | biome: biome; isolation source: fecal sample | host: Bos grunniens | place: China: Xizang | collected 2019
AAATCACCATCAACGTTATTGAAACGCATATCAAGAGTGATAGCGACTATTTCAAAATCTACGGGGTAAAATGCTTTTAAGCCACAAAGTGCCTTGAGCAGTAAAACGGAGTCTTTACCACCAGAAACACCAACGGCGATTTTGTCACCAACTTCAATCATATTGTAAGTGTCAACTGCATTTCTGACACAACCTAAAATCTTTTGCATTTTTACCACCACGCTTTTTTGATATGTTAGTATTTTAGAATTTAGAAGGGGATTTGTCAATAGTTAGTTGTCAGTAGGTCAGTAAGTTGTTAGGTGTTGGGGCTAGGGATTAGGGATTGCTTGACAATAACGATGAATATATTTACAATAAAATAAAAACAAAGGAGAAAAGTATGCTGGTTTTCACAATAACTTTTTGTACAATTATTTTTGTAATTTATATACTTGATAATTTTTTTATTATTCCGAAAACAGAAACAGTGACACTAAAAGAAAAATTGTGGTCAGGTCACAATAAAGGATACATAAATCGGGCTTTGCACCTGTCAGAAAAGAAAATAAAAAAAGGTCAGGTATGGCGACTGATGTCGTCGTCACTTCTTCATGTGGGAGTGTGGCACATTATTTCAAATATTACTGCAATGCTTATCGTCGGATATGCAGTTGAGTCGCAACTTGGTTTGCTAAAAACTGCAATTTGTTTTAGTGGTTCTGTATTAATATCTGGTTTATATATGGCGTTCGTTTATAAATTGCAGGAGGGCGAGGGTGCATCAACGGGTATTTATGGTCTTATTGCCGTATTTATTATGCTCGCTTTAAAAAGTGAAACGATTATGTTTTCTGGATTGCCTTTAGTAGCAATTGTTATACTTGGTATTTATACAATAGGCGGAATGCTTGTAGGTAAAGTTACTGCTTTTGAACATATCTCAGGTTTTATAGGTGGTTTGTTGATGGGATTTATTTCGATTTGTTGACGGGTTGAATGAACTCAAAAGGATAGTTGAATACATAGGAATAAAGTAAAAAAAGAAATCTATCGTAATTGATAGGTTTCTTTTTTTGAGATCATATTTGGTTTTAGTGATGTCCTATTTCCTGAACATTAATAACCGAAAGGATTAAAAGGGAACTGTTCAAAGTAATCTTCAGCAGATTGCTGTTGTTGCTCTGTTACAGGTTCGTTATAAACTGTATTGCCTTTATCTTCAACTAAAGTGATTTCAGCATCAAAGGTAGTAGCAACTGCACCGCTGTTGTTAAGACGAACAACTGTGAGTGTTAATTTATCGCCAACCTTTGCGTTTTCAATGGCTTCTAAAAGAATTGCTGTATCATCAAGCTTTTTGCCGTTAACTGCTGTAATAATATCACCAGCTTTAATGTTTGTTTCATTAAGACTACTGTTAGTAGCAATACCAGCGATAACTATTGAGCCGTAAGGAAGATTGTTTTTCCATGCAATAGCTGAGTAGGTTGAATCAGTAGAAACTGCATAATAAGTTATACCAAGCATTGGTCTGTTTGTAACATAACCATGTTCAATAATCTGGTTGTAAATTTCGAGAACTTTTTCAGATGGAACAGCAAAGCCCATACCTTCGTATTCTGTGTCTGCAATTTTTGAAGAGTTAATACCTATAATCTGACCAAATTCGTTAACTAAAGCACCACCAGAGTTACCAGGATTAATTGCAGCTGTGTGTTGAATGCAAGGTAAGTCGTAATAGCCGTTTGAAGAAGTAGCTATTGGTCTGTCAAGAGAAGAGACAATGCCATCTGTAAATGAACCAAAGAATTCTGTACCACCTGGGTTACCAATAGCGTAAACAGCTGTGCCGATTTTAAGTGAATCAGAATCGCCAAAGGTAGCAGCCTTAAAGCCTGTTTTCTTAACTCTTACAACACCGATATCTGTTTTGGTATCAATACCGACAATTTCTGCATCTAACTCTGTTGAATCAAAAAATTGTACTTGAACATCTACGCCTTTGTCTGCAATAACATGAGCACATGTAATTATATATGTGTAGCCTTCCTTTTCGCCTACAATGACGCCCGAACCCTCGCCAGCCTGTTGGTTTTGGTAATAAACAAGAATACCAACATTTGATTCTTTAACAGTATCATAAATCTGAACGGGTGTCATAGAGCCTTTGCCAGAATATTCTTCTGCCTCATATGGAGATTTTTCTACATCAGGGGTTGCACCAGCGATTTTGTCAGATTCATTCTGTGAAGCTATATTACCACCGTTCCCCAATAGATTGTCACCTGAAATAGAAGTACCTATTAAAATCGAAGCAACTGCTATGCAAAGCACAATTAAAATTGCGAAAACAGTTTTGCCGGTTTTGGATTGTTTCTGTTTTACTGGATTCTGAAAAGGTGTGCTTTGGTAGCTTTGAGTATTAAATGGTGTTGTGTTGTTTGGAGAAGTACCAAAGCCTTGATTATTTGGAGTGTATTGAGGGTTTTGTGCATATCCGGCAGGGGATGTCGGGTACGACATACCACCTTGAGTGTAGTTGGGTTGTTGCGGATTTGAATACCCCATATAATTATTGTTTTGTTGAGGTGCAGTTGTGTTTTGTGCACCTGTGTTAACATTAGAATTCTCATTTGCTTGTGAATAGTTTTGTTCATTGAATTCGTCCATTAAAAAATCCTCCGTTTCTGTTATTATGTTATAAAAAATAACAGAAGTATATTGAAATAAAATTGAAGTTACTTTGGTAATTTTACAGTGAACTCAGTGAATTTATCAGATTCACTAATAACAGTAACCTTACCGCCGTGAAGCTCTACAATGCTTTTTACTAAGTGTAGTCCAAGACCAGTGCTTTTTGTGTCGGCACTTCTTGACTCGTCAACCTTATAAAATCTATCAAATACATTCTTTATATGCTGGGGTGGAATACCTTTGCCTGTATTTGTTATTGAGAAATAGCAAAAATCATTATCTTTTTTTGTTGTAACACTTATTTTGCCATTTTCATTGGTGAATTTAACTGCATTATCAATTAAGTTATAAATAACCTGATCTAGCATTGATTGGTCACCAGGAATAGATAGTTCCTCTAATTCCTCAAGCCCTTCTATAGTAATATTTTTCTCTGTTATAAGCTGTTCAAAGGTTAAAAAGGTATTTAAAAGATTTTTTGAAACATCAAATCTTTCGATTTTCAGATTCAATTTTCCAGTTTCAATTCTCGAAATGTTGAGCATTGCGTTAACCATTTTAGAAAGTCTTTTTACCTCAGAAGAAACAATTTCTAAATAATAATTTTGTTTTTCGGGAGGAATAGTACCATCTAGAATGCCATTTATAAATCCACCGATTGTTGTCATAGGTGTCTTAAATTCGTGCGAAACGCTTGAAACAAAGTTCCTTCTCGAATTTTCAAGAGCCTCTAAAGAATCTGCCATTGAATTGAATTCAACAATAAGCTCGGTCATTTCGTTTTCTTCATCTGGTTCAGGGACTCTGTATGAAAAATCTCCAGAAGAGTAACAACGAGAGGCTTTTGCTAGTTCTCTTATTGGCTTGGTCATTTTGTCTGCTAAAAAGAAAAGTGCTAATGTTAAAATTACAAGAGCAAAAATTGCAGCTGTTAAAAACGATGTTAAAAGCTTTATAAAATAACCAGCGAGCTGTCCAGAAATAGGTGCGGCACAAATTGTGAAGCCTGCAATTTCTTTTTCAACAGTTATTGGCGAAATAGCAACTGCGTGGATTTCCTTGAAAACACCGCCCAATTTGGTGTAGTCTGCGTAGCCTATTTTCTCTGCTTTTACAATATATCCTTTTGGTATGTGCAGAGCTTTATGTTCTTCACATACCGCGTGTTCTACTATTTTCTCTGGGGATTTTACCGTGTCATAGCAAGCAATAATATCACCAGTGCTATTGCACATAAATATCATATCGCCACTGGCATCAGCAGTTGTGTTTAAATTATTATAAAACAAAAGCGCAGTAGCTTCAGGATTATGCAATGCTAAATCTGAGCATAATATTTCTGATGTGAATTTTGAAATATTTATAGAGTTTTTGCTTAAATTAGCAAGAGTTTCTTGCTTTGAATAATTAAAAACAAAAACCATAAGTGTAAGACCAGTAATAAGAAAGCCTATTACAATTATTAACGCCAGAATAACAAAATATTTAAGAAAGAAAGCTCCGCGCTTATTACTTTTTAATTTTGATTTTAGTCTTTCCATAAGTTAAGCTTTTGTATCAAACTTGTAGCCTACGCCCCAAATAGTGCGTAATTCCCATTGGTCTGAAACGCCTTCTAATTTTTCTCTTAAACGCTTAACATGAACATCGACAGTTCTTGAGTTGCCATAGTATTCAAAGCCCCAGACCTCATCTAAAAGCTGGTCACGGGTGTAAACACGATTAGGGTTACTTGCAAGGTGATAAATAAGCTCTAATTCCTTTGGCGGAGCGTCAACATATTCGCCATTGATTTTTAATTCGTAGTTAGTAAGGTTAATGGAGAGTTTATCGTAATTAACAACCTTATTGGTATCTTCTGCTACAGGCTGTTGGGGGCTGACGCGTCTTAAAACAGCCTTGACTCTTGCTATAACCTCTTTAGGCTCGAATGGCTTAACAATGTAGTCATCGGCACCCAATTCAAGACCAAGAACTTTGTCAAAAACCTCGCCTTTTGCCGTGAGCATAATAATAGGTGTCTGAGAAGTTTTTCGTATTTCTCGGCAAATCTGCCAACCATCAAGACCTGGAAGCATAATATCTAAAAGAACCATATCTGGCTTGAATGTTTCGAAAACGCTTATTGCCGTGTTGCCATCGTTTACAACTTGTGTAGTATACCCCTCTTTTTCGAGGTACAACCTTAATAATTCGCAAATATTAGCTTCATCATCAACTATAAGGATTTTTTCTGTTGCCATAAAAACACCCCTTTGTTTAGTTATTAGCTGTTAGCCGTTATTATAGACTAAATTTTGGAAAAAATTATGAACGGAATTTTAAAAAATATATAATTCTAGTATTGGTAAATAATCGTTGAATTATTTTTTCTTCTTATCTTTCTTTTTTTGTTTTGTATTTTCTTTTTTTACAGATTTTGTTCTTCTTCTCTTAACAGTCATTCTGTAGTATATATATCCGCCAATTGCGGCAGCAAGTACAAGAAATGCAGAAAAATAGATAACTATAGATTTTATTTGTTCCTTATCGAGTGCGGGAGAATCTGTAGAGTCAAGAGTAGTTGTAACCTCATCAAGCTTACCTATAGTAACAACACCATTTGCATCTAAAATATAGCCGTACCCTTGAGGAAGACTTTCTTTTACAGAGTCGCTGATAACATTACCCTGACTGTCCACCAACTGTCCTTGGTCATTGATATGTAAAATCTGAGGTGTAGGGTTAACAACTGCATTATTTGCATTAAGTGTTGGGTCAAGATATTCGTAACTAGGTGTAACGGGATTTTTAAGGTTAGGAGCAATTTCTGTGCCGATATTTGAAATTACACCAGTAACATTTTTGTCCTCGGCTACTTCCATTCCCTGATAAATATTGAGTCGGTATGTGGTAGTTTCAGCTGATTCACCATTGTATTTTACATTAACCATAAGCATTTGTGTTGGTTCATTGGTTAGCGGAATATTTGTGTATTGTGAAAGATCAACTTTTTCATCATTGATTTTTACGGTAAGTAAGCCGTTATCAATAGGTGTAGGGTTTATATAAATTGATTCTCTGAAATAGTCAAGATAAACATTGTACTCATAAATATCTGAGTAAAAAGTTTTTTCAAGGTCAAAGCGATTTGTTTTCTTTAATACGATGTCAAACGCTTCTTCGTATGTATATTTGGAGGAGGCGAGTGCTAACCCCTTGTCCTCATAAGCCATTCTCTGAATTATGTAATGGTGAACTGTGTTTTGTCTGTTAGCTTTAAAGGTTGAGTCTGGGTCTAATGTAACATTATACTGAGTACCAAGCATAGCCGCCATATATTTAATTTGTACTTCTTCATCAGTGGCGGTTTTGACATCGACTGAAATACCCGCATTAGAAATTGACATTATAGCAAGTCTTCTGAATACCTCGTTACGTTCAATTGTAGTAATTTCACGAGATGTTACATAGCCGTTAGTATAAAGTGCAAAAAGACAAGTATAGTAAACATAATCCTCAAAATTTACAATTTGAGTTATGTTGAAATATTTATCTAAGAATGCTATAAGAGAGCGGTCGTCTCTGCCGAAGCCTACCATATACATCATAAGAGCTGCTTCGAGCGTTGTTCCAACTGGTATTGTTAAACGTTCACCCTCTAATACATAGAAAAAGTCATTTTTCCATAAAGCGTAAAGTGCACTTATCATAAGGATGGACTCAGGGTCTTTTTCTTCCTCTTCTGTAATAATGATGCCTTGCTCTCTTAACCACTCAACTTTTGACTGGTCGGTAGCGTCAGGGTCAGCTATTATAGAGAGTGCACCTAATTGCTGGAAAACATAAATGTAAGCAGCTTTTTGTGATTCTTCGTCTAAAGTGTAGATTTCTACATACTCGCTTACTTCTTCTTTGAAGGAAGGTGCATCAGTAATATAAGGGTAAGAGGTAACAGGGTGCATAGCTTTCTCTGTTACAATACCATCAACTGAGAGCATATTTTCTTTAATTACAAGTTGACGAAGCCATGAGGGCTTGTTTGCTTCATATTCATATTGAGTTTTAACCCCAATATTGGTGTTGATTTTTTTAGCGAATTTTTTAGCTGAAGCAACAACAGTCATTAGTGATAAACAACTTGCAACAGCTAAAATTGCCGCAATTAAGCGGTGTGTTAATTTCATCATTATCCTCATTTCCAGAAATGGTTGTTTTTGAGACATAATTATACCAAATAAAAGCAATACAGTCAATGAATGGAGGATTTATTAACAAAAAATTATTATTTGGCAGAAAAAGCAAAAACAGTTTTTGAAGAGTATTCTTCGCCTGCATCATATACACACTTACACCAGTCCTGATGGTTTGGTGAGTCAGGGAATACCTGGGTTTCTAAGCAGAATGAACATCTTTTTGTAAGAGGCTTTTGTGCTTTACCAATAACAGTACCATCAAGGAAGTTTCCTGTGTAGAACTGAACCCCTGGGAGAGTTGTTTTAACTTCCATTGTAATACCTGATTTATCACCCTTTGCAATAGCACAGGTTTTTAAGGTACCGTTGAAGTTGTTAATAATGAAGTTGTGGTCATAGCCATTACCATTTTTAATCTGAACACAGTCGGTGTTGTCAATTTCTTTTCCGATTTTTTTGAATTCTCTGAAATCAAATGGTGTGTTCTCTACAGCCTGTGACATAGCAGTAGGAATACTTGTTTGATCAATTGGTGTGAAATAATCTGCATTGATTTTTAATTCGTGATTTAAAATGTCACCCGAATCAAATCCGTTAAGGTTAAAGTAAGCGTGGTTCGTAAGATTAATTACAGTCTTTTTATCTGATACTGCGTTGTAAGTAAGTATTAATTCATCATTGTCAGTGAGTTCATATGTAACACTTGCATCAACGTTACCTGGGAAGCCATCAGTACCATCCTTACTAAAGAGTGTAAAGGTTACGGACTTGTCAGATGTAGTTTCACCACTCCAGATAGCCGAAGAATATTCACCACCACCGTGAAGACAGATAATTCCGTTATCATTCTTTGTGAGGTTGTATTCTACGCCGTCTATTGAGAATTTACCGCCTTTTATTCTGTTAGCGTATTGACCTACAACAACGCCCTGATAGTCGCTTCTTTCTACGTGACCTTCTAATGTGTCGTGACCAGATAAAACATCAAGAAGAGAGCCGTTCTTATCTTTTACAAAAAGCTTCTCTAATGTAGCACCTTTTTCGATTATTTCGGCTTTCAAACCATTTTCGTTTATTATTGTAAATGAATTTACCTTTACGCCATTTAATTCGCCATATAATGATTTTGTAACTGCCATAACTGCCTCCAAAAAAATAATATATTCTAATTTTACAATACCTTACAATACGTTGTCAAGAAAGATTGATTATTTTAAATTTTTATTGTATAATAATATGATAATTTATGAAAGGATGTGGAAATATGGGTATCTTTTTTGATGCATTAACTACAGTGTCAAGATATGCGCTTCTCCTTATTGCGCTTTATGTTGTTGTAAGAGTAGTTATTTCTATGTTCTTTAAAAAGGCTACAAATCCAATTCGCGGTAGACTTATAAACGATATAACAGGTGAGGTTATTACTCTTAGGGATAACGAATTGTCAATAGGAAGAAACAAAGCCTGTGATATTGTTTTAGGTTTTGATACAATTTCACGACTGCACGCTGTTATTGCTTTCAGAAACAAGGGGTTTGTGATTTTTGATACAAATTCTAAAGCGGGTGTTACAGTAAATGGAGAAAAAATTAAAAGAAAAGCAAGTATTTATGATGGTGACAGAGTGGGCTTCGGCGGTCTAGAATATACGCTTTCAGTAAATAAGTTTAAATATATCAAAGATAAGAGTCTTAAAATTGCAAGACCGAACTATCTTTTTATTCTTATTTTTATTTCGATTTTTAATTTGTTGGAAATGGTTTTAACATCGTTTCCAGATGGCAAATTTGACTTTTTTGTTGCAAGTGCTTTTCTTGGAATGATTATACTCACATGGGGTTATTATTTCTTTGCTTTAATAGTTATGAGAATTACAACCTTTGAATTAGAAGCAATAGCATTTTTGTTTTCGTCAATTGGCTTAGGTATTGTTGCAAGTATTTACCCAAGTGGTGCTTTAAAGCAATTTTTTGCAATAATTATAGGCGTTATGGGATTCTGTGCCTTGCTGACAGTTTTAAGGTTTATTGATGCTATTAAGGTGTTCAGATATATTGTTGGTATCGGAGCAATAGGACTTTTGGCACTTACATTAGTAATTGCAGAGCCAACCAATGGTGCGTTGAGTTGGGTTAATATAGGTGGTGTATCTCTTCAACCATCAGAGCTTGTAAAGGTTGCGTTTATTTTTGTAGGTGCGGTAACGCTTGAACGCTTACAATCTGTAAGACACCTTACGCTTTATATGATATTTGCTGCAGTATGTGTTGTTGAGCTTTTCTTAATGTACGATTTTGGCGCGGCATTGATATTTTTCTTTACATTTATAGTTATAGCTTTCATGCGTTCAGGCGATGTCAGAACACTTATGCTTATATGTATAGGTGCGGCTCTGGGTGCAGTGCTTATAATACTTTTTAAGCCTTATGTTGCTTCGAGATTCTCTGGGTATTTACACATATGGGAAAATATGGATACAACAGGCTATCAGCAAACAAGAACTCTTATTTATTCTGCAAGTGGCGGACTTTTTGGTCTAGGGCTTGGAAATGGTAAATTAAGAAATATATTTGCTGCCGCAGAGGATTTGGTTTTCGGTGTAGTCTGTGAAGAATTTGGCATAATTATGGGATTTTTAATTCCCGTGACTTATGCATTAATTACTGTCGCAACTATTATAAATGCTCAGAAAGCAAAATCTACATTTTATGCTATAAGTGGAGTTGCAACAGTTTCTATGATTTTGTTTCAGACGATGCTCAATATCTTTGGGGTGACAGATTTATTGCCACTCACAGGCGTTACATTGCCATTTATCAGCAAGGGCGGTTCAAGTATTATTTGTTGTTTCTGTCTTTTGGCGTTTATAAAATCAGTTGATGTCAGAACATTCTCTAATTTTAAGCCTGATTTGGAAAGACCAGTGCCGAAGCAGAAAAGGAGGGTGACAGATGAAATCGACGACTAGAAGAGCCTTTGTTGTAGTTTTGCTTGTTGCATTTTTTGTTTGTGGACTTGTTTATCTTGCAATAAATCTTGGCGTAAATGCAGAAAAATGGGCTACGCTCAGAGTCAACTCTCACCTTGTGAATGATGGTAGTTTTATAGGTGCGGGTAATATTGTTGACAGAAATGGCGAGGTTCTTGCAGAAACAAAAGACGGTAAAAGAGTTTATAATAATTCAGAAAGAGTAAGACGCTCAACGCTTCATATTGTAGGTGATAGTGAGGGGTATATAGCGTCTGGCGTTCAGACTGCATATAAAAGAGAACTTATAGGCTACAATCTTGTGACAGGAATTTATTCTTTGAAAAAATATGAACGCGGTAATGATGTTACTTTAACAATAGACGCATCACTTTCTGCGACTGCATTAGATGCTTTAGGTAGCAGAAAAGGTGTAGTTGCAGTTTATAATTATGAAACGGGCGAAATGCTTTGCTCGGTTTCAAGTCCTAATTTTGATATCCGTAATAAACCCTCTGTGGAAGAAATAGAGAAAAATGAAAACGGCAGATATGAAGGTCTTTATTTAAACAGACTCATTGACGGAGTTTATACACCTGGTTCAATATTTAAAATTATTACTACGGCATGCATTTTAGAAAATATTCCTGAGATTGATTCTTGGGAGTATGAATGTGATGGTGAAATGTTTATTAATGGCGTAAGCGTTACTTGTCCAAAGAAGCATGGTGATGTTGATTTAGAAAAAGCCCTTGTAAATTCCTGCAACTGTGCATTTGCAGAACTTTCAAAAAAGCTTGATGGTACAAAGCTACAGAATACTGCAAAGCAATTCGGTTTTTCAAAAAACTTCAATTTTGGTAATGGTGTAACAGAAGAAAGTGTTTTAAATCTTACAGATGCAAGTAGCTCAGATTTAGCATGGGCAACAGTAGGTCAATACACAACACTTGTTAATCCTTATCATATGCTGACTGTTGCAGGTGCGATTGCAAATAATGGCACTGCAAAATTACCATTTGTAGTAAAAACTATTGCATCACCATCGGGTAGAATAATAAGTGAAACTACTGCAGATGAATGTATTTACACCACAGAAGAAACAGCGAAAACTCTCAAAAAATATATGAGAAGCACAGTAAAGGATAACTATGGTGACTGGAATTTTTCGGGTATTAATATGTGTGGTAAGACAGGTACGGCAGAGGTATCAGAAGACGAAAAGCCTCATTCGTGGTTTTTAGGCTTTTGCGAAGATAAAAAGACTCCTCTTGCCGTAGTGGTTGTTGTAGAAAATGGCGGTTGGGGAGTAAGTACCGCGTTACCGGTAGCAAGCAGAGTTATGAAAGAAGCTGTAAAAATAGCTTCGTAAAACAGTAAATATTTACGAATTGTAAATTTATTTTTTATTCTTTATTTTCATTGACTAAAATTGTTATTTATTGTAGAATGTAGGATGATTTTGCTTAAAGCTTTTAAGCGATAGTTTATAAAAGATTTTGAAAGGCTGAATTAAATGAGTTTTATAGAATTCGATTCTGTTTACAAAACCTATAAAATGGGTGAGGTTACAATAAACGCTGCAGATGGTGTTACATTTAATATTGAGCAAGGGGAGTTTTGCATTATTTTAGGTGCTTCTGGTGCTGGTAAAACTACTATTCTTAATATTTTAGGTGGTATGGACGATTGTGATGATGGTAAAGTTCGTGTCGGCGGTGACCTTATAAATGAATATGATAATAAAAGTCTTATTGAATACAGACGCTTTGATGTAGGCTTTGTGTTCCAGTTTTATAATCTTGTGCCAAACCTTACTGCACTTGAAAATGTTGAGCTTGCAACACAGATAGGTGATAAAGCTCTTAATCCTGTTAAGGTGCTTGAAAGAGTTGGTTTGGGTGAAAGACTTGACAACTTCCCTGCACAGCTTTCCGGTGGTGAACAACAGCGTGTTTCTATTGCCCGTGCTCTTGCCAAAAACCCGAAGCTCCTTTTGTGTGATGAGCCTACAGGTGCTCTTGACTATAACACAGGTAAACAGATTTTGAAGCTTTTGCAGGATACAAGCCGTGAAA
>JAEIGA010014739.1_pt1 | contig 11897 bp, 8 predicted proteins | sample 9270691 | NCBI WGS metagenome assembly JAEIGA01 (sample SAMN17057246, study PRJNA624740) | gut metagenome | biome: biome; isolation source: fecal sample | host: Bos grunniens | place: China: Xizang | collected 2019
AGCCTCTTGAACAGGGAGAGAAGCAAAAGAAGAATAAGAGTTGCCAGCAAGGCCACATAGTAATAACCGGGGAGTTTTATATAAAAAATCCAATAACCAAGTTGGGTATTGGAAGCAAGAAGTCCCACTACCGGTAGCAATGCCAACAAATTATACTTTTTAGGTATATCAAAAATCTTTACAGTCAACAAAAAAACTGCAAATAATAATATTACATATATTGTTGCACCTAATATCGGATAATGAAAAAACTGCACCAAAAAGCTTGCAATATACATCAAGAAGCCTGCCGGCACCGACATCATCTCATAAAAATAGACCTCATCGAACAAGAAAAGAGACAATTCGCTTATACGAAACAAGCCTGCGGTATCATAAAAGGACAACAATGCCCAAACGCTCATAAAGAAAAGTGCAATAAAAGCGTTTCTTATCCTGTCGATACGTTTTGAAAGAACGGTTATAAGTCCGCCATTCGTCGGGATTTTGTTTTTCTTTGCTGGTTTATTCATAGCAATAAAAGGCTTTATACAACAGGTTCTTTTCCGGCTTTTGCAAGAAGGTAGTTATCAAGTATTACAAGTGCTGCCATAGCCTCAACCACAGGCACTGCACGTGGAACGACGCAAGGATCGTGACGACCTTTTGCCTGCAAAACAGTCTCTTCACCCGAAGATGTGACTGTCGGCTGATCCATAAGCAATGTCGCAACAGGTTTAAATGCGACACGAAAATAGATATCATTACCATTTGATATACCCCCTTGTATTCCACCGCTATTGTTTGAAATAGTCTTTACTTCTCCCGAATGATTGCAAAAGAAATCATTCTGCTGAGAACCACGACCTTTTGCCGCTTCAAAGCCATTTCCATACTCAAAACCCTTTGCTGCATTTATAGAGAGCATTGCATGGGCCAATGAAGAGGTTAGTTTTCCATAAAGTGGTTCACCCAAACCAACGGGAACCCCTTTTATTATACAAGTCACTACTCCACCGATGGTATCACCTTGCTGTTTGACTTCAAGAATTAACTTTTCCATTTCGGAAGCCCTTTCCGCATCGGGACAACGGACTATATTATTTTCAGCTTCAGCAAGATTATACAGCTTATAGTCTCGTTCCAATATTATTTCACCTACCTGAGAGGTGTATGCAACAATCTCTATACCAAGCTGTTTCAACACCAATTTGGCCAAAGCTCCTGCACAAACACGCACTGCGGTTTCACGAGCAGATGAGCGACCACCACCACGATGGTCACGAATTCCGTACTTGCGGTCATAAACATAATCGGCATGCGAAGGGCGGTAAACATCACGCATATTATCATAGTCACCACTCCTATTGTTGCTGTTGTAAATTACAAAAGCAATCGGACTACCGGTAGAAAACCCTTCAAAGACTCCCGACAAGAACTGCACTTCATCCTGTTCATTACGGGCAGTGGTTATCCGACTCTGCCCTGGACGTCTGCGTTGCATTTCCGTACGTACAAAATCTTCATCAATCTTTACACCGACCGGAAAGCCATCAAGTACCCCACCTATTGCCACACCATGCGACTCGCCAAATGTTGTAAGACGCAGAAGTTGCCCAAAACTATTCATAACATCCTAATTAGTGGCAACAACCGCCGTCACATCCGCCGTCAGAGCAATTGCCACCTTTGCAACCACCGCAGCCACCACTACAAGAAGCTTTCAATGAATCATAGAACTTTTTAAGTTCAGCCTCTGTTGCCGGACGTGCTTCCACGACGCTTCCCATGAATTGCAAATCGCAACCTGCAAGAGGATGATTGAAATCCATAACAACTTTCAACGGAGTAACCTCTTTGACTGTTCCAAGGATTGGAGAACCGTCGGCACGCATCATCTCTACTACATTTCCGGCATAAATATGAGCAGAATCAAATTTGCCGTCAATAGTAAATACTTCGCGATCAAAGTCCTGAACATGATCGGGGTCGTAATCACCATAAGCATCGGCTGAAGAGATTGTAAAATCAAAAGAATCACCTTTTTTCAGATCTTTCAAGTTCTCTTCAAATGCATCAAGAGTATAACCCACACCGGTAAGAAAAGCAAATGGTTGTTCACGAGTTGTCTTTTCTACCTCTTCACACTCACCGTTACGGTGTGACACCAATGTATATGCCACACGCAAATATTTGTTTGTAGTCTCCATTATTATATTATTTTAATAGTTTTCAGGAACGATTCATGTCACGAAAATATAATAAACAATTTTATAGTGCTGTTTATAAACAAGAAAATCATCATTATCTTCGTGGTTCTGACCGCAAAGATATAAATTGTTCCCTAAAAGTAAAGAAGAATAGTAGAAAAAAGAATTATGCCTTATAAAACGAATTGTATTGGATCCAACATTGGCAAACTTTGCATCTTGCTTACAGAAAGATACACTCACATCACTTCTGAGAGGCGTTTCTTGATATAATAGTAAGCAAATTTACAATTTATACAATTATTTGCAGAACAATATCGCTTGTTCAACTGAATAAGAGCCTGGGAGTCGGCTGCACAGCTAACAGCAACACCATTCTCTTCCCAACGTCTTATAATACCGTTTTCCTCTCTGCTCAACTCATGCAAATAGTCCTCTGCTTTTTCACAGAGTATTTGATTTGAGCGGTATTTTCCATACACATAAAGTATTGGTACAATTGCATTTATTATCACTATATCGCATTGTTTTTGTCTTATTCTGCCATTACCACAAGTTTCGGTGCCCCCAAAGCATGTATGGTTAGACCAATATCCATGCAATGGCACATCAAACAAATTGTTGAGTTCGGTCAATGTATTGCATGCCGAAATATTGGATATCGAGATATTCCTACTATAATAAAGAGCTGCCAATCTTGCAATGCGAACATGAGGAGTACTACCAACATAACCCCATGCCTTATAATTCAGATTACGTAATTTAAACTTATTTGACAAGAATTTATACTCCCTTTTCAGTTCATTATAATACTGACTTTCATTTGCTGAATCCCTATAGTAGTATGGAATACTATCACTCTCAAGCAACCCTGCCTGCCCAAAGAACATTGCCTCAATCTGTATTATATTATCACGATGTTTCCCTAATGCCTTAAAGTCCAACACCGAAGCAAACTCCTCAAAAACTGCACTTTGTACACCAAAACCAAAACTACGTATTATAGTTTTGAAAAGAGTATCATCCCATCTTTCATCTGATGCTCTAAAAACTTTTTCTATACCAGCGGCCTTCTCTTCAATTCTCTCAATCAACAGACGCGAAAGGACTCCATGAAACTTAATTTTTTCAAGAGAAGAAATAACCCCGGCACATGGCAGGCGATTACTATGTTTTTCAAAAGCCTCATGCATTTCCCTTTCCAGCACCTCTGGACAATTGATTTCCAGTTGTTCCACCACCTCACCATGCTTTCTCAAAGCATCACAATCATTATTCATTGTTACATGCAGAATCACGCTGTTGCAAAAGTTCCTGCCTTTTTGGATTTCGCTTTCCCAATCACTGCTTTTTTTATGAAAAATAACATTGCCGGCCCAAACCTTATCACCAATTTTTACTTTGGCACCTGAGAACATTTTTTTATCATCGCTCTCAGTTCCACGGTCTAAAATTGTTATCTTTTCACCTGAGGATGTGTTCAGACTCTGATAATGCAATAAGTTATTTTTCCAAAGATAATGAATGCCCTTGTTCATAGTATCAGATTTTTACATAAGCAAAATAAATTGGTAAACCCGATATTCCTGTATGAAATATCGGGTTTACCATTCTTTTTTAACATCTATTTGCAAAATCACTTTTTCTTTTCACTTGGATAGCTTACTCGGGTATGATATATCGCCTTTAACCTCTTAGTGAAAATATCTTTTATTACATCTATATCTTTAAATGTCAGCGGACTCATACTCAATTCTCCCTCCTGAAGTTTTTTATCGACAATATTATTAACAAGAGTATCTATATTTTCATCGGTATACTCTTTTATACTATGTGATGCCGCTTCCACACAGTCGGCAAGCATGAGTACTGCCTGCTCTTTTGTACTAGGTTTTTCACCAGGATAGGTGAATATAGATTCATCAACCTCTTCTCCCGGATGATTATTCTTATATGTTATATAAAAATAACCGGCTTTTGATTTTCCATGATGCGTAGATATAAAATCTTTTATTTTCCTGGGAAGATGCTCATGTTCGGCCATACTCAATCCATCTGTAACATGCTTTATGATTATTGCAGCACTCTCTTCGGGTGACAAGTTGCTGTGTGGATTTATTCCACCGCTCTGATTTTCGGTAAAATAAATAGGATTATTTAGTTTACCTATATCATGATACAACGCTCCTGTACGTACCTCAAGGCTGTTTGCTCCCAAAGCACGTGCCGCCTCAGCAGCAAGGTTTCCTACCTGCATGGAATGTTGGAATGTACCAGGTGCCTCTTGAGACATTCTCTGCAATAACTTACTGTTCAAATTTGACAACTCGATAAGAGTTACATTTGATACAAATCCAAAGACCTTTTCTACAATAAACATCATCGGATAGACAAAAAGCATCAGTATCGCACTTACTGTAAAGTACATATACATATTGTATTTCATCTTTGACAAATCAGCCTCTATGATAAGTTCATAGCACAGATATACCAATGCATATGTCAAGAAGGTAATAAACACGCAACGGAACATCTGGGAACGAGAAGAGAGTTCCTTCAGACTCAAAATAGCACTTGTTCCAGCAAGAAGCTGCAACATTACAAATTCAAAAGGCGAGCCAAGCATTATAGAACACATCATTATTGCTATAAGGTGTGTCACAAATGCCGTATTATGATCAATAAACAGACACAACATCATTGGAACCATTGCAAACGGCAATATAAAAACACTTATGCCACCATTAGTAGTTATTATACCAACGATTATAGGGAATATTGTAGCCGACAATATCGTGAAAACAAATTTATTTCTGTTATTAACAATATCGGTACGATAGATATAGATGTATGCCATCAATAGAAACATTCCCAAAATGATAAACACCACCTGACCCAAAAACATATTCAACTTACTTCCAGCACCTCTTGCAGCCTCTATGTCATTCTGCATTTTAACATATGTCTCTATTGTCCTATAAGCCTTCTCATCCACAATATCTCCCTGATTGATAATACGTTGTCCTTTAAGCACAGTACCAATACGGGGTTCAAGTTTCGCAAGCTGTTTGTTCAATTCATTCTCAGTCAATTTTGAATCGCTGATATAGTTGGGCTTGATATAATTTATCAAGTCCATTTCAAAAATCATCTCTTCGGTCAGTAAAGTATCGGCATTTATCAATGTCTCGAATGCTTCGGAAACACTTACAAAACGACCAGCATCCTTTGTTATGGTATCATTTCCGTAAGTAAATACGATTTCACTTTTTCCACCTTTTCTTATCATTGCGGCATCATCGTCGGAAACAATTCCGTCTTTATATAAGGCATCGAGACATTCTACATACTCTTTATACTCTTTCGATGGTATGACGCTATTCAGACTTGTTGCATCAAGTTTGTCATTATAAGCAAAAAAAGGTCTGAAATTCTGTCGCACACTATCTCTTTCGGCAACAATCTGCTTGTCGCTTTTCTTTACAATAAAATCAAAATCTGCTATAAGTTGTTCGTGATTCCATGGAGCATTATGGCTATAGCTATAGCTTGCAAGTTTCTCGCGTGGCATGAAGTAAACTATAACTCCAATACATATGGCAACAAAACCAAAATGCAGCACAAAACGAGCATTTCTACCAAAGAATTTTTCAAATCTCTTTTTCATATCTGATATAAATCATTTTCAAAAAAACAGTATATATTTAATTACCGCAGAAATCAACCGACTTTAATTGTAATGGTTCGTGTAGCATCCTCATTTTCTTCAATATCAACGCGTACACACTCATCGGGCAACAAATCCTCTACCAGTTCGGGCCATTCAAGGAAACAATACGCATCACTGTAAAGATACTCTTCGTAACCCATATTATAGACCTCCTCTATTGATTTTATACGATAAAAGTCAAAGTGATATATTGTATCTCCATCCCGGCTCTCATATTCATTTACAATGGCAAACGTTGGCGAGTTTACAACATCCTCCACCCCGAGTTCCTCACAAAGACTTTTGACAAAAGTCGTTTTTCCAGCTCCCATTTTTCCATAAAATGCAAATATACGTCCTTCACGCATATACTTGATAAATTCACGGGCTGCTCTTGGGTAGTCTTCCAGTCCATTTATGTTTATTGTATGAACCTCCATATTATATATTTCCTTTTGGTTTAAGTGTTACTAACGGTACAATCATCTCCTCCATTGAAATTCCACCATGCTGAAATGTATCTTTGTAATAAGAGACATAATAATTATAGTTATTGGGATAGGCAAAAAAACGGTCTCCTGTAGCAAACATATATGTTGTACTTATATTGGGAGAAGGAAGAAATGCTTTTGCAGGCTCTTTTATTTCAAAGATATCCTTGCTGTTGCAGTCAAGAGCCCTGCCTAATTTATATCGCAAATTAGTATTTGTATTTTTGTCACCTACAATCTTCACAGGATTCTCTACCTGAATACTACCATGATCGGTTGTAATAACTACCGTATATTTATTCTCGGCAAGATAACTGAACAAACGTTTTATTGCCGAATGACGTATCCACGATAACGTTATGGAACGATAAGCAGCCTCATTAGCGGCAAGTTCCCGAACCATCATAGATTCAGTACGTGCATGAGACAACATATCAATGAAATTTATCACCAATACATTAATATCATTTTTTGAAAGATTGTTTATCGTATCAAGATACTTGTCGGCCATAGCCGATGTGAGCACCTTTCCATAAGAAAAACTCTCCTTACGACGATACCTTGCAATCTGAGTCTCTATCAACGCCTCTTCGTTAAGGTTTTTTCCCTCCTCTTCCTCCTCATCAACCCACAAATCAGGATATAATTCTTTGATTTTACTAGGCATAAGACCTGAGAAAATTGCATTACGGGCATATTGTGTCGCAGTCGGCAATATACTTGTATAAAGTTCCTCTTCTATCTCAAAGTCCTTGCCAATCTCCTCTGCAAGCACTTTCCACTGGTCATACCTGAAATTGTCTATTATTATAAAAAAGAGTTTCTCCTGCTTATCGGCCAAGGCAAATATCTTTTCTCTGAAAATATCGTGACTCATCAATGGTCTCTCCTCGCGTTGCGACGACATCCATTTAAGATAGTTTTTCTTGATAAATTTACCAAAAAGATTATTCGCCTCTTCCTTTTGTGATTTAAGCATTTCATGCATTTGGGCATCGGCACTCTCTAACTGCAATTCCCAATATACAATTTTTTTATAGACGTCCTGCCACTCTTCTATGCTATCGGCCTCATTCATCAGCATACTCAACTTTCCGAAATTTTGCTGATATGCATTGTTTGCCTTTTCGGCAACAATTTCTTTGTGATGTATATTTTTCTTCAATGTCAGCAATATCTGATTCGGATTTACAGGTTTTATCAGATAATCGGCAATTTTGGAGCCGATAGCCTGCTCCATGATATCCTCCTCTTCGCTTTTTGTAACCATAACAACTGGTATTGAAGGACGTATCTCTTTGATGACTGCAAGGGTTTCAATTCCGGTCAAGCCCGGCATATTCTCATCGAGCAGTACAAGATCAAATTGTTCCTTACGACATGCCTCAATTGCGTCGGGGCCATTAGTCACCGTAGTAACTTCATAGCCTTTGTTCTGGAGAAATATTATGTGGGCATTCAACAGTTCAATTTCGTCATCTGCCCATAAAAGTCTATATACCATATTTAAATATTATCTCGTTTCAAATTCATTATAATTCCGGTTCATCAAGTGTATAACCGTCAATTTCCACTTCCGGTATATCAAGCAAGTTCTCTTCATAAAACTTGATATAATCACCAAAACTATAATACTGTAATAACAAATCAAGGTTTGTTTTTGAAATTATCAAGGAATTTATTCCTTCAAGCAATCTTGCAGTCTCCTTGTTCTCATAAAGACGTTTTCTATAAAGGAACACTTCATCGTAATTCAAAAATTCCTTAACTTGAAAAAGTGTTATTTCGGCCAATTTCTCAAAACTCATTTCAAATTTACGTACCATATATCTTGAGAAATTATATCTTGCTATTTCAAATAACAAACGTTTTTCATCTACACCTTCATTCGGATATGCAAGAACAAAATAGTGAGGTTCGTCTCTATTTACCGAGAATGGTGGCAAACTATCAATCGCATCCTTAATAGTACCATCAGCCTTCTTGTCCCAAATAGAGGTTCTGATTCCGCTATGCAAGAGTCGTCCTTCTTTCACTCCGGTAGTTATTCCGGTAGCCAGAGTACTCAAACTATCTGCAGAATAAGCCGAAACCAATTTCTCCAAAGCATCAAGAGCCTCTTTTTGTTTTCCCCCATACAATTTTGCCATAGCATCAACAAACATGAACCTTGAGCGGTGTTTACCGTTAGGATATCTCTCGGCCGCAATAGCATTTTCATACTCCACCTTTTCAAATTCCTTGTTTACATAATGTTTGTATGCCTTAACATAAATAGAGTCCTCCTTGTGCCTGCGTGTTTCAGCATTGTCAAAGAAATCCGGTCTTTGAATATCCTTAGTAATAGTACTGTCTGGATAATTTTCTATCAGTAACTTTTTATAATGATCAGCTTTTTCAGTTTCATTCCAACGTGAGCAAGCCATAAAAAGTTGGAAATAGGTCTCTGCCATACGAGGAAAGTCTGGACATTCATCAGGAATACGTTCAAGATAGGACAAAGACAAATCTTTGTCATTTATTTTGTCTTTAAAAGCCACACCCGACTCAAAAAGAGCTTCATAAAGAGATGCACGTGATTCGCTTATCTCTTCTTCTGTTTTAGGAATCTGCTGAAGATAGTATTCCCGTGTAGTAGGATCAGTAGATAGTGTATCAACAAAAGTTTCTTCAATAAACTCCTCCATTGCAATACTGTCATTCAAAGACAATGAATCTTCGCCAGCTTCCATATCAACACTATCCGACAAGAGGGTTTCGGTTTCGACAAGCGATGCAATTTCATGACTGAATCTCCAATAATCTTTAAGTGGCCTATTACCCCATGTCTTTTTAAAAGCCTGTATGCCTTGTGTTACGAGTTGTCTGTTATAGAAATACCACTGGGATTTTTCTTTAGGATCAGGAGTTGATATATCAGGTAAAACAGAAGTATTATCAGATGCATCACCCTGTTCCTCCTTTTTCAATTTCTTTTCCTCTTTTTTACGCAATTCTTCCCTCTGTTTTTCTTCCTCTATCAATTTATCTATTATAGGATACAACTCTTCTTCGGTCAATTTCGACCAATATAGAAGTTCATCCTGTTTCTCTACGACATCGGTGTATTGTATCACAGAGGCAAGCACCTCGCTGCGAAATTTTATTTCGTTATAATCATCACTTTCCTCATCAAGCAAAGCCAATGCTTTTGAATAATTATCATGAGCCTTTGAAAATTTCTCCTTACTCCAGTAGAGTTTTGCCAAGGATTTGTGCAACATAGCAGTTCCATAACCACTTGTCGAACCAACAGCCACACCTGTCTCATAATTTTTGAGTGCCTCCGCAGTATCTTTTTGGCTTAGATGTATATTGCCTATCGCATAATATATTTGTGATAAGTACTCCTTATTTTTGTCCGATCTTGACATTTTTTTCAACTTACGAAGAATTTTTCTATGATTTTCGTTTGTTGCAGTCTCGGTTTGCCTTATGCGAGCATTAAATTCAAGTTCATATGGCGGACTAACAGATATAGTTTTCCCAAAACTCTTGTACGCAGCATTCATATCACCCTTCTTTGCCAGCAATTGCCCCAAGAGATAATATTCACGTGCCTTCTCAAGAGTTGTTATTCCCTTACGTTTAATACTCGTTTGAATGAGTTCTATCGCCTCATTGTATTTCTCCTGTTTAAGGACAAGATTAGCCTTTATGCGTGCAAAATTCTTTTCAAGAGATTGTGGAATGGAATCATGTTGAACCCTTCTCAATAAATCTTCAGCTTCATACAGCCAATCCATTTCTGTATAACACTCTGCAAGCCCTATACGTGCCTGTGCAACTATATCCGGATTGTTTTCATACAGTCTGGTTATATATATATATGTACTCGCGGCTTCGGCAAACAACCCCTGACGTGCTTGAGCTTTTGCCATAAGAAACCAAACACGCCATAGAAAAGGATTAAATTCATTTTGCGAATAGAACAATTTCTGTTTGGCGGTAAGTTTCTTACCAGCCGGACGTTTAGGACGTTTTTTTATAGAATGGTTCTTAATAGCCTTTTGTGATTTTTCTATCGCTTTTTCATAGTTTTCTGTTCCAATTTTTTGTGTTGCCTTACTACTTGTTATAAGCAGCGGCAATTGCTCAAGGTAGTTGTCTTTATGTCCTTCTATTTGCGATTTTACACCTTGATTGTATGCAACATTACCATTGTACCATGTATTATATCGAGCTGTTATGGCATGATAAGCACGTGTTGTCGCATTATTCTTTTTACGGCTCGAACAACCGCCAAAGAGCAACAACAGTGTAAGCAGGGATATGTACAACAGACTTCTTTTCACTATTTATTTTGTTACAATAATATAACTCATTCTGCAAACTTTTATTGTAAAATAAGCAGTATTTCATCTTTGACAACTTGTGGTATTTCTATTCCACGAGTCTGAAGACAATGCACCCAGGTATCAATCTCTTCACTTTTCATCGTATAAAGGACCTGGCGAAACTCCTCTATTTCCGCATCGGTATAATCATCCTGTTTTTTACCCTTGAACGCATCAAGTTCTTCATCATCAAAATAAAGATTGTTGTTATCATACCCTTTTGAGCAATTAGAATGCCGACCACAACATACACCGTCAGCAGTATCATGATCATGATGTTCTTCTACTACACCCCTATTCCGGTATAACTTATTCAACACAAAAAAACCTGCCACGATAAGACAAAAAATCAAGAGCAAAATTATAGTATGCATAAACTTTTCCCAATTGCTTTATGAAACAAATAACAACACTTCGTGTTTAATTGCAAAATTAAGCAATTAAATTGAGCTAATACCCTATTTATAAGAATATTTTATATTAAAATATAGAAAACTTCAAGAGACTCGTTTATGACAAAATGTTAGCATACTCAAAAAAACTATTTTTATGCTTATCAATAATGTTTTTTGACTTTTTGATAAAAAATATTAGTTTTAACCACTCAAATTTAAATATATATTGTATCTTCGCTCTGTTTTGGTTTGCATATGACCATTTAAGTCATTTTGCAAAATGACAGTTTTTAATATCAAATTAAATGATTATGGATAAATTCAGTTATGGCCTTGGAATGGGTATAGGCCAAAATTTAGCTTCAATGGGTGTTGCAAATATGAACATTGAAGATTTTGTAAAAGGTATCAAAGATGTCCTCACCGGATCAAAGACAGAAATGTCTCATTCTGAGGCACAGACCGTTGTTAACGAGCACTTCAAGAAACTCGCAGAAGAGGCTTATGCTCAAAACAAGGCACTTGGCGAGGCTTTCCTTGCCGAGAACGCAAAGAAAGAGGGTGTTGTTACCCTACCAAGCGGTCTGCAGTATCACGTTATTACAGAAGGAACAGGAAAGAAGCCTTCTGCTACAGACCGCGTTCAGTGCCACTACGAGGGAACACTTATCGATGGCACAATCTTCGACAGTTCAATCAAGCGTGGCGAACCAGCCGTATTTGGTGTAAACCAGGTA
>JAEIGA010014740.1_pt1 | contig 11896 bp, 6 predicted proteins | sample 9270691 | NCBI WGS metagenome assembly JAEIGA01 (sample SAMN17057246, study PRJNA624740) | gut metagenome | biome: biome; isolation source: fecal sample | host: Bos grunniens | place: China: Xizang | collected 2019
GATCGGTATTCCTTGTGTGGTTAAGCCTGTCATGAGCTCTTCTGGCCATGGACAGACTACTATCAAGAGCCCTGCTGATATCGACAAGGCATGGACTGTATCTCAGGAAGGCGGCCGTGCAGGTAGCGGAAAGGTCATCGTGGAGGGATTTGTCAAGTTTGACTATGAGATTACCCTTCTTACTGTTCGTCATTGTGCAGGTACTACATTCCTTCAGCCAATCGGACATCATCAGGTAAATGGTGATTACCGTGAGTCTTGGCAGCCGCAGGCAATGTCGCAGCAGGCATTGGAGCTCGCAGAGGCTATTGCTAAGTCAATTACAGATGCACTTGGCGGATATGGTATCTTTGGTGTGGAGCTCTTTGTTAAGGGAGATGAGGTAATCTTCAGTGAGGTTTCTCCACGTCCGCATGATACAGGTATGGTTACAATGATCTCTCAGGATATGTCAGAGTTCGGCCTCCACGCACGTGCTATCCTTGGTCTTCCTATCCCTGAGGTTAAATTCTACGGACCTTCAGCATCAAAGGCTATCGTAGTTGAGGGAAATACAACAGAGTATGAGTTCTGTAATCTTGAGCAGGTACTTGAGGAGCCAGGTGTACAGATCCGTCTCTTCGGTAAACCAGAGATTGCAGGACACAGAAGAGTAGGAGTAATCCTTGCAACAGATGAATCAGTTGCAGGTGCCCTTGCAAAGGTTGAAAGAGCATACGAGAAACTTCAGGTGAAAGTTTACTAAGGCTTATTTGAATTTGGACAACTTAGCGAGATCGAAATCGATCTTGATCTTATCAATGATAGAGCAGACCACTTCATAGGTTCTGCTCTCTTTTGTATAGTTAGCAGGGGTGATGAAGTTTACTCTCTGCTGTCTGAGAAGGCGGCGGGCCATATTCTTCTTGCGTGGGATATTAGGGTTGTAAACCGCAATGGAATTACCGCCGAACATCTTTACGATCTTCATACAAGGTACGTCAGTCTCTCCATCTCCGAAATAAATCATATGAGGGAATGGAATTCTCTTATTCTCCTCCATCTGGCTTTCGTTGACCTTCTTGTTGTCTCTGACACTGAGGATACCTTTGTTGATCTTAAAAAGGAACTGAGTCTTGGCTGTGTAGTCGACGGCGACTCCCGGCCACTCTGCTTCTCCTTCTTTATTATATAGGAAAGAACATGCGAAGATACGCTTGAACTCTTTGGCGATGGCTGTGCCTTCAATCATCTCTGCGAGACCGGATGAGTTGATGTAATGCTCAATTCTTACGCCCTTGCTTTTGCCGTAGGCGTTTATCAGTCCGAACCATTCGACAACTCCAGGGAAGAGCTCGACTGCTGCACCGAACTTTCTGAAATCCTCTCGGCGGAGCTTGATGCCAGCATTACGAGCCTCATCAAACATCAGCTTCATGTAGCTTAAGATGTTGCTGGCATCCTGGCCTAGAGCGATGTTGTCACTTTCCTGCCAGAACTCTTTTGCGTCTTTTCCGATTGCCTGGATAAAGCCAAATTCCTGCATGTTACCAGGAGATAGGGTACCGTCAAAATCATAAATGAGAGCAACTACTGGATATTTTCTCATAATAAACATTTATTAATACGTGAAAATCGCCACCTAATCGGAGGTTTCGCCACAAATATAATAAATATAATGCCTTGCAATCCATATTTTTATACTTTTGCTGCCGAATTACGAAAAAACGAGTACAACAATGACTAAACACTATTTTACAAGACTTCAGGAATCGATCAATGCAAATTGGGATCGTCCATGCCTTTGCAATTTCAAGGGTGAAGAGTTCACTTATGGTGACTTCGCTACTAACATCGCCAAGCTTCATCTTCTTTATGAGAAGATAGGTCTCAAGAAGGGAGACAAGGTGGCTCTTTGTGCAAAGAACTCTGCGCGTTGGGGTGTGGCTTTCTTCTCAGTCAACACTTATGAGGCAGTAATCGTCCCTATCCTTGCTGACTTCCATCCGGACAGCGTGAACTCTCTTGTTGACCATTCTGAAAGCCTTGTTCTTTTTACAGATACTGACATCTGGAAGAAACTCGATATTACAAAGATGCCTACTGTAAAGGCTGTGGTTTCAACTGCAGATTTCAGACTTCTTTACACAGCTGACGAGAAGATTCAGAAAGCTAATGACGAGCTTGATGCTCTTTTCGCAGAGAAGTATCCTAACGGATTCACAGCAGCTGATGTAAACTATCCTACAGACAACGATAAGGATCTTGCAATCATCAACTATACTTCAGGTACTACAAGTGCTCCTAAGGGTGTAATGCTTCGTTACGAGTGTGTAACTGAGAATGTGGCATTCGGTCAGAAGAGACTACCATCATATCCTGGTGACACTATCGTATCTATGCTCCCAATGGCACATATGTACGGTATGATGTTCGAGCTTATCTATCCGATCTGTGGTGGTGCTTCAGTATACTATCTTGGTAAGACTCCTACTCCAGCACTTCTTCTTGGTGCAATGGCTCAGATCAAGCCTTACCTCGTAATTACAGTTCCACTTGTAATGGAGAAGATCTTCAAGAGCAAGGTTGCTCCTGTCATCAACAAGCCAGCAATGAAGGTCATCTGCAAGATCCCTGGACTTAACCAGGTTATCTTCAAGAAGATCCGCACTACTTTGCTTAACGCATTCGGTGGTAACATTCGTGAGATTGTAATGGGTGGTGCAGCTCTTAACCCAGATGTCGAGAAGTGGTTCAAGAGATTCAAGCTTCCTTTCACAGTTGGTTATGGTATGACAGAGGCTGCTCCTCTTCTCGCATACGAGGATTGGTGGGATTTCGCTTCTAAGTCATGCGGTAAGGCTGTTGACAGCGTAGAGGTTCGTATTGATTCAGAGGATCCAAGAAATAAGGTAGGTGAGATTCAGGCTAAGGGTAACAGCATCATGAGCGGTTACTACAAGAATGAAGAGGCGACTGCAGCGGCGTTCACTGAGGATGGCTGGATGCGTACAGGTGATCTTGGAGTTATCGACGCAGCTGGAAATATCTTCATCCGTGGCCGTAGCAAGAATATGATCCTTTCTGCAAATGGTCAGAACATCTATCCAGAGGAGATCGAGGCAGTAATCAACAACCAGGATTATGTAATCGAGTCAGTTGTAGTTGACAGAGGTGCAAGCCTTGTTGCTCTTGTATATGTTGACGGTGATAAGCTTACAGCTGACGGTCTTAACCTTGACGAGCAGATGGCTCTTATGAGAACTGCAGTTAATGCTGAGATGCCTGCATACAGCAAGATTTCAAAGGTTGAGGTTATGGATCAGCCATTTGAGAAGACTCCAAAGATGAGTATCAAGAGATTTATGTACAAGTAATGTCAGTCCTGACTGACGATTTGTCAGTAAAAACTGATTGGAACATAATTTGACTATAAAGAGCTGTCCTTCGGGGCAGCTTTTTTATTAGAATTAATTAAAGAATATAATATTATGGCAACAAACGGTAAAATTGGAGTAACTACCGAGAATATATTCCCGGTGATTAAGAAATTCCTTTATTCGGATCATGAAATATTTCTGAGAGAGCTAGTGGCTAATGCTGTGGATGCAACACAGAAGATGAAGGCGCTTGCTGCATCTGGAGAATATAATGCAGAGCTAGGAGAACTTGCTGTACGTATCGAACTTGATGAGGCTGCAAAGACCCTCAAGATTGTAGATAATGGTATCGGTATGACTGCAGAGGAGGTAGATAAATACATCAACCAGATTGCGTTCTCTTCAGCAGGGGAGTTCCTTGAGAAATATAAGGAGCAGCTCAGCAGCATTATCGGTCACTTCGGACTTGGTTTCTATTCTGCGTTCATGGTGGCAGAGAAGGTAACCATCGAGACTCTTTCATGGAAGGATGGTGCTAAGGCCGTGAAATGGACATGTGATGGATCTCCAGAGTATCAGATGGAGGAGTGTGAGAAAGCAGAGAGAGGAACTGTAATTACTCTTTATATCGCGGAGGATGAGAAGGAGTTTGCTCAGAAGAACCGTATTTCAAGCCTATTGAACAAGTATTGTAAGTTCATGCCGGTTCCTGTTATCTTTGGTAAGGAACAGGAGTGGAAAGATGGAAAGTATGTTGATACTGACAAGGACAATGTAATCAATAAGGTAGAGCCTCTTTGGGCACGCAAGCCAGCAGACCTTAAGGATGAGGATTACAAGGAGTTCTACAAGGCTCTTTATCCAATGGCAGATGAGCCTTTGTTCCATATTCACCTTAACGTAGATTATCCGTTCAACCTTACTGGTATCCTCTATTTCCCTAAGATCAAGAATAACGTCGAGATTTCTCGCAATAAGATTCAGCTCTATTGCAACCAGATGTTCGTAACAGATTCGGTTGACAACATCGTACCAGACTTCTTGACACTGCTTCATGGTGTGATTGACTCACCAGACATTCCGTTGAATGTATCAAGAAGCTACCTTCAGAGCGATTCAAACGTAAAGAAGATTTCTACATATATTACAAAGAAGGTTGCAGACCGTCTTGATGAAATCTTTAGAAACGAGCGTGCTCAGCTTGAAGAGAAGTGGGATAACCTCAAGCTCTTTATTGAGTTCGGAATGCTTTCAGATGATAAATTCTGTGACAGAGCAATGAAGTTCTGCCTTTTGAAGAACACAGAGAACAAGTATTTCAGCATCGAGGATTACAAGAAGGCAATTGAGGGAGGCCAGACTGACAAGGATAAGAAGGTTGTCTTCCTTTATGCAACTGACACAGATGCTCAGTATTCATTCATTGAGGCAGCAAAGAATAAGGGATATGATGTGCTTCTGATGGATTGCCATCTTGACAGCCACTTTGTGAACCTCCTTGAGGCTAAACTTGAAAACGTACGCTTTGCACGTGTGGATTCAGACAGCATTGACAACTTGATTCCAACAGAGGATAAGATTCGTCCTGAACTCTCTGAGTCAGATCAGGAAGATCTCACAACAATGTTCAAGGCTGTTCTTCCTGCCGGAAACGAGTATAATGTACATGCTGATAACCTTGGTGCAGATGCTGCTCCGATCCTTATCACTCAGAGCGAGTTCATGCGTCGTTATCGTGAGATGTCAGCTCTCGGCGGAGGAATGAACTTCTACGGAGAGATGCCTGAAATGTACAATATTACAGTCAACATGGAGAACCCTCTTGTAGAGAAGATCATGGGAGCAAAACCTGCAGAGAAGTCAGAGGTTGAGTCATTTGCAAAAGACAATGATGCCCTCAGACAGATCACTGACCTTGCCCTTCTTGCCAACGGAATGTTAAAGGGTAAAGACCTAAGCGATTTTATCGCCCGCAGTGCCAAAGTCGTTGAAAATGCTTATTTGAAATAATAAATACAACAATTAAATATGCAGGGGTAACAATTTGTTGCCCCTGCTTTATTGTTTTATACGCTGTAATTAATAAATTTGTTAGTTCCTTTCAATAAATGATAACTATCTAAAATTAACAATATGAAAAAGTTTACTTATCTGATTCTCTCGATGATGCTCATCAGTCAGTCAATGTTTTCACAGACTTCATATAAGGAAAAGGAGACAGTTCAAATTCAAGAAAGATTTAGCTCATATACTGATATTGAGTATACTTATAAATATGTTGATGGAGAAATGGTATATAATGGTCCAATCAAGATCAATGATAACTATGATTTGAGTTATGGGTCAGATTACGCATCTGGTAATGATATCTATAAACTTAATGCAAACTATAAGGATGGTATGTTAAATGGCAGTTTTACAATGTCGTCTAAGCAAAATTATTCGTATTATGATTGGGATTCGAATGCTGATGTCGTGGTGAATGAAATGTCATCCTTTACTGGAAAATTTATTGCTGGTGTTCCTGATGGTCCATTTAAGGTTTATTATACATTTATCAATGATCGTTTAGAGCCTGTATATAGGAACTATAACGACTACGTTCTAGAAGTGTCTCCTCTTAAAATTTCTCTGCTTTGTACATTCAAAAAGGGTGTACTCGTTGGCAGTTTCTCCATGAAGTCTAAAGATAATCGAAATTCTAAAGAGGAAGTGGTTTCAGGAACATTTACTTCTGATGGAAAGATGACAGGTAAATGGTCTGCAGATGGTGAGATAGCTAATTTCTTGAATGGAGTTATTCTGGATGATGATGACTATGATGCAAATCTGAAGACTTTGGCTAAGAAGTTTGGCGAAGGTAAATTAACTGTTGAGCAGTTGCAGAAAGATTATTGTGTTGTAATAGAGGAAATGGAAAACGACATTTTGGAAAGTGTCGCAGACTTAATTATAGCTAAAAGTACTATTATTCCTTGGGATAATATAAAGGGATATGATTTTGAATCGGTTGAAATGCCTCCTGTACAGAAATTAAAGTATTTGCCATCTGTTACAGAAGAGGGAATGGAAATCTTACTTTCATCTATAAAATCTTTAGAAAATATAACATCTGTTCCTGATGCTTATTTCGGAGCGGATAATTACGCATGTAAGTATGTTACTTGCAATAAATCAGAAGGAGTAAGCGCTCATTGCAAGAATATTGATTGGTACAATTATGGCCCTTATGAAAATGTTAAGATATATCTGACTGATGCGCAGTATCAGAGATTATGGAATGAGTTTGCGGTAAAATACGAGGACTATCTATCTAATAAATATAAGAAGGATTTCGCAAAAGCACTTGAGAATGAGACGACTGTAAGTTACATTCAATCTCTTGGATGCACATCGGAGAACATTGCAAAATATACTCCTCTTGTTGCCTATAAGCAGACAGGAACTAAGAAGGATAATGATATGTTTGTAATGACGAATACAATTGATGTTGCAAATGAGTCAGGTGTTGGATTCAAATCGTATAAGTGGGATATTTGCTTAGATGCGAAGACCTATGCTTTGAATCCAGAGAAGACATTTGATCCGGCTAACTTAGTGCAGGTACCTAATCAGTATGACACAATCAATGTTCTTCTTGATTCTATTAAGGTCAATACAGATACTATTAAGGTTGCAGCAGAGAAAGCTTTGAGGCAGTCGAGAAATTCTTATGTAGAGAAACTTAGTGTAGCTACTGTAGTTATGCATGATAATCTTGCTGAAACGATTAATGTGCTGAGAAACTTTTTGAAAGCCCAAGAGGGTGCGGTTCAGTGGATGAACAGAAGTGCTGTGATTCAGGCGAAGAACGAAGAAATATACGCTCTTGCAACAGATTATACTGATGTCAAGAATTCTTTCAGCCGTATTTGTGAGAGTGTCGATTGCTCATGGAACGAGGCAAATGATACTACTCAACTTGAGAAAATGGCTCAGTTGCAGGAAAAGGCAGTCGAGTTTATCAGACTTCGTGGTGTAATCAGAACAAACAATCAGGAAATCCTTTCCAAAGCTCCAGAATTCAGCAATCTTAAGTCTGCATACAATTCATATATGGATTCTGCTGATGTATCGATGTCTATGGAAATCGATTTTACAAACCTTCAGAATATTATCGAGATCCAGACCAAGACTATTCCATTTATAAGTATTGTTAACGGTCTTGCTGAAACTGATAAGGCTATCACAAAGGGAGCTGCATCTCATGCAGATGTTAATAAGGCATATGCTGAATATATACAGGCAAATAGCGCTCTTTGGACTCCTGAGGTGGACAATGCAGCATGTGAGAATATGAAGAGTGTACAGGCTTTGACTATGCAGTTTATCGCATTGAGAGATGAGATAGCAAAGAATGAGGATGCTATCCAGAAGGCTGGTGCATCAGCTCCTTCAATTCTTGCTCCTTACACTGAATTCGTTGCTCAGGCAGATCTTTCGTGGACACCTGCTGTGGATCTTGTGAAGCTACAGAAACACATCCAGATGCAGCAGCAGACTCTGCTTATGATTGATAATAATGCTAAGATTGTTGAGAATTCCGCTAAGATTCGTGAGGACGGCGCTGTTCATGTAGATTTGATTACAGCGTATAATACATACATCGGTTCAGACATAGTTTGGACTCCTGAGGTGGATGTTGCATCTACAGAGAAGATACTTGATGTGCAGCAGAAGACTTTGACTTTCGTACAGCTTAGAAATACAGTTGTAGAGAATGATGCATATCTTAAAAAGAACTCTGCAGCAGGTAAGGGCTTGTATAAACTCTATACAGTATATCGTAAAGTTGCAGTTCTGACTTGGACTTCCGAAGTTGATATGACAGCTATCGAAACACTCATCGGCATTCAGGAAGACTGCAAGACAATGCTTGCCTATGATGATATCAAGGAAATCTGTAAGTCAATTAAAAAGGATAAGATCAAAGACGTTGTAACAGCAATCTCTAAATACAAGAAATAAACTTCTATTTCCACTAAAGATACCGTCGCACAGGGAATTCGTCAAAACTCTGTGCGACGGTACTTTTTTAGCTGCTACAAGTCTGAGTCAGTAGGACGCTAAAAGAAACAGTATAACTATTTAGTGAAATCAACTGTTGTGCGGATATCGTCAGAAGCTGCACCTACGTGCGCTGTAAACTTACCCTTCTCAAGCACCCAACCCTTCTCAGGATCGTAGAACTTAAGCATATCCTCAGTAATCTCGAATGTAACCTTCTTGGTCTCGCCAGCAGCAAGAGCCACCTTCTTGAAGCCCTTAAGTTCCTTTACTGGACGCTCTAGTGAAGATTCCTCGTCGCTGATATAAAGCTGAACGATTTCCTTACCCTCACGTGCACCGGTATTAGTGACATTCAAAGTAACCTTGTAACCAGAACCTGACTTGCTGCACTTAGCCTCGCCATATTCGAATGTAGTGTAGCTGAGACCATGTCCGAATGCAAAGAGAGGCTTGATGTTCTGTTTCTCAGCCCAGCGGTAACCCACGTAGATTCCCTCCTTATACTCAACAGAAAGGCTATCCTTGTGATATGCATTGAGAGCATGTGCACCATTGTCCTCAAGCTTCACTGGGAATGTGAATGGAAGCTTACCAGATGGGTTTACCTTGCCAAGAAGAACGTCAGCAATAGCGTGACCAGCCTGTGAACCAAGGAACCATGTCTCTACAACTCCGTCAACCTTATCAATCCAAGGCATCTCGACAGCATTACCTGAAACGATGAGTACAACGACATTCTTATTCACCTCAGTAATGGCCTCGATAACCTTATCCTGAGCGTATGGAAGTGCCATAGCTGCACGGTCGCGACCCTCTGCATCCTGACCCTTAGACTTGTTAAGACCACCGAAGAAAAGAACGATGTCAGCCTCCTTGGCAGCAGCTACTGCGTCAGCGATAAGCTCCTCCTCAGTACGTGGGTCAGTAAGATCGATTCCTGTATCTACGCTATTGTATGTACGGAGAAGATCTCCTACATATCCTCTCTGATATGTGATCTGTGCCTTGTCACCAATGGCCTCCTGAAGACCTACGATTGGTGTGCACTCGTTCTGAGCCTTAAGTGATGAAGAACCACCACCCACAGTCATCTTCTTGATTGCATTCTCTCCAACTACGAGAATCTTAGGTGTCTTCTCAAGATCAAGAGGGAGAATGTTGTTCTCATTCTTAAGAAGAACAATACCCTCACCAGCAATCTTACGAGCAGCCTCATTGTGCTCTGGAGAGTTGAGTGAACCGTATGGCTTGTTAGAGTTCATCGCAGTGCGGAAGTTAAGTCTGAGAACGCGACGAACTTTGTCGTTGAGAACATCCATTGATGCTCTGCCATCACGAAGTCTCTCGAGATATGGCATTGCAAGGTGATAAGCGTCGTAGCTGTTACCATACTTAGAGTCAAGTCCGTTAGTACCAGTACCCATCTCAAGGTCAAGACCATTTGTAATAGCCTCCTCAGTTACATGAGTGCCACCCCAGTCAGAAATGACAGCTCCATCAAAGCCCCACTCCTCCTTAAGAATCTTGTTGAGGATTCTGTCGTTGTGGCAAAGATGCTCACCCTCAAAGAGGTTATATGCACCCATGATTGACCATGCTCCACCTTCTTGAACAGCAGCCTTGAATGCAGGAAGATAAATTTCATATAGCGCTCTGTCATCTACAACTGCATTGTAGTGATGACGGTTAGCCTCCTGATTGTTGAGTGCATAGTGCTTTACGCAGACAGCAACACCATTCTTCTGAACCTCCTGGATATAAGGAACGCACATCTTTCCTGCAAGGAATGGATCCTCTCCCATATACTCGAAGTTACGTCCGCAAAGCGGTGTACGATAAATGTTTACTCCAGGTCCGAGAAGCACATCCTTCTCACGGTAGCGCGCTTCTTCTCCGATAGATTTTCCATAAAGTGCAGACATTTCCTCTGACCATGAAGCTGCAAGGCAGGTAAGGGCAGGGAAGGCCGTACATGAGTCATTAGTCCATCCAGCTTGGTCCCACTCGTCCCATTTTACCTCTGGACGGATACCGTGAGGACCATCTGTAGTCCATAGCTCAGGAATACCCAAGCGCGGAACACCTGCAGAAGAGAACTTAGACTGTGCATGAAGAATTCCTACCTTTTCCTCAAGGGTCATGCGTGAAAGAGCGTCTTCGACTCTTACTTCGAGTGGCTGACTCTCATCAAGGTAGATTGGCGTTTTAGGTGTGTTTGTGCAGGAAACTGCTAGAAGAAGTCCTGCAGCGGCAATCAATATGTGTTTCATAATATAAATGGTTAAATATTTTCTTTAAGGAATTATGACATTTAGCGAATGTGGGCGTATACAGATGTTGATTTCCTTGTCAGCGCTGAACCAGTCTCCGTCTGCATGGGCCGGACCTGCGACAGAACGTGTAATCTTTATGTTGCGTCCACGATAGCAATGTACATGATGGTTTTTATCTAAGGTTCCTGTCATGAGCAGCACAGCAAGAGATGGAATCTCTATGCTACTGAATCTATCCACGGCAGTTATATCCAGCATGCCATCGCTGATGTCAGCTCGAGGGGCAATCTTTGCATGGTTTCCCCATTGGCTGGAGTTGCCTACAGTGATGATTGAAGCCTCTATCTCGAAAGCGTCGCCATCAATTTCAACCTTATATTTTTCAGGTGTGTATTCGTTCCAGGTCTTCAGACCGATTTCGATATAATTTAGTATACCTCTCTTGCCAGAATTAGCGAACTTCTCACTGACTATTGCGTCGAAACCGATTCCACACACTGAAAAGAATGGTCTCTCATTGATAAATCCAGAGTCAATTTGCTGGATTTTACCATTCAAAATTGTTTTCAAGGCAAGCTTGAAGTGTCTGCTTATTCCCAAGTGTAGAGCAAGACCGTCTCCACTTCCACAAGGAATGATACCAAGTACCTTGTCGGTTCCAAGAATGCCTCTTGCAACCTCATTTACTGTTCCGTCACCACCTACAGCCACGATTATACGCTCAGATGCATCGCGAGCAATCTGCTCTGCATGTCCGGCGTATTCAGTACTGACCACCTTAAAGCCTCTCTTTTTAAGAGTGGCAATAATCAGCTTCTTGGTAAGAGTACCAGATATGGGGTTAACAATGAATAACATTACTCAAATATAGTCTTGTTTTCGTCAAAGATAGGACTTTTTATTCCAAAGAAGTCAAGTACGCTGTGGAAGGTGTGATACTGTCCCACCTCCTGATTCTTGACCTTGATGCTTTTGTCTGAGGTCCATGCAATGAACGGAATCTCCACCTGCTCGCGCGGAGCCATCGACATAGGCACGCCGTGCATATAAAGATTGTTCTCTCCCAATGACTCTCCGTGGTCAGACACAAATAGTACGCAGCAACTCCTGTCTGTCACTTCTCTTAAAACCTCAATTGTGCTGTGAATCAGATAGTCAGTGTATAATATGCTATTGTCGTATGCATTGTTGAGCTCTGCTGGGTCGGCCTTTGAC
>JAEIGA010014741.1_pt1 | contig 11896 bp, 13 predicted proteins | sample 9270691 | NCBI WGS metagenome assembly JAEIGA01 (sample SAMN17057246, study PRJNA624740) | gut metagenome | biome: biome; isolation source: fecal sample | host: Bos grunniens | place: China: Xizang | collected 2019
AGGTACAACTAAATATGACAAATTATGTTGAATTTCACAATAATAAAAGATTAACCAAAATAGATGGTAAATGATTTACACCTACTGAATATGAAAAAAATTTATATAATGAAAGTGGGCAATTTATTTAAAACCGTCTACAATCTTACAACAAGCTCGTTTCATTGGATACCGAGATGAATATAAAGAAAAGATAAGAATATTTTTAACTGATGATTTAATTAAAGACTACATAAATATTAATGAAAATTTACAATATTTTCAAACAATTATTAATGATAATCATGATTTTAGTAAAATAGCAAATTTTGTTCCAATTAATAATGATAATAATTTATACCCAACTAGAAAAAGTGTTGCTAATATAGATTATATTAGTGGAGACAATAAAATTGATATTATCAATAATAATTTTTATAAAAAACATGATAATGATTTAGATATTAATAATAAAAATTTTTTTGAGATAACAAATAGTTTAGAAAATAGTGGTTTTGATTCTCAAAATAATAAGATATATGAATTTTCATCATATAAAAATTTTTGTGAAAAATATAATATAAAAAAAAATATAGTGAAATATCACAATTTTTTTCTAATTTGTGTGCAAGAGAAAATCAAGACAAGGTGTATATTGAAAAAATAACAAAAGATATAACTAAATTTAAAATTATAGTTAGAATATTAAAATTAAATACTCGAATTGTCACAGAAAATAAAACAAGTACTTATGATACTATTGGTAAAGGAAATTATTCAAATAATGAACAAGAATTTTTATTAAAGGATAACATTTTATCAATTGATATCATTCCTATTAATACCTATTATAAATCTAATCCTGATAATAAAAAATTAGTTTACCGAACAAGAATTTTTATTCCTAAAACTCTTTTAAAACAAACTGGATTCTTTTCCTAATTATTTTCTACTAATTTTTTAATATTTTCAAAGAAGAATTTATGATTTCAAATATAGCCTTTTTCAAATAATGGTTTTAAATCATTCCTAATAGATTTCATCCCTTGCCCATCTGCTAACCAAATAAAGGTATAATTACTTGATAAATTTTGTTTAATCTTATTATAGATTTCAAAATAACTTCTAGCTGTTTCATTGATCTTTGAACCTTGCGTATTATAAAAGCTTGATTCTATTAACCATGTTTTATGGGTTAACTTATTACAAATTACAATATCAACCTTTTTATGTTTAAAATTTTCTACTTCTTTATTGATTTGCTTTTGCTTATAGATTTCAATATTTTTAGAGTTTTTAAATAAAACTTTTAATTTTTCAAGAATTTGTTCTTCAATATCATTGCCATTACGATTTTTCCTAGCATTAGTATCCATTCCTACTTCTATCCCAAAGACATAATCTACAAAGCTTTTAATCTTACCTTTTAAAATAAATTGAATAATTTCTGATTCAATAAATAAGGCAATAATTTTATTTTTATCAGATAGAATTTCTTCTACATTATATACTTGGTTACCTATAATAAATTTTGTGTCCTTTTTTCTTATTGCTAGTAATAAGAAAATGGAATGAAAACAGTTAGGATTTTTTTCATATAAAAAAGATACTCTTTGTTTAAATTCAGAAATGCTATTACATATTAAATAATTTAAACTATTTAAATCTGCTTCAATATTTTGCATGTTCTTAAAAATTTTTTTGACATCTACTATTCCTTGAATGTTAATTTCATTATCTTTTAATGTTTCTAAATATGTTTCAAAATTAAATTTCATAATTAATTACCACAACTTCTTTTCCTGTTCCTTTTCTTTTATTTGCTTTTGAATTAATCATTCTGTTAGTGGTGATTGGAATAATATGAAAGTTGTCGTAAAGTTCATTAATTAGTTTGGTATTATGATTTGAAAGCATTCATTTAACTTTCTTTTTATCTAATTCTTTTAGTTTATTAGCTAATAGGATTTGATTTTTTTGACCAAAAGCATCTTGATTATAGCTATCAAATCCTTTTGTATCTAGTTCATAGTCATAAGGTGGATCACAATAAACAAAGTCGTCTTTTTTTGCCCTATCTAATACATCTAGATAACTTTTATTTAAAATGGTAATTTTATTTTTATTTAAATATTCATTTCATCACTTAATATTTTTTAGATCATATAATTTTAATTTTGATTTATTCTTATTATTCCATGGAACATTAAATTCTCCATTTGAATTAACTCGATACATACCATTAAAACATGTTTTATTTAAATAGATAAATCTAGCTGCATTTTTAAAATTATCTTGTTCAATATTTCTTCTAACTTTGTAATATAATTTTTGAGAATGATTTTCTTTATAAAAATTTAGGTTATTTATTACTGCTTTATAATCATTTTTTATACTCTTATAAGTATTAATCAATTCAGAATTGATATCATTAATAATTGCCTTTTTAGGTCTCAAATAAGATAGCATTGCACCACCACCTAAAAATGGTTCAATATAAGTTTTAAAATCTTTAGGGATATATTTATACAAATAAGTATTAATTACTCTTCTTTTTCCACCTACTCATTTAACAAAAGGGACATAATCACTATTATCAGAACTATTCATATAAAACTCCTTATATTATTGGTAATTATACTTTACAAAATTATAAATTTAATGACAATTTAAATAATAATTGATGTCTTTTAACTCCTTATGTAATAATTTATAAATTATTAATTATTAAAACTTTCAATAATAAAAATTATTTGAACTGTGAATAACATCTAAAAAATTCATTATATAACTTCCTTTATCATATTCTTAATTTCTAAATTATTATTTTTAAACATTTTTAAAATATCATCATAATCTAAATTAATATCCTTATTTTTTTTGATAAGAATTTCAATAATGATATTACTTTTGAAAAATATTGAAATAATTACTTTTTCATTATTAGGAAACATAAATTCTAAATTTATGGAGAATTTCTTATCTTTAATTTTAATTTCTTTAATACTATCCTTTTTATTTCTGATATATTCTTTGTAATTTTTTACATTTTCAAGATTTATTGAAGAACTACAAGAGCCAAACAATTTTAAGTTATCTCAATTTGTATTTATTAAAATTGATTGTTTTGAAACATACTTTAAAATATCTATTTCATCATTATAAAAGTAATGTTTTAAATTTTTATCATATTTAACAAAATTAAATCTATCGAAATTAATTTTTTGAATATACTTAATTTTAATATACATTTTTCATTAAAAATATCTTGATTTTCATATATTAATAATTTTAGTTTCTTTTAATATATCTCTAAGTTTTTAATTGAATTTGTGATAACCTCATCTTGATATTCTTTTGAATTATATGATTCTATTTTTTTAAAGTGTATTTCGTTCTTAAAATGTTGTATACTCCTTCAAAGAATTCCTTGTTTAAAAATATCAATATATAAATTATCATCTTCATCATATTTATTTTTCAAACAAAGTGATTTATAAATTTCAAAAAAATTAGAAAGATGAATTCAAGTTTTAATAATAGAATTCTTTCTTAGTGGCCCGATTATTGAAATTATAAGTGAAACAAATGCAACAAAAACTCCAATTGATGTTAATATTATGGTTAATATCTCACCTAATGAAATTTCCATTATCTAAAGTCCTTTATTGACAAATCTTTATTAAATTCATTTTTATATAATTTTTTCATATCATTAATATCTTCATATTCTCCATCAACATTATGAATAGGCTTAACTTTTAAATATTTCATTGAATTATCATTTAGTGATTTTTTATCTTTTGAATATTCTCAATCTATTTTTTCTTTATTAGATCCTTCACCATTAATCACACGATATATTCTTTCTCTACATATATCTTGAGCAATATTGTTTTCATTATTAGTACATAAAATAAATCTTCTATTTCCACCATCTTCTTCATTAAGTTCCATAACTACTTGAGCAGTTGTTTCTGAACCTGCAAAGAAGTCAAGGATTGTAGAATTTTTATTTGTATGTAAATTTATTATAAATTTAATTAAGTCTGTTGACTTAGGTGTATCAAAATTTGCAACACCTATTTTTTTCAATTCATTTTTTGCTATTTGAAAACTTCCTACAAAATTTTGACTTTCAAAAAAATTGATAAATGGTTGCATTTCTTCATTATCATTTTCATCAAAATTTATTTTTTTAATTGAAAGCAATAAATTTGAAAATGCTTTTTCAATATTGTAATCTTTTTTATAAATTTTCAATCTTGGTACATTGTTACCACTAAAATATAAAGAAACCTTGCCTTTTTTAAACTCTTCTTTTGTGAATCTTCATGTTCTTTTGATTAAATTTCCATTGGGCAATTTAATTTCGAATGTTTTAGAATTGTTTTCATTTAATTTGTATGTTGCATTACTACTAAATCATGGCCCATTAGGATCGTTGTCAGGATTTTCAAATGTTATAGTTTTATTTTCTTTTTTAGAAAATGAATTAATATTATTTTTGATTTTAGAATAGCATAGAATGTATTCAAAATCATTTCTTACATATTTAATTACTTTCATAGCTGAATTATTTGTTTGTCAAAGGAAATTGGTTATAAAATTCTCTTCGCCAAAAATTTCATCCATTAATACTTTCAAATAAGCTTGTTCATTATCATCAATTGAAACAAAAATTACTCCATCATCAGCAAGTAATTCTCTTGCAAGTTCTAACCTTTTCTTCATAAAAGATAATCATTTTGAATGTTTAAATTGATCATTTTTTTCAACAAAATCATCATTGTAAACAAAATCTTTATTACCAGTATTATAAGGAGGATCAATATAGATAACATCTACTTTAATTCCTGATACTTGTAATGCTTTTAATGCATAATAATTATCACCTTCAATTAAAAGATGATTATTCTTTTCTTTTGGATTAATATGTAATTCTTTAACTTCTTCTAAACCAAAATAATTATCATTTAAAATTTGTTCCTCTTTTTGCTCTTCATAATTTAAAACTACATTACCGTTATCATTGACTACTAATCCCAATTTATGATTTAATAAAGTTGATTTTAAAAAATCAAGTTCTTCCCTTGAAATATCCATTTTTTTAAGTTCACTTAAACTTAATTTATGTAGTTTGTTATATAGTTCTCTCTTAGAAAATTTCTTATAATTATCATTATTGGAACAATTTGATAATATTAATCCACAAAAAAACAAATCCTTATTAAAAATTTTGATATTATAAAAAGGAATTAAAGACAATAATGTAAAAAAAGATAAGGAGATATATAAAATGAGTTCCAATAAAGATAATTATAAGAATATCTCTAAAAAAGAATTGTATGATAAATTATCTAAATTAACATTAAAGCAATTAAAAGATATTAGTTTAGATACTAATGATATTAACTATTTAAAAAACAAAATCTTAAATGATAAATTAGGTCTTGTTTTAAATTTTGAAGAAAAAGATGAATATTTAGATAATCACTATTTTGGTTTAGAAGAAGTTAAAGAATTACATATTAATTCAAAAGATAAGAATAATCATCTTTTAATTGAAGGTGATAATTATTATGCTTTAAAAGCGTTACAAGTATCAGGAATTAAAGTGGATGTTATTTATATTGATCCACCTTATAATACTGGCAATAAAGATTTTATTTATAATGATTCATTTGTTGAAAAAGATGATCAATTTAAACATTCAAAATGATTATCTTTTATGAAAAAAAGATTAGAACTTGCAAGAGAATTGCTTGCTGATGATGGAGTAATCTTTGTTTCAATTGATGATAATGAATAAGCTTATTTAAAGGTATTAATGGATGAAATCTTTGGAGAGGAGAATTTTATTGCATGTTTAGCAAGAGAAACGAAAACAGGTGGAGGAAGATTTGGAAAACAATTTATTCAAAAAGATTTTGATTATCTAATTTGTTATTCAAAAAACATAAATTTAACAAATGAATTTAAAAAAGTTCAATCAAATTGAGATGATTATAAATATGAGGACGAAAGAGGTAAATTTACCTTAAAACATCCGTTAGATGGTGGTTCTGGAAATGAAAAATATACTTTTGATATAAATATTAATAGCAAAATTTATAAACCAAGAACAAATTGATCATTTAGCAAAAACAGAATCAAATTTATGATTGAAAATAATTTTTTAGTTCCTAAAACTAATGGAATTATTTATGTTAAAAATTATAAAGATTGAGAAATTATTGATGATTTAGATGGTTATAAAATTAGTAAAAAAGAATCAGGAATTTGATGAAGTTCATCAAAATTAATAAATAAAAAATATAATAATGCATCAGCTTCAAATGAGCTTAAAAAAATTTTAATGAATGATGATATATTTTCATACCCAAAACCAACTAAATTAATCCTAGATTTAATAAACATGGTTAATAAAAAAAACATCACAATTCTCGATTTTTTTGCTGGTTCAGGAACTACAGCTCAAACTGCTATGGAATTAAATGAAGAAGATGGTGGTAACCGAAGATTTATTTTATGTACTAATAATGAAAATAATATTGCTCAAGATATATGTAGAGAAAGAATATATCGTGTAATAAATGGAGAAGGTTCAAAAAAAGAAAAAATAGATTGAAGATATTCTGAAACTAAAAAATCATTAAATGCTAATTCAATGAAATATTTAAGAGTTAAACCTATTCATAATGTTGATGGAGATTATGAAGAAATTAATGATATGAAAAAAATATATAAAAATGAATTTGATAAAGATTTATCAGTAAAGGATTTTAGGTAAATATGTACTATGTAGAAAATTTTAAAAATACATTTAAAGAAATAATAAATAAGGGAATAAAAAATGATGATTTTAAATCTGAAAATATTTTAATTTCTTCAAAATTTGGTCAAGGTAAAACAACATTAAAAAATGAAATTATGAAAGATGAATATTTTTTGAATAATTTTTTAATAATTGATGTTGATATTTGAAGCAATAATAATATGAATATTGATGAAATAATATTTATAGAAATTATCAAGCATGTCTCAAAAAATAGAGAAAAAGAATTTAAAAAAATAATGAAGGAGTCAGGAAAATGAATTTTAAACATTACATCAAAGATATTTCAAATTGATTTTTTAATTAATGAATTAGATAAAACAATTAAAAATATTAAAAATGATGAAATTAAAGTTGTGAATGAAATTATTGAACAAAAATATATAACCACAAAAACACTTCGTAGATACTTGAATGATATTATTAGTAAGTTAGGTAATGAAAAAATTATATTTTTATTTGATGAGTTGGATAGGTGTTCAACTGAATTTATTAGAAAATTTTTTTCAAGTATAAAACAAATGCTAAATTCAAACCAAATAATTAATATAGTTTTCGCAAATACTGACTTTTTAAATTCAATTTTTAAAAATGAAAGTTTAGATGATGAAAAATATATAGATAAATTTTTTAATCACATTTATGTAATAAATTCTTCAACGTTTGATTACTTATTCAATAATTTATTTCCAGAATTTTGTAGAGAATTAAATATTAAAAATAAAAATATTTTAGAAGCAAACACACCTAATGTAGATTTTCCAACTTTAACTTATATTTTGAACCAAAAAGTTTCTTTTAGAGACATAAATAAAAATATTGAATGATTAAAAAAAGTAATTATATTTGTTGATAAATATATATGTAAAAAAATGATACATCAAATTTACAATGAAGAAGAGAGAGAAATGGTAAAATTCATAGAAAAAAAGAATGACTAATCTTTTTGTGTTTTGTAATGATAAAAGGTGTGAGATTAGAGAATTTCATCGATTTTAAAACAATGATAAAAAACATATTTTTAGATGAAAACATCAATGGAAAATTATCAGCACAAAGAATTAATTTAGAAAAGTTAACTATTAATTTATATAAATTTATTACATGAGATTTATATAATGATAAATTAGAAGTTGACAAATGTTTTAAGTATATATTGGAATTAATTTCAATAAAGGAGACAACTAATGACTAAAAAAATACTTTCATATCAAACAAACGCAATCAATGCTTGTATAGAGCATCTACAAGATGATAAAGAATTTAAATTACAATCTCCTACTGGTAGCGGTAAAACTTTCGTTATTTCTCAAATAATTGATAAGTATTTAGAAAATGATCATTTAAATGCTTATCCTACTACTTTTATTTTTATAGCCCCTTCTACAGGTTCTTTAGATTACCAAGGATATGAAAAAATAACATCTTATGTAAATAAGGATTGAGCTAAGGGTTATACAACTGAATACATAGGTACTTCTAAACAAAAATCTTCATCAAAATCATATTTATCTAATATTGATTATTTCAAACCTAATACTTGTTATTTTTTTGGATGACAAATGTTTAAAAAAGGGACAAGAATAACTGAAATTGACAGTGAAAGAAATGATATTTATAAAGTTATATCTAATACTAAAATGAAAGATATTAACATTGTTTTAATTATTGATGAAGCACATCGGGAAGTTACTTCATCAAGAGATGATATTAATACTAAGCAAATAATTATCAATGATTTAGATCCTTTTAAAATCATTAAGGTTTCAGCTACTTTAGATCAAAAAGACATTAAACCAGATTACACAATAACATATGATGATGTTAGAGAAGAGGCGGCCATCAAAGAAAATGTTATTATTTCTCAAATTAATGAAAAAGTAAGTGATATTGATAAATATAATGAAGAAGAACAACTTATTATTTCTGCTATTGAAAAACAAAAAGAAGTTAAACAACAATATCTTAAACATAAAATTAATATTAATCCATTAATATTAATTCAAATCCCTGATAAAGTGACAATTGATAAAGAAATAACAACTGAAAATTTATTATTAAAAAGAATAGAATCCATTTTAGAGAAACAAGGATTTAAAAAAGGTTATAACTACTCTATTTGATTAAGTGATGATAAAACAATTAAAAATAAAGAAGATTTAGTTGATAATAAATCTTCAATTGAAATTTTGATATTTAAAACAGCTATTGCCACAGGTTGAGATATTCCAAGAGCTAACATATTAGTAAGAATTAGAGAAGCAAAAACAAAAGCATTTAATATTCAAACATTAGGAAGAATTTTAAGGAATCCATTTTTTAAATATTACAATAATAATTTAATAGATAATGCTTTTGTTTTTACTAGAGATGAAAAATATAAAGAATATATTAAAGAGGAAAAAATTGTTAGTGATGAAAGAGATTTTGGTTGTGTTAAAAGAAGTGAAAAAGCAAAAGAAAGCAAATTTAAAATTAATAAAAAAATTATTGACATTAATAATTATAATGAAGAACAAATGATTGATGAAATAACATCAATTATTTTAAAAGATGAAAACCTTCAAGATTTTTTAAGATATGAACATCCAAAAGTAAAAACAGGTGAAGTTAAAATTAATACAAATGATATTTTAGATAGAAAAATAGAAGAGATTCATAAAAAAGTGATAAATTTCAACAACCATCATTACTATCTTAATCAACCTAAAATCACATTATTTGATTTATATATTAAATATTTGACAATAACTAAGGCCCTTTATGAATTTTAAAAATCTTAACTAAATTAGAATTGAAGGTAGAAAGATTTCATAAAACAATTAAAGATTTTTATTGAGCATGTATCTATAATTGATCAAAACCTATTTTTGATAACAAATACACTTTATATGAAAAAATTCAGTTTGAAAAAGATAATTACTTAAAAGATAAAACAAGAATAAAGTTTGAAGAATACAAATTACCAGAAACATACAATGTAAATTCTCAATTTTTTGATAAGAATAAATGAGATCAGATAAGTACTTTTAATATTGGATTAATCAAAGATAAATTAAGTGAAAATGAAAAAGAATTTTATGAAAATATTAAATTAAGGTTTGATGATGAAAAAGACATCCACTTATTTAGAAACGGTATAAATAAAAATAATGATTATTTCATTGAATATTTTAATAGTGAAAATAAAATAGCAAAATTCTTTCCTGATTTCATCATCATAAATGAACAAACAAAAGAATGTTTTATTTTTGAAGCTAAAGGTTTTAATAAAAAAAATATTGATAATGAATCTGAATATAAATTTAAGTCATTAGATAAAAAAGATGTTTTTGAAAAAATTTCTATAAAAAATGGTTTCCAATTAAGAGAAGGTTTATATCAAGTTTCTTTTTATAATAATGATTTAGAATTTTGACTATACCAACCAAATAAAGAAAAACAGCCCCGTGATTTTAAGAATATTAAGGAAAATATCCTAGGCAAATTGAAACAAACATCTGATTTTATAAAAAAGATTAATAAGAAACTATTCTATTAATTTTAGTTAAAACTAATTTAAATATTTTATCTTTATTAACTTGTTTTAAAATCATAAAGTATTATAAAAGGTATATCTTCAATTAAGAATATAGATTTTAATGATGAGTATTTATTCTTTCTTAATGAAAACCTAGAATATCAGAAGTGTATCAAATTAGCATGTAGTACTAATTGAGTTTTTCCAAAAATTGCTATCCTCCATAATTGATAATAAACATAATAAAAATAATATTCATATTTTATATGTATAATATAGTTGTTACGAAATAATAACGGGCGATTTTAAAATAAATATTATTTATCAAATATCTTAAGAAAAACTAATAATAAAAGATAATAGGTATTACTAGTTTTTAGTAATATTTACAATTTAATTTAAAAATTAATCTAAATATAAATAATTAATTAACAATTTTAAGGAGATAATTATGGGAGAAATAATTCTTATTGATGATGAAAATAAACCTAGAACTAAAAAGGAAGCAAAAGCAATTAATTACTTAAAATCAATTGAACCAATTGAATGATTTTTGGAAAAATGTACAAGAAGTTTTGCTCACTATGATGGGTCAGTTGTTGCTTACGAAAATTTTATTTATAACTGTATTGATAATCAATTAATAATTAAAAGAAATAAAAAAAATAAGATCACTGAAATTTCTTATAAAAATGAAAAGAAAAAACACAAATGATATAAATTTAATCCATCTAAAATTTCTGGTCTTATTTTAGATAAAATTTATTACAATAACAGATATTTAATGGCTTGCCTAATTAACATGTTTGAAGATATTCAACAATTAACAAAGCAGGAAATTGCTTTAGTATTTAAGTCACTAGTTAAAAGAAATTATGAATATGATAATACAAATAAGATTTATACAGTTAAAATAACTAATTAATCTAGTAGATTTAAAGTATTTGTTAAAAGAAATCATAGGTTGTAAAATTTTATGATTTCTTTTTTTATTTAATTTAGTATTTACTACAAATAATTGCTTATTAAAATATTGTTAATATATTTTTTTAAAGACTTTGTCAGCTCTATTTTTGTAAGTTACATTGCAATAGTTATATGACTTTTGGTAAAAAGTAATTTGCAAAATTTATTTTATTTATACTTAAAAAACATTTGTTTATTGGATATTAAATATAAAATTTTTAATGTTATTTTTTACTATGACATCTTTAATGAATTAATCTTTTTATTAATTACTTAAAGTCATAGTGAGTTGTTTTATTTAATAAAAGTTGATTAGTTAATTTAAAGTAGTTATTTTCAAATTTAATGTAGAGTGTTTGAGATAAATTGCCCAGAAATGGGGAAGATATGGGACAATGACATAGACCATCACAGATCGCACTGATAATTAAAAAAATACAGCTTGACACTCAACTTAAACAACTATATGAGTTTGAGTGAGATATGGGATGAACAGAATCATCAACATATGACAACTGATTGCGCAATACAAAAGATAGAATAGAGAAACTTACAGGAAGAAGTTTGCACTCATTCATTAATCCTTATACAAT
>JAEIGA010014742.1_pt1 | contig 11896 bp, 7 predicted proteins | sample 9270691 | NCBI WGS metagenome assembly JAEIGA01 (sample SAMN17057246, study PRJNA624740) | gut metagenome | biome: biome; isolation source: fecal sample | host: Bos grunniens | place: China: Xizang | collected 2019
CTTTTGGGCAAGAGGTTACTTTGTGGATACAGTAGGAAGAAACAAAAAGCAGGTAGCAGAATACATAAGGAATCAGCTTGCTGAAGATCAGATAGCAGACCAGATGAGTCTGAAAGAATATGTAGACCCGTTCACGGGTAGTGAGAACAAGAAAGCATAAAATTAACCCCTTGAGGGGCAGCTGAAAAAGGAATGCGGTCGGCAAACCTTTCAGTACCCCTTAAGGAGTTTCGTCCGTATAATGCCCTTATAGGGCTTAATCAAGCCTCCGGCTTAGCCGGAGATCCTGACTTGATTATAAGGTGAAAAACAGAACTTCGGTGCAATCGTTGTAACTGCGTCAAATACAACGATACAATCTTATTTCTTTATTACCGGCATTTCGGTCATGCGCAGTCTTGCGCAGCCGTACGGACAGAGTTCAATTGTCTGGGTTTCGTTGATCGGTTTTGTTGATTTGGGTGTTTTTCTTGCAATGCTTCTGTATGGGAATTTAAGTCCCCAGTTAATCTGACACATCTTTGCTTTGATTGATATGGGAGGATTGTCTTGCGAAAACGGAGTACTGCTGATTTTATTATAAACTATTTCAAAGTCTGAATCTGCATATCCGTAATTCCAAGGAGTTTTCGGTATGAACTGATAATCGCAATAAGGGAATTTGCGTTCAACACCCATTCTTGTGTATTCTCGCATTTCCTTTTCGTAGGCAATGGGAACCGAGAAAAGCAGTGAACCCATTTGCAAAGCATAAAGATTGTTCGGCCTTTCTTTGAGGAAAGGTGTTGCGGTGAACTCCACTTCGATTTCGGATTTGCCGCTTTTAACCTGAATTTCAAGGTCTTTAACATGAATGCTTTTGCCGTTGACTTTAAGGCTTTCGGCAAAAGAGGGGATTCGCACAACAAAATCAAACTCTCTATCTGCTTCAATATAATAATGCATTTTATTGTTGAAGGGATAATCCGTTTCAAGTCTGATTTTAATACCGTTATGGTTCAGAACGGAAGGAATCATAACAGAATTGATTATCTTGTTTCCGCTATACATAAAAGCAGAAAGAGCCAGCTTGGGCCAACCTTGGTTGAAGTTTGCGGTGCAGCAACCGAAATTCGGTTCAAGTCCGAAAGTATTTGCATACGGACCGTTGGTGCTCCACGGAGCCATAAGCATTGTTTTTTGGCAAGCAATCTGATTAACTTGCTGAACGTATTGGTGAGTCCACATATCTTCGCTGAGAGTTGCGGGAAGAGCGTTGAACGCGAGCACTTCCAATCTTTCAGCCCACTTGGTTTCACCGGTATGAGCAAAAATCTCCTCGTAGGAATACATTTGCTCAACTACTGCACAGCATTCGGTACCCCTTGAGGGATCAATTCCGGAAAGCACTTCATCGCCCGTGAATCCTTCAAATGCAGTTCCGTTATATTTATCAAGAATTGTGCGAAGCTTTTCAGCGTTGTCAGTGTATTTTTCACCCAGCAATTCGTGGGATATCGCTTCGCTTTTAAGCATCATGGCAATGTTTACGATATGGGTTTTTCTCAGCCATACATGGCTCGGTTTTCTCCATGATTTTATCGCATCGTTATAATTATATCCTTGCTCTTTTAAGATTTTTGCAAGGTCTTTAATCCACTTATCGCCGTATTTTTTATCCAGGAAGTTGAGCGTTACAAACGATTCAAACCATCTGTATTTTGCCCAACCGAAAATCTTGATTTCTTTGTTTTTCAGAAGTTCATAATAGTTTTTGAATGCTTTATATAACACTTCGGGTATACGCTCGTCATCCGAGCAATCATAATAAACTTTGAGGGTTTTGCCGATAAGCTGCAGTGCCCAGGTATCGTATATTTTTCTTTTGCTTTTTTTGCAAGGGCAAATCCAACCGTCATCTTCTTGCGAAGAAATAATTGCATCAATATATTTTTTTACCGTTGCAATCATTTCATCATTCTCAAGAAGATAGGCAAGGGGAATAAATCCATCGAGCCAATAAGGAACTCTTTCCCAGCCCTCGCGGTTTCCTCCGATCCACTTGCTGTCACGGATATCGGGCCATATTTTATGGAGATTGCCGCTCAAACCCTCTGCCTGAATTTCAAGCTGACGGCGGAGCCAACCTTCAGGTTTCAGTTCGGTTGGTGTATAAAAATTCCATTTGTTCATAATGTTACCTCTTCTGTATCGATTTTATCGGTATCCAATCCTTTTTTGATGAGGAAATACAGAGGAATCAGCGCAAATATACCTATAATACCAGCCCAGAGGAACATATTATTTGCGGGTACGATTACTTCTGCTCCAACTTCATTCAATATAGTTCTTGCGGCATGCTGGCATGCTTTGTCGCCGATAACAGGGCCGATAATCATAGGAAGAAGAACCACGAATATCATTCGTATGCCCTGGAACATACCCGCCTTGCCTTCGGGGATGAAGTCTTTGACCGCTGCGCTGAAAAGAATATTAACAAGGGCATTGCCGAGCACAACGGGAACGATGCTTATGAGAATAACATAAATTCCGGTGCTTGTTGAAAGAAGGAAGAATCCGAGCGATAAAACAACAACGCCCGTAACAAGGCAGATACCTTTTTTGGTTGTTGATAACTTGAGAAGTATTACTATACAAGCCAAGGTGATAATTAAAACGATAACAGCAGTGATAATAACGGGAGCCTTGAGAATGTTTTCCACTCCGCCGTTGTCCGGAATAACAACATACTGCACGTAGGTGAGAAGATACGGATAGAAAACCTGGAATGCAATAATTGCAAAGCAGAATGATGCAAGTGAAAGATAAAGCCTTGAATTTTCTTTTATTACGGAAGGTCTGAAGCCATAGAAAAGGTCTGACAAATAATTTGAGGAGCTTTCTTTTTTCAAAGTGCGGGGAGGATCTTGAATAAGGAATAAACCGATAACACCGCAAAGAGTAACAACAAGACCCAGACCACCGAAAAACATTTTATAAGTAATTGTTCCTGCTTGAGCAAAACTTCCGACACCGGTTACCGCCAAAGATGATATTGTGCCGATAACCGATAAAACCGTTTCGACAAGAGGTCTTTGTTTCGACACGGTTACGTCGGTTACCCATGCCTGAAAAGCGGCATCGTTACTTGTTGAACCCATAAAGGTCATTACGATGTCCATAAGGATAACAAACCAAACTGTTGTGCCGAGAATCATCGCTTCATCAGAAAGATTAAAAAGATTTGCTATGTTTTCTTTGGTGATAAAACCGAACATTGCGGTAACAATACCCCAGAGGATGTAACCTATTGAAATGAACATTTTGCGGTTTTTCAGTTTGTCGCTCAGAGCACCCATTACGAATGTAGTAAGCACTGCAGCAACAGCAGAAAGCGCAACCATACGGGCAACGGCTGTTGTTGCTTCCATTGAACCGAGAATAGCATTCTGCGAAACGTCAGCATATATTTCGTTGGTGATAAACGTGTTGAAATACATATTTTCGGTATTCCAGGCTATACCACCCATAAAACTGAAAAGGGTTATTATAAACCAATTTTTGTTGCTGAGTTTTTCTTTGCCCATAATTATCCTCCGATCATATAAATTGCAAGTTGTTACGATGCTGTGTGTCGGTATGTAGCTCCTTCAAACTGCATTGAAACGTCCTCACGCTCAAAACCTTCAAGGTTATATCTTTCTGAATAGAAATTGTATTTATCGATTGAGAACGAGCTGTCGGGCTTGCAGGTAATCATTGTGCAGCCACGCTGTGAGCCGATTTTGTCGATGCCCGAATATGCAAAATAATCAACGCTGTATCCATAGCTGAACTGAATACCTTTGTAATCAAAGGTGGCGCTGTTAAGATGATCGTGACCGTTGAACATAGCTTTTGTTGAACCAAGTTCAAGCATCTTTTCAAACATATTATCTTCGCCAAGACCGCAGTAAACTATTTTACCGCCTTCTCCCATTATACCGTCAATAAATTTAAAGTTTTCTGTGTCATGATAGTTGTTTTCTGTGAATTCGTTCCAACCATCAAGCATTTCTGTAAGAGGAATATGGAAGAATGCGAGGGATTTGACGGGAACACTTTCTTTGTTTATTTTTTCGTTTTCGGCATTCATACGAAGAATTTCATTTTCATACCATTCGATCTGATTGGGATGAATGTTGTCATATGTGCCTTTGATGCTTTCGATGATGTTGTTTTTTATGTAAGCCTGAGAATCGATAAGAATCATTGCCTGAGTAATGACTCCTTCGGAATTTTTAACTTCAATAACGTGATTACCGTATCCGTCAACATCTTCAGGACCTGATTGGAAAAGACAGTATTCATAATTTTCGTTTTCGTAGAAATCTGCCATTGCTTTTCTGTCAAAGTACGAATAAGCTTCAGCATCGTGGTTGCCGAAAGTAACATCCCAATAAACACCAAGGCTTTCCATAAGATCGGCAAACGCCCTTGCACCGCTGTGGTTGTTGAATGTACCGGCTCTGTACGGAACGGGGAAAGCAATGTCACCGGTAGCAATAACGAGGTCCGGCTTTTCTTTTGTTACCATAAGAGCAATGGCGTTCAGAGCTTTCTCATCAACGGTTTTGGTCATAAAACCGCCTCCGATATGGATATCGGTGAGGTGCATTACTTTGAAATCTCTGTCGCTAGTAAAATACCAATATCCGTTATCATCTTTTTGAGGAATAAGCTGATCTTGCATTTGTATTTTGCCGTATGAATTGCCCTTTTTATGAAGATTATTAACAGCCGCAACGTTTGCTCCCGCAATAATCAAAACTATAACGGCAATAACAGACAGAAAAACAAGAAAATTTTTTCTTTTGCTTGTTGTTTTACTTTTTGCCAAAAGCGTCACCCCTTAAATATAATAAAAATAATTATTTGCTGATTTCATTATATTTTACATTAATTCAAAAATCAACAGTATAAGATATTTATTTTGCATTTGCATCAGTTTGAAAACAGAACTTTTTTATAAAAGTTGACACGATTTATCGGTTGCGTTATAATTGTTGCACACACAACTGTTGCACGTGCAACTAATTCGGAGGTTGTTATGCCAAGAATAATGAAAAAGCTGAATATTATAAGCCGCTGTCAGGCTACATACAGAAACGCAAAGTTTTTTTCGGACGGAATATGTGCCGGCCATCACGCATTTATACTGATTATTTCAAAAAATCCGGGCTGTTCTCAAGAGGATATTACCAGGGAAATCTGTCTTAATAAAAGCACGGTGGCAAGAACGCTTAACCATCTTGAAAGTTGCGGCTACATAACCAGAAAATCAAACCCGGAAGATAAGCGCCAAATTCTCGTTTATCCTACTGAAAAAATGCTTGATATTCTGCCCAATGTGAGAGCTGTTTCGGGAGAGTGGAATAACCGCATTACGGAAGGGATACCCGAAAACGAACTCGAAATTTTTCATTCTGTTTTAAACCGTATGGAAGAAAAAGCCAAGCAAGTTATTCAGGAGTTGTAAGGATTTATGAAAAGAATATTATTATATCTCAAACCGTTCAGGCTTCGGATGCTTGTCGGTTTTATAATCAAAGTAACAGGAACAATGGCGGAACTTATTTTGCCGTATATCCTGACACATATTTTGGAAAACGTAATAACGGAGATGAACGTTGGAAAAGTTATTGCGTATGGCGGGATTATGATGTTTTTTGCTGTTGTTGCGTGCCTTGGTAATATTATTGCCAACCGTATGGCGGCAAGAGTTACAACGTATTTTTCAAAGGCAATGAGAAAAGAGCTTTTTGAAAAAACTCTTTATCTTTCTTCCGCTGATACTGATGCATTCACAATTCCGTCGCTTGAATCACGCATAACAACCGATACGTATAACGTTCATAACTTTATCGGTATGATGCAAAGAATGGGTGTCAGGGCACCGATTCTTCTTCTTGGCGGAGTTTCTCTTACTTTAATCATGGATAAAGTTCTGGCTCTTGTTATGATTGCCACGCTGCCGATTATTTTTGTAACGGTTTACGGAATTTCGCGCAAAGGTGTGCCGCTTTATTCTCAGGTGCAGAAATCTGTGGACAGCATGGTAAGGGTTGCCAGAGAAGATGTTCAGGGAATCAGGGTTATCAAAGCTCTTTCAAAGAATGAACACGAAAACCGCAGATACGATAAAGTTAATGCCGAACTTTCAAAAAGAGAAAGGCACGCGGGAACGATTCTCGGAATAGTCAATCCCGCAATGACCCTTCTGATGAATCTCGGTATTGCCGCCGTTGTTGCCGTTGCGGCAATAAGAGTGGATAAAGGCTTGTCTTCCCCCGCAACCGTTATTGCGTTTATGCAATATTTTACTCTTATTTCTATGGCGATGATGTCGCTTTCCAGAATGTTTGTTATGTATACAAAGTGTGCTGCTTCCGCAAACCGAATCGCTGAAGTGCTGAACACTCCCGATAAGTTTGAAATAACCGAAGATTTGCGAGAAGCGGATGGCACCCATATTTCTTTTGACAATGTATCATTCTCCTATTTGGGAAAGAAGAACAACATTCAGAATATGTCGGTTTCTCTGAAAAAAGGGGAGAGACTCGGTATTATCGGTGCAACCGGAAGCGGCAAATCAACCTTTATAAAGCTTTTGTTGCGCTTTTATGAGCCCGATTCGGGCGAAATCCGAATTAACGGCAAAAACATTAAATCATACAGCAGAGAACAGCTTACCTCAATGTTTGGCGTTGCCTTGCAAAACGATTTTATTTATGCCGATACTGTTGAGGAAAACATCCGCTTCGGCAGAGATATTTCAAAAGAAGATATAATTGAAGCTGCAAAAATCGCCCAGGCACACGATTTTATAACCGCAACGGCTGACAGATATTCTCATATGCTTTCTTCAAAAGGAACTAACCTTTCGGGAGGTCAGCGGCAAAGAGTGCTTATAGCCCGAGCGATTGCATCAAGACCGGAGATACTTATTCTTGATGACTCCTCGTCTGCCCTTGATTATAAAACCGATGCCAACCTCCGGAAGGCACTTGATGAAGAAATGTCGGGTTCAACTATTATAACCGTTGCGCAGAGAGTCAGTTCGGTTAAAAACTGTGACCATATCATTGTGATTGATAACGGTACGGTTATAGGTCAGGGTAAGCATGAATATTTGCTTCAAAACTGTGATGAATACCGTGAGATCAGTGAATCCCAGATGGGAGGTGCCTTCGTTGAGTAATAATTTACGCAAAAGAGATAACAAAGGCATTGCGATAAGGCTTGGCAGATATGTAATCGGTCAGTGGCATCTGTTTGTTCCGGCTGTTATTTTTACTTTGCTGTCCAATCAGCTTTCTTTGCTTGGTCCCAAATATTCCGGTGCCGCTATTGATGCAATTGAGGCAGCATCAGGCGTTGATTATCCCGTTGTATGGGAAAACGTTATCAAGATGATAGTCTGCTATGCGGTGTCCGCCGCGCTTTCCTATGTTTTGGCGGTTATCATGATTCACCTCAGTCAGAAAATCACTTATAAAATGCGAAAAGAGCTTTTTGAAAAGCTCAATACACTACCTGTCGGTTATTTTGATACACACTCGACAGGTGATATAATCAGCCATCTTTCATACGATATTGATACCATAAACAGCACTCTTTCGCATGATCTTGTTCAGGTGATGACGAGTGTATATACGGTTGTCGGATCTTTGATTTTTATGTGGCAGATTTCAGAGATAATGCTTCTGATTTTTGTTTTTACAGTTCCGGTTTCAATTCTTTTTACCCGTTACCGTTCAAAAAAGGTGAGGCCGTTGTTCAGCGCAAGGTCAAGAAAATACGGTGAACTTAACGGCTATGCAGAAGAGATGCTTTCGGGCGCAAGAACAATTGAAGCATACGGCAGACAGGACGTTATTTCCGATCGTTTCAACGAGCGAAATGAAGATGCAATGAATGCTTATTACAACGCTGAATATAATGCTGCGTTGCTGTTTCCGACAATCAATTTTATCAACAATGTTTCAATAGCATTCGTGGCTGTTTTGGGCGGAATTCTGTATATGTATTCCCAAAGCGGTGCTGTTGCGGCTGGAACAATGTTTTTTATTTCCCTTGGCGGTGTTGCGCAGTTTGTTCAGTATTCCCGCAAATTTGCAGGTCCGATAAATGAGTTTTCAAATATTCTTCACGAGTTTCAGTCTGCATTTTCAGCTGCCGAGCGAGTTTTTAAAATTCTGGACGAAAACCCCGAACCGCTTGATATGCCTGATGCAAAAGAGCTGAAAAATGTTGAAGGCTATGCCGAATTTGATGACATCACGTTTGGTTATATTCCCGAGAAAACGATTCTCAAAAACGTTTCGGTCAGCGCCTCAAAAGGACAAACTGTTGCAATAGTAGGGCCGACGGGTGCGGGCAAAACAACGATTATCAACTTGCTGATGAGATTTTACGATCCGCAATCGGGAGAAATACGTATTGACTCAATTCCCTCACTCAAAATAAAACGTTCGGATTTGAGGCTTGCATTTACAATGGTGTTGCAAGATACCTGGCTTTTCTATGGTACGGTTTACGATAACATAGTTTACGGAAAAGAAAATGCAACGATGGATCAGGTGAAAGCCGCTGCAAAAGCAGCAAGAATCGATTCTTACATCGAAAGTCTGCCCGAAGGTTATAACACGGTGCTGTCTGATGACGGTGTTAATATTTCAAAAGGTCAACGTCAGCTTATTACCATTGCCCGTGCGTTCCTTTCTGATGCACCGATGCTTATTCTTGACGAAGCAACTTCAAACGTTGATTCAAGAACGGAGATTCAGATTCAGGATGCCATGAACGAACTTATGAAAGGCAGAACCTGTTTTGTTATTGCTCACCGTCTTTCGACCATACAGAATGCAGATACGATTCTTGTGGTAAGGGAAGGAGAAATTACCGAACAGGGTACGCACGATGAACTGATAAAACTCGGCGGGTTTTACAGTACGCTTTATAATTCGCAGTTTTCTTGACGGTTTACGGAAGTTTAGCCGATTTTGATCTGATAATAAAATAAAAGCCTTGAAATCATTGCGGTTTCAAGGCTTTTTTGTTTGTTTTTTGAGTCGGAATTTGAATTGTGAACGGGAGATATTTACGTTTCGCATAACATATCAAACGAAAGGGTGATGCTCCAACCGTAGTCTCTGATTGATTGGTATTTTATTCTGAAATCATAGGGGTTAAAAACCGATCCTTTTCTGTTAAAGCAGGAGGGCGGTATTTTGTTTTCGCTGTCATAGAACTCATAAACCGTTCCTGTGCGGTTGTACCATTCGTTGATAACCGCAAGAGTTTTTTCTTTGATTTGTTTTGCCAATCCATCATAGCCGTATTCCGAAAGTCCATTTGAAATCATATAATTATAATTAATCCAAACAGGGCCTCGCCACATATCCGTTCCGAAATTTATATCTTTTTTAGATATGCTGGGAACAGGGAATTCCGTGCCGAACTCTGCGGGGTTTTTCAGGTGGGCAACAAGTTCCAAACATCGCTTTTCATCACAAACGCCTGAAAAAATCGGCAGAAAAGCCGCAACTGACTGCACCCTGTTAAAGCGGTTGTTTTGTATATCATAATCATAATAAAAACCGTCTTCTTCGCACCAAAGAATGCTGTTGATATCAGATTTGATTTTTTTGTGCCAATCATCAAAGAAAGCTGAATTTTCTTTATCTTCAAGCTCATCTGCAATCTTTTTCATGAACCGCGTTTCGTTTGCCATATAGCAGGAAAAATCGATTGCATAAAGGTCGCTTTCCGTATCAAATCTCGGAGAGTTGTCCATGCCGGATTCGTCGCAACGGTTGTTAAGCTCTGGATTGGTGTGCCAGGAATATAACTCTGTGTTATTCTTTTTTCTGTTTTTAGCGCACCAGAGCAGAAAGGCTTTGTTGTTTTTGAGAACCGTATTCAGAAATTCTTTGTTTCTGCTTTTTTCATAAACAAGCCAAGCACCCCACGCGATAACGGGAGGCTGGGTAATATCGGAAATACAGTCAGGTCTTGCCATGTGAGGTATGAAACCGTCATTCTGCTGAACATCAAAAAGAGCAAGAATAAGGCTTTCGGCAATGTTAGTGTCAAGATGTCTGTGGCCGATAGCGTGGAAAACCGAGTCCCACAGCCACATATTTCTGTGAGGCAAACGGTCGGGAGTTGACCATATTCTTTTTATATTACCCTCGGGCGAATAAAGCTGTCCTCTCATAACGCTTATGCATTTAGAATACAAAGCGGCATATCTGCCGTTATCTGAAGAGATTTTGTTATAGGGATTTGTTTTTTCTGCTTTAAGCGTTTCAATGTCAAGATTAATGCCTTTTTCGCAAAGACGAATAACTTCGTCCTCGCTTTTGCCGTAAGCGAAAGCAAAGCGGCCTTCTTTTTTGAGAATAGCCGTATATTCACCGTCGTTGCTGTTATGAATTTCTGCTTTGCCTTTTCTGAAAGTTTCGCATTCACCGCCAAAGCTGACAAAAACACCTGTTGATTCTTCGTATGTTCCAACAACAAGATGCCTTTCGGCAAAAAGCATAGTGAAATCGCCCGCAAGTGTTTCAACAGTAATCATATCTGAGGTTACGCATTTAAATTCAGGTTCAATCTTGGTGCTCATATCTCCGAAATAAAGGGTTCTTCGGCAAAGTGAGTGAAATATCACACCGATTTTATCGCCTGAAAGTGTGCCGGTAAAGTCATCGGTGAAAAAAGAATCACCGTCAAGAGCAGAGAAAGCAAAAAGCTGACCTTGACCCCATTTTTTCGGTAACATTATATTTCCTCCGAGGTGCATACTTTTTCAACCTCTTCCAATCTTGCTTTTGATTCTGCTCTGATTTCTTCAAGCTCTGCCATTATTTTTTCTTTACGTTTGCCTGTGAAGTTATCGAACGACATAATAAGTGCGGGAAGAAGGTTGCCGATAATACCGGGAATAACAACAAGAAGGAAAATTCCGTGTAAGGTTTCGGGTGTTTGAATTGCCTCCACCATTTCGCCGTTAATCATCTGCGCGCTCTGATAACCGATAAGAGCAAGTCCTCCGTTAACAAGAAGCTCTTTCCAAAGGGCGGCAATTCTTGAAATCATTGTGTTGAAAGCGAAAACCATGCCCTCGTTACGCTGTGCAATACCGTATTTTTTATAACTTTTCCATTCCATATAATCAGTTGAGTCTGCAAGAAGAATTCTTCTTGCGGCGCTCATCGCAGCATTGGGCATGCCGCCGAGAGCAATGAGAATACCAACAAGCCAAAGACTCTTATAACCGAAAATCAAAAGCAACAGGTAGCAAATACCCGTGTGCAGATAACCCCAAACAACAATATCTCTTGATGAACGTTTTTTGCCTACAAAGGGGACGGAAAGAAGACCGCCGTAGGAGAGGGCGGAGCTTGCCATTTCAACATAGGTTTTCATGCTGTATTTATTAAGTGTTTGCTTATAGAAGAAGGGGAGCGAATTATAGCAAACCTGTCTGATAGAATCGATAACCTGGCTCAGGCAGAGAAGAAGCAAAGGTTTGTTGAGAAGAATGAGCTTATAGTCAATCTTTATTTTCTTTTTAGTTTCTCTGGGCGGGAGAACCATATTGCGCTCTTTAAGAGTAAGGCAAGGCACAAGCATAGTAAACATACCAAGTATACCGAAAATAAGTGCAACGGTAAAAAACGCCCATTTTTCTTTTGCGTAAACATTGCCCTGAAGCTCGATGATGATGGGCACCATACCACCCGGAAGCATCGAACCGAGTGTTGAAGCAAGCTGAGCGATGGTGTAGAAGTTTTTTCTGGATTTAGCATTGGGCGTCATTCTGACCGAAAGAGTGGACAGAGCAACGTCAAAGAAAGTGTCTGATATATTA
>JAEIGA010014743.1_pt1 | contig 11896 bp, 12 predicted proteins | sample 9270691 | NCBI WGS metagenome assembly JAEIGA01 (sample SAMN17057246, study PRJNA624740) | gut metagenome | biome: biome; isolation source: fecal sample | host: Bos grunniens | place: China: Xizang | collected 2019
AAAATAATGTTGCTTATGCAGTTACTAGAATTTATATACTAGGAATATCTGTATATTCTAAAGTTAGAACTACTACAAATATTAATGTAGTAAAAGCTTTTTTAACAGATAAGAAAATAACTAAAGTAAAAGGGTATAAAAAGTATGAAGATAAAAGTTAAATTATTTAACCATAATTGTGCATTTGAAACTATTAAAAAAGGAGATTGGATTGATTTGAAAGCATCTACAACTGTCAGTCTTGAAAGTCCTTATGCACTACCTTTGTCTAAAGGAAGAGACAAAAGGTATGTCGTATTTGATTCCAAAATGATTCCTCTTGGAATTGGTATGCAATTACCTAAAGGATATGAAGCAGTAGTAAATTCTAGAAGCAGTACTTTTAATACATTTGGTATTGTTATGCAGAATGGTCAGGGTGTAATTGACCACACTTACAGTGGTCCTAATGACCAGTGGCATTATCCTGCAATTGCTTTAAAAGAAGGTCAAATTATTGTTGAGGGAGATAGAATATGTCAATTTAAAATTCAGCTTAGTCAAAAAGCTAATATTTGGCAGAAAATTAAATGGCTATTTACTAGTAAGATAGAGTTTGAATTTGTGGATGATTATGAAGGTGTAAATAGAGGTGGATTAGGTTCCACAGGTGTAAAATAATATGATTTTAGAATTAGTAATTATTATCTTAATTATTTGTGTTATAGTATTTCTATTAAATACTAGAGATGATAAAATTAAAATGAAGATGTCTATTAAAGAGTCTTTAGATTTAGTGGGTCTTCCCATTGTTACTTTTTATCAAGGACACAATAAATTTAATTTCCTACTAGATACTGGAGCTAACAATTCTGTGATTAACGAGAGTGCTCTAGAACTTATGGAACATAATATATTAGATGTTGAAGGTACTTTAAGTGGATTAAATGGAATTCCTGTTAAAGTTCAATATGCTGATATACATATAAATTATAATGATACTACTTATAATACCGAATTTCAAGTAACTAATATGGATGAAGCATTTAATAATATTAAAGCTGAATCAGGTATTAAATTAGTTGGTATTATTGGAAATAATTTCTTTCAGAAATATAAATACATATTAGATTTTGATAAATTAGCTGTATATACTAAATAATGGACAGTATTATAACATTAAAATCTAGGGGGAGTAGTGACAATTATTTAAAGTTACTACAAAAACCAGATAAAAGTAAATCTAAAACATATGTTTTAAAAACAGATAGTCCTACAGTTAGAATAGGATATATTAATAATAAAAAGATGATTGACCCTCCTGGTGGACCTATGCTTATAGAAGGTGAAATTCTAGAAGAAGTAGGATTAAAAGTTAAGAATATAGATTTTATAGCTGGATATGGTCACACTATAACATTTGAATAATATGATATATTTAGTTTCAGGTCAGACAGAGTTATATAATAATGACTTATATAAATTAATATCTGTAGAAGAATCTATTAATATATTAAATTCTTGTGATGTATTACAATATGATTCTGAAACTACAGGTAAAGATGCACATATTAATAAATTAGTATGTATACAGTTTGGTAATAAAGAAAAAGATTTTCAAATAGTAATAGATACTACTACAGTTAATGTATTATTCTATAAAAATATACTAGAAAATAAATTTATTGTAGGTCAAAACTTAAAATTTGATTTACAATTTTTATATAACTATAATATCATACCAAAATATGTGTATGATACTATGATTGTTGAACAATTACTGTATTTAGGTTATCCTTACATATCTCTGTCACCTGAATCTTATAAAGAATACAATTATGATTATCCTTATCTAATAAATGATAAAAATAATTATTATGAATTAAGTTATTCTTTGAAAGCTATAGCTTGGAAATATCTAAATATAGATATAGATAAAACTGTTAGAGGTGAGATTATTTGGAGAGGCTTAGATGCTAGGACTATAATGTATGCTGCTGGCGATGTTATGTATCTAGAAGATATAATGACAAAGCAAATAAAAGTATGTAGAGATAAAAATTGTATCGTAGGAGCTAAACTAGAATGTGATTTTGTTCCTGTTATTGCTTATTTAGAGTGGTGTGGAATTAAATTAGATGAAGATAAATGGAAAGCTAAAATGCTTAAAGATAAAACTAATCTAATAGAGAGAAAACAAGCTCTAGATAATTTTATCTTACAAGACAATAAATTAAAGAAGTACACTAAATTCGAATTACAAGGAGATTTATTTACAGGATTTCAAGAAACTCCTGAATGTATAATTAATTGGGATTCATCTAGACAAGTAGTATCTTTAGCTAAAGATTTAGGTTTTGATACAACTGTTAAGGATAAAAAATCTGGAGAAGACAAAGATAGTGTTCTTGAAAAGGTAATTAAATCACAAAAAGGAATTAATGATACTTTTTTAAAGTTGTACTTTGATTATAAAGAGTCTAGTAAGGTAGTTTCTACTTATGGTCAAGGTCATTTGGATGTAATTAATCCTAATACTGGAAGAATTCATACTACATATAAACAGCTTGGAGCAGCTTCTGGTAGAATGTCTTGTGGTAGTAGAAATACTAATGATGATTTAGCTAAATTAAAGAAAATACCAGCATCTAGATGTACTTATCCTAATATGCAACAATTACCACATGATAAAGAAACTAGAGCTTGTTTTGTATCTGAAAAAAATAATTTATTTTGCAGTTGTGATTACAGTGCATTGGAATCTAGATTAGGGGCAGATATTTATAATGAAAAATCTATGATTGATGAATTTCTTTATAAAAGTGGTGATATACATTCATTAGTAGCAGCAGCATGTTTTCCTGAACTTAAAGGATTAACTACTGAACAAATAAAAAAAGAACATTCTGATTTACGAACTAGAGCTAAACCTATTGGATTTTCTCAACAATTTGGAGGCTCAGCTATGGCTATTGCACAATCTTTAGGGTGTTCCTTAGAAGAAGCAGAAAGAATTGCTAATGCTTATAATAAAGGCTTTCCAGGTATAGCTAATTTTAAAAAAGTTGGAAGTAAATTTGTCAGAGAAAATGGATATGTTTTAATGTGTAAATATACTGGACATAAAATGTATTGGTGGGACCATAATAAATGGTTAAATAGACAAAAATCATTCACTTCTGATTTCTGGGATGAATATAAATTAAATCATAAAGGAAAAGGCACACTTGTAGAAAAAGAAGTTAAAGAACATTTTCAAGCTGCCTCTAAATGGGATAGAATGGCTTTAAATGCTCCTACTCAAAATACTGGTATATGTATATTAAAAATGGCTATGATAGACTTTTTTAAATATATTATTACAAATAATCTATTTAATGAAGTTAAAATTGTAGCTTTAGTACACGATGAAGCTAACATAGAATATCCTGAAACCATGCCTGAAATAGGAGATAAACTGAAAGATTGTATGGAAAAAGCAGCATTACAATTATGTAAGAGTCTTCCAATACCAGCTGAAGTTTCTATTGGGAAATTTTGGATACATTAAATATGATTAGAAAAATGATAAAAGATAAAAAAGAAGAAACAGATAATGTTAATCATCCAGAGCATTATAATAGTCATCCATCTGGAATTGAGTGTATAGAAATAGCTAGACATTATTGTTTTTCTATAGGTAATGCTATTAAATATCTTTGGAGAGCTGGATTAAAGAAATCAGGATTTCTTACTGATATTGATAAAGAAATAGAAGATTTAGAAAAAGCTATATGGTATATTAAAGACCGTATAGCTGAACTAAAAGAATCTAAAAGAAAAGACTATACTTCAAATATTATCAAAATATGAAAGAATATATAAGTTATCCACCAAAAGTAATACCAGTAGTTGTATCTGTAACTATGAGTAAAACAGTTAATATAAGAATAGATGATTATATAGTTAACAGAGATATAGATGAAGATGGTCCTTATGAAGAATACGATTACAGTGAATGTAATTTGGTAAAACTTGTTGAAGAACAAATAGAATTACCTCAAGATAAGGTAGATGGATGGCATGTTGATGAAATGGAAGTAATATTAGAGTAATATGACTAGATTAGGTAAAAATTATTATAGACAGGCTTTACAAGAAAGTAAGCTAAAAGCCTATGCTTTATTGCCTGACGTTTTAAAAAGATATGGCAGTAAACGAAAAATTTCTCCTAGAAAATCACGTTATTTTCTGAGTACTAATGATACTGAAGAGATTTATAATAGAGGCACATCTTTCTGGATAAAAGGATTTGAGTTATATAATAATAAAGTTTTCATAAGAGTATATTGGCAAAGTGATAGTACTGATGGAGATGAATATCTAGATATGCCTAAAGATATTCATAGTAATACATACATAGAACCAACCAAACCTGTAAATATGGGTACTTATTATTATACTGCTAGACAGGGTCTTACATTAAGACCTGATGATATCTGGGAAGCTATTAAAACCATTAAAATATAAAGTATGAGTAAAATAATTAAAGTTTATGCTGAGTGGTGTGGTCCATGTAAGCAGCTAAGTAGGATGTTAGAAGAAAATAATATCAAGCATGAGAGTGTAGATGTTGATTCAGAAGAAGGAGAAAGATTAGCTGTAGATTATAATATTAAATCAGTTCCTACAATTCTAGTATTTGATAATGATAATAATTTAATTGATAAGAAAGCAGGTTTACCTTCTTCTGTAGATTATTTGAAAGAGTATGAAACTAATCAAGCCTAGTTATAACATTATAGAACAACAGCCAGGATTAATTGGTATCTATAAACAGATTGAAAAAGCTGGTAGAATTTGTTATAAATCAGAGGATAAGATAACAGAAGATTCTGCTGAAGCTTTTGTTCAAAAGATGGTAGATAGCAAACATTATGCTATGTTAGAACATGGTACTGTATATTTAAAAATACCTATAGAAGTAGATAGCCATAGCCATATAGTAGGTAGACTTAAATATTTAGATAATCCTTATTCTAAAGTTGTAGAACATCTTTGGGATTATTATGTGACAACTAACTTTAGAGTTATTATAGAGAACGGTTGGGATGATGATATAAAGTATTTATGTGAACCTACTGAATATCATGAAAAAAGACATGCTGTTCATTTCATAGCTGATGCTGGAGTTATGAGAGAATTTTTTAGACATAGAGTATTCTCAATGGCTCAAGAAAGTACTAGATATTGTAATTACAGTAAAGCTAAATTTGACGAGAATATTACATGTATAATACCATCTTGGAGTAATTTAAAAGAAGGTTATTACGGTTATGAATGTGAAACTTCAGTAGACATGCATGGTGGAATTCCTGTAATAAAAGAAGGTTATTTATATAGTAAAAAGCTTATAACAACAGAAAAAGAAGCTAATAAAGCTAAATTTATTAATGACTCTAATACTCCTTTTATAAACAGTTTAACTACTGCAGAATGTTGTTATTTTAAATTATTAGAATCAGGATGGAAACCTCAACAAGCTAGAATTGTTTTACCTCTATCTATTAAAGCAGAAGGTATTATGACAGGTTTTGCTAGTGATTGGCGACATTTCTGTGATTTAAGAGCAATTGGTACAACTGGAACTCCTCATCCTCAAGCTAAAGAACTTGCTGAACCATTGATGCAAGAATTTAAACAAAAAAGATATATTTAATGAGAACAAATCTAATAAAACCAAAAATTAAAGAATCCGTAAAATCAAAAGCTAATAATGTAGATATGATTATAGCTTTTGATACTACAGGTTCTATGTTTAAATTTATAAATGATGTAAAAAATCATATCACTCAGTTAATTCCTCAGTTATTTAATGATAACCCAAATTTAAGATTAGGTATTGTAGCTTTTGGTGATTATTGTGATATGAAATCTAAAAAAGATTTTGGAAATGCCTATCAAAAAATAGATTTGACTGATAATCAAGAATCTCTTATTAAATTTGTTACAAAGGCTAAAGATACTGGTGGAGGAGATGCTGATGAGTTTTATGAACTTGTAATTAAAAAGATTGTAGAAGAAACATCTTGGAGAGAAGATTCTATCAAATCTGTTTTACTAATTGCAGATTGTTGGCCTCATCCTCTTGGATATTCTTACTATCCATTTATAGATAATAATCAAATAGATTGGAGAAAAGAAGCTAAAAAAGCAGCAGATAAAGGTATTAAATTTGATACTACAACTTGTGGTTCTGCTTCTTGGTTTAAAGAATTATCTGATATAACTGATGGTATTTGTATACCATTTAAAAAATCAGGTAATACTAGTGAAGTTATTAAAGCATCTAATCTAGCAAAAGGAGGAGCAGCTACTATGGATGCTTTCTACAAATCTATGGAAGATAATAAAGATAATCTAGAGTTGTATGCTGTATACACTGCTTATTCAAAAGAAGTTATTACTAAATAAATTATAATTATGCTTGTTAATATTAAAGAAATTCAAAAAGGAGATATATTCTCAGAAGCATCTCATTATATTGCTCAGAAAGTAGAAAAAGACAGAATTATTTTTACACATCTTGAAAGCGGAAAAGAGATATCTTTATCCAATGAGTATGTGAAAAATCTACTTAATACTTCAGACCAGTATGAGAAAGAAGTAAAAGTAGGTAGAGAAGATAAAAAAGACGGTACTCTAGGTATTAGAAGTATCTTTGAGAATATTAAATCATCTGAAGTATTTACAGTAGTATTTACTAAACAAGATAAAGCTAAAACTAAGAAACAGTATGAAGCTGAATTATCTGAACAGAGAGAGAAAGCTATTGAGTTGATTGAGAAAGCTAAGAAGTATAAAAAATCTATGGCTACAGCATATAAAGAGGCTATAGAGTTTATTCAAAGTAATCCTATTAAAGATTATACTCCAGGTGAAGAAAGAGTACTAAGAGGATATAAACTTCAGTTTACTTCTAGAGATGGCAAATATAAATGTATGGATATGGATATTGACAGAACTGATAAAGAAACTGGAGAAAGATTAGTAAATATTAATACTATTACTAAGCTTGTAGTTAATGGTGTAAAATATATTGTTGAATAATATTAGGGAGGTAAATACCTCCCTTTATTTTTTATTTTGTTATGATACCTTTAAAGATGTGGAATTCTCTACCACAATATAAAAGAGAGAAAATAATTAGACTTACTTATGTAAATATACCAGAATATTATTTGAAAGAATTAGTACAAGAGTATCATCATAATTTTAATTATGATGATAATGGTAAAATTCTTAAAAGTATATTACAATGTTGTTACTCTGTAAAACTTGGTGGTATTAAAGTAATTACTACTCATTATGTTTAGTAATATGAGTATTATATACTTAATAATTTTATTCTTAATATCTTTGTTCTTTAAATAAATTTACTTATTTTTGTAAAAATTTTAAATTATAAATAAAAATATGAGCTGTGTTGTAAAAACAAAAGAATTTAAAGAGACAGCTAAACGTCTTAATTTAAATGAAGATACTTTAGAACCTATAGTTCATGAGTATCAAAATAAAAATGATGGAGAATTTCCTAGTGATGATTATATAAAAGAAAAGTTGTTAGGAGTATCTCTTGTAAATGCATCTAAAGAGCAAGTAGAATTATGGAATAAAGAATATAGTACATCTACTATAGTGGATACTATAGAGGAATTAAATTCTAAAGTAGAAGAGGCTTTACAATATTTTCCTAAGACTAGCATATCAAGTTATAAAACTAATGATGGTAAATATGTTCTTAGTGTTGCTGAACCATACACTTCAGAATATTTACAAGAAATTAAGAATATATTAGATAGTGCTCCTAGAAATGAACAAGGACAATTACTAGCCCCTAATGGAAAAGTCTCAAAATTAGACGAAATATCATATGCTATAACAAGAACAAAGTCTTTTGAAAATTGGTCTGGAGATTGGAAGAATAATCCAAAAGAATCCATAGTACTATTAGAGAAAGAAACGAAAGAACCTTTATTAGTATATCACAAAGGAACTTCTAGAGGAATAAGAACTTTTGATTTAAGTAAATCAGAAAAACACATTGATTTTATAACCTCTATTGCATATCACTTTGGGACAAAAGAAGCGGCAGAACAAACACGTTCTTACGGAAAATCTACTACTATGTACAAAGCTTTCATTAAAACTGGGACTAGTTTCTCTGGAATATCAGATTATGAGCAGGGAAGTATCTCACAGTTATTAAGCTATTTTCATAGAAATAATTGGATAGACACAGATAAATACATAAATCTAAAGACTTTATATAATGATATAAAAGACTCTCAAGATATAGAGGCATTTAAAGATTTTTTAAATGAAGCAAAGAAAATATTTACTGAAAGAGGATATGATAGTTACCAATATGTAAATGAAGTAGAAGATAAAGGAAAAATTTCATACGCTGTATTTGATAATTCACAAATTTTCTTAATTTCAGAGGGCCAAGATATAATTATAGATGACCTCCAAACAAAAGAAGAAATAACGGAAACAGATGGAGCCGAATTAAGTACCAAAGAAACAACCTTTGAAAAAGAGAATAACACATTTGTCGAACAAATAAACGCTCTTCTAGACAGTAATATAATGTCTGCAACAGAAATAAGACATGTAGCAGAGCAAATGGTTTATTGGATTAGTGACCATATTACTGAATTACAGGAGAATCCTAATTTGGCTGTTCAATTATATGGAGAAGGCATTAAAAAGCTTGATACTACTAAAGCAACTAGAGCTGAAATAGTTAGAACTATAGGTCCTGCTAATATTATAGAATTTTGTAGACTACATATAGAACCATCTAAAGGTCAATATTCTAAAAGAAGTACTATTAGAAAAGCAAACCTTATAGTAAGTAACTGGAAAGCTATAATGATGTTGGCTTCAGATATATTTGCTAATGTAGAGGACTTTACCATTGTAAATAATGAAGTAATTACAGAAATTAATGCTGATGCTGATAATTTTAATGAGTCTAATGATTCAGCAACAGTAGCTGAGACTGAAGGAGATATTCAAGAACATTGGCAAGTAGAATCTAGAACTTTAGATGTACTAAGTAGTATGTCTCAATTAGTTAGACATGCACTAACTAAATGTTATTTACTAGAGAAAACTGGAATTGATGAAAATGGTAATCCTATTTATGAGAAAGTAAAAAGTGAATTTGGTATTTATGAAAGAGTAAATGCTAGAGACGCAACTAATTCTATATTAAGATGGTGCCAGGGTGCTTTAACTTTAGATGATATGATACTTAAATTAAAAGAGAAAGAGGAGACTAATCCTTGGGTATCTCAAATTGTAAGTAAATTATCTGAAAATAAAGGAAAAGAATCTGATTTTCAAAGTCAGTTTTTCGGAGTGTTTAATAAACACTTTCAAAATTATAGTATAGTCATTAAGGACGATAAAACAGGAGAGTACAGAAGTATTATCGTAAATGAGTTTCCAGCATTAAAAGACATAGTAAAAAGTATTACTACTCAGTATAAAATAGGAGAACATCCTATGTTTACTCCTAATGGTATTAATAAAAATACTTACAGTGACTTTGAAAGTGTATATAAAGAACTTCTAAAATTTAGAAATAAATTAACTGAAGAAAATAAAGAAGATATTGCTAAAAAAGTAGCATTTATAGCTAATACTTTTGGTTATTATATTACCTCAGAAATAGTGTCTCCTTTATTAAATAATAAAAATTTAAAACAGATAATAGATTCTATTGGTTACATTAATAAATCACTAAGAGATAGCTTAAATGATTCTGAGTATAATCCTTTTAAATTTAAAGCTAAGAACAGTATAAATAACAACTTAAAACAGTTCTTAAGACCTCTAACAGACCATTTAGAAGATGTAGCTGTATCCTCATTTTATGATAGTGGTAAAATGTATCAAAGCTATGTTACTCCTTCATATATGACTAAACTAATGAATAAATTTAAACTAGAAGGAGATAAATTTGATGAGTTCATTTTAAATGAGTATGGCAGGTATGAGTGGTTTAAATTTTCTGATACTGATATAGATAAAGGATGGAGAAATGTTTGGTTAGAAAAAATGGTTAAAGACTCTAATTACAGAGAAGTGTTTAAACATAAAGTACAACTAAATTTCAATAAGCACAACTATATGAGAAATATGAGTGATACAGAATATATTCTTTCTATAATTACAGAATATTTCTCAGAAAAAAGCGATAAAGCAAAAGTACCTGCTTGGTTTAGAGTGCCTATGTTATCAAATAAACCTTCTTCAGAATTTATTAAATTCTATAGTGAAAGAGGAGATAATTATAAAGATGAACTTGTTAATGGGTTTAAAATGATTTTTGACCAAGAATTAAGTAGAATTCAGACAGTTAAATCAAGAAATTATAATGAAAAATCCTCAAAGTTTATAAAAAACTTTGACTCTAGAGGTAAAACTTTTTGTTTCTTAGATTTTATGAATTCTTATTTAGACGGTTTAAATTCTAATACAGAACTAGGTAAATTAATAAATAAAAAAGTTAATGGAGAAAAGCTTTCACCAGAAGAAGAATCTGTTCTAGATTTAAAAGCTAAAGAAGAAATAAAGGATTCTATTCAATTTAAAGTTAAAAATATATTATCTCAGTGGAAAGATATTGGTATAGTAGAAGCTTCTAAGTCTATAGAAGATTTAGGAAAAGAGGACGCTGAAGTTATCTCTAAATTAGAGAATTTTATTTGGAACGATACTTTTGCAGCCATGAATATTATGCAATTAACTATTACAGATATCGCATACTATAAAGATGCTGAAGATTTACAAAAGAGATTTGCTCAGATTCATGCTCCTGGTATTAGAGGTAATAAAGATGCTAAAGACTATGAAGGTAATAGTGTTACTGATGGATTTGAAAGAACTTTTTATTTAAAAGATTTTGATAAAGTAATTTCTAATATAAAAGATAATATATCTATTGTATTTGATAGAAAAATACAATCAGCTAAACCTGAAGAAAAAGCTATATATGAATCCTTAAAGAATAACATTTTAAAACAGTTTGATGAGATTAATGTAGCAGATGCTCAAGGTTATAGTTCACCTACTTCTTATAGAAAGAAGGCTCTAGTATTTGGCAAATGGAGTAAAAAAGCTGAAGAAGTTTATCAAAAACTAAAATCTGGAGAATATACCTACAGTGATTTAGAAGTAGCTTTTCAACCTCTTAAACCATTTGTTTATTCACAAATAGAGAAATCATCAGGTGTGAATACTGCTCCTATGTCTACTTTAAAAGTACCTATTCAAAATAAAAACTCTGAGTATTTACTTATAATGGCAGATGCTATTCTTCAAGGGGAAAATACTGGTAAGCCTAATTTACTAAGAGCTATTTACGATATAATGGAACATAGTGCAAATAGAGACTATAAAAGGGGAATCGATACTGTACAATTTGAATCTACTGTTAAATCTGGTCTGCAAGGAGCCATTGATATTAATCAGTTTTATAATTCTCCTAATGGAGAAGAAGCTGCAATAGAATTAATAAAGAATTCAATATATAATGTAGATGGTTCTTATAATGAGACTTTTGTTCACGAAATTCCTTTTGAAGATTATTGTTTGCAACAAGAGGTTCCAGCACACTTTAAAGAACATTTTCAAGCACATGGTTCACAAATTAGATATATTATACCTTCTGACTTAGAAACTAGTAATTATTCAGGAGAACCTGTTACTTATAATGTTGAGGGCAGACCTCTGACTGCCGAAGAGTTTAAAATTGAATATGAGAATACTATAGCTGAAAATATTGCTGAAAGTATTGATTCCTTAATTAAAGAATTACACTTAGATAGTGCTACTCTGAAAGAAAGAAATATAGCTATAAGTA
>JAEIGA010014744.1_pt1 | contig 11895 bp, 11 predicted proteins | sample 9270691 | NCBI WGS metagenome assembly JAEIGA01 (sample SAMN17057246, study PRJNA624740) | gut metagenome | biome: biome; isolation source: fecal sample | host: Bos grunniens | place: China: Xizang | collected 2019
CGTAGGGGTCAGTTTTGGTCAAAGGACGGGTTTGCGTCATTCCTTCTTGCATATGTTTGGTATACAAATGACGAACTTGATAATCTTTACAAGAAAGCATCTTGACTCTGAAGCTTGAGTTTGGGTGAATTACGCAGATGCACCCTGTGTGGTTGACTTTGTTCAGCTGATTATGGTAAAATACGCTCGTTTTAATCAATGGGGATATAGCTCAGTTGGTAGAGCGTCTCAATGGCATTGAGAAGGTCAGGGGTTCGACTCCCCTTATCTCCACCAAAAAAAATGCATTTCACCTCTAAACTCGGTGAAATTTTTTTTGTCCTTACCAACTCCTAACTCCCTCACTCCTAACTCCTATCCCCTACCCGCGGATATGGTAAAATATGCAATATTAATCAGGAGGGATAATGAAGGATTCAGATAGTTGCGCTTTGCGCGAGAAGTTGGGTAGCCGCCTCGGCTTTTTGATGTTGGCTGCAGGTTGCGCCGTAGGCCTTGGCAATGTATGGCGTTTTCCTTTTATCGTAGGGCAAAATGGCGGAGCAGCCTTCGTGCTTCTTTACCTATTCTTTCTATCTCTCTTTGGACTTCCGCTTCTCATTGCCGAGCTTTCAGTTGGTAGAGCTTCTGGTCGCGGAATTTCAGGTGCGCTTAAAGAGCTCGCCGCTAAGAATAAAAAATTCTGGCATCTTGCAGGGCTTGTGATTTTCTCGGGAAATCTCCTCTTGATGCTTTATTACTCCGATGTAGGCGGGTGGCTTTTGTGTTTTGCCTCCTCTTACGTCACGGCATGCAGACCTCCTGCGTTTTCAGAAATGCTAAAAGATACAGGCCTTTGTACGGCTTTTATGTGCACTGTTGTGGCGATATCTACTGGCGTCTGCGCATTAGGCGTTCAAAAAGGCGTAGAGCGTATCACAAAGTGGATGATGATTTCGCTCATACTTCTGATTGTCGCGCTTGCGGTTAAATCGCTCACGTTAGACGGAGCGGCCAAAGGGCTTGAGTTTTATCTTAAGCCTAATTTTGCGAAAATCGCCGAGAACCCAGTAAAGAGCATATTTGAGGCGATGGGGCAGGCGTTTTTCACTCTTTCCGTCGGTGTCGGTTGTATGACTATTTTCGGGAGCTACACTTCAAAGAATGAGTCTCTCGTTAAGGAAGGAGCATTCATCGTTCTTATAGACACTTTCATCGCGATAGTGGCGGGGCTGATTATTTTCCCTGCCTGCGCGACATTTAATGTTGCAGTCGATTCAGGCCCCGGCTTAATATTTGAGGCGCTTCCAAAAGTGTTCGCGGCGATGGAAGGCGGAAGAATTTGGGGCGCATTGTTTTTCCTCTTCTTAACGCTTGCAGCCTTAACTACCATTATAGCCGTTTTCGAGTGCATTATCGGAGGGCTTTGCGATGAACTTTGCCTCAGACGTTCGCGTGTTGCCGTTTTAGTCGGAATGGTTGTTATGGCAGGGTCTCTTCCTACGATTCTCTTTCCAGGCGTTCTTGAGATGGAAGACTTTATTTTTAGCCAATTCTGCTTGCCTCTCGGCGCCCTTGCCGTGTGCGTTTTTGTCTCTCGCCAATTCGGGTGGGGGTTTTCAAATTTCCGTCGCGAGGCTTCATCGGGGAGAGGACCATCTCTTCCGAATGGCATGGCAGTCTTTTTCAGGTGGATAATTCCCGTTTTGATTGCGCTTATCGTAATCGGCGGCGCAATTATGTAATGGCAGAAGGGGTCTGTCCATATAAGTACGGTTGAATTTGCCCAATTAGGCGGGATTTGGTATACTTCAAATAAATTTACAACCATAAAAGAAAGCGAGAAAAACATGGGTGAGGTAATCGGAGCTGGAGAACTCCACAAAGGCGTTAAACTTCTTATCGACGGCGAGCCGTGGGAAATCACGGAGTTCGATTTCTCCAAGCCTGGCAAGGGTCAGGCCATCTACAACTGCAAGCTCCGCAATATGATGACTGGCGGCGGCATGACAAAGAGCTATCGCTCTGGCGATAAGTTTGAAAAGCCCGAGCTCCTTCAGATGAGCGTGACTTACTCCTACGATGACGGTCAGGCTTTCGTCTTCACCGACGATAATTTTGAAGAGATCCGCGTCAGCTACGATGTCATGGGCGACAAGAAGTACTTCCTTATGGATGAAATGGAAGTAAAGGCGCTCTTCTTCAACGAGAAGGTAATCGGCGTCGATCTTCCCCAGCTCGTCGAGCGCAAGGTCATCAAGGTTGAGCCTGGCGTCAAGGGTAACACGGCCTCCGGCAAGGTTACGAAGCCTGCCACGGTTGAAGGCGGTTATGTGCTTGCCGTTCCGCTCTTCATCAATGAAGGCGATGTTATCCGCATCAACACCGAATCCGGCGAATATAACGACCGTACGGCGACAAAGTAACGATGGATCGCGAATTGCTTGAACGCGTGGCGGAGGCTCTCCGCCGCCGCGGTTATGAAGCGACGGTCGCAGAAAATTCCGCCTCAGCGAGGGCCGAAGCTCTCGCAGAGGCGGAAAGTTTTTCCACCATTGGGTGGGGCGGGTCGGAGTCGCTAAAAGAATGTGGCGTTCGCGCCGCTCTTGAGTCTTGCGGCAAGACAGTGCTTGACCATCGCACAGATTCTGAAATTTTCTTCCTCAGCGCAAACGCGATGACGGAAGATGGCCTTATCGTCAATATCGACGGCACGGGCAACCGCGTCGCCGCTTCGATTTACGGGCCTAAGCGCGTGGTGTACGTAGTTGGACGCAACAAGATTGTTTCAGGCGGGGTGATGGAGGCGATAAAGAGGGCGAAGAATTTTGCCTCTCCTCCGAATTGCCGCCGTCTCAATCGTGCGACGCCTTGCGCAGAAAAGGGGCTTTGCGCCGATTGCGATTCGCCTGATCGCATTTGCAAGGTCACTGTTATTTTTGAACGTCCTCCGACGCACACGCCGACAAAGGTTATTCTTGTCGACGAAAGTCTCGGGTATTGAGGCGGCTTTTGCGTGGGCGTTTCGCTTGAACTGGAAAAGGCCGTTGGCGATCCCGCAATCGGGGTTGACGAAGCGGGAAGAGGCCCTCTTGCGGGGGCCGTTTACGCAGCGGCCGTTTCCGTTCCTGTAGCCATCGCCGAAGAGCTGCTTGCAGGCGAGTGGAGCGCAGTCAATGATTCTAAGAAGCTTTCGCACGCCCGTCGCGAAGAACTCGCCGAAAAGATAAAGTCTACGGCAGGATGCCGCTGGGCGATTGCAAGCGCAAGCCCCGCCGAGATAGATTCTCTGAATATTCTCCGCGCGACGCACTTGGCGATGAAAAGAGCCGTTGACGCGCTTGCGCTTCCGGAGGGGAATGTGCTTGTCGACGGTCTTCCCGTTTCCACGCTTCCGCAATCTCGCAATGTCGTCAAGGGCGATGCAAAATCACTTTTGATAGCGGCCGCGTCAATTCTTGCGAAGACTGCGCGAGATGCCGATTGCCTGCGCCTTGAAAGAGAATATCCCGGGTATGGCTTTGCAAAGCACAAGGGGTATCCCACAAAAGAGCATTTTGCGGCTCTTGCAAAACTCGGCCCATGCCCAGAGCATCGGCGCAGCTTCGCTCCTGTTTCTCAGCCAAGTTTTGATTTTTAGATTTCTGCAATTGAAGGGAGAAAGTAATGGCTTGTAAAGTTATGGGGATAGTTAATGTGACGCCAGATTCTTTCTCGGACGGCGGAAAATATTTCACCCCTGCCGAGGCTGTGCGCCGCGCAAAGAATCTCGTTGCGGAAGGAGCCTCCTTTATTGACGTGGGCGGCGAGTCGACGCGCCCCGGCTCTTCGCCTCTCGATTGGAAAGAGGAGTGGGAGCGGATTGAAGAAGTTGTTTCTGAAATAGCTTCGCTCGGCTTAAAATGCGCGGATGGTTCAGATGTAGTTCTTTCCGTCGACACTTACCATCCTCAGACGGCGGAGAAAGCCTTGGCGGCGGGGGCGGGGATGATAAATTGCGTTTATCCGGCGCCAGTTCCTGAAATGGTCTCTCTCGCATCTGCCGCGAAGAGGGAAGTTTCGCTCGTTGTTCCGTATGAGTGCCGCGCGCTTCCTTGTTTTTCGCGTGAAGGCGCGCCCTTTACTTATTTCGATCCGATGATAGGCTTTGGCCCTTCGAGAGAAGATGACATTCGCCTTCTCGGTTCGATTCGCGAAATGGCGGGCGAAGTGCCAGTTCTCGTGGGCGCAAGCCGCAAGCGCGTCATCAAGCGCCTCACCGGCGTTAAGACGCCCGGCAAAGATATCGCAGGCAATCTTGCTGTTGTCGTCTGGGCAGCGCTTTCAGGCGCAAGCGTGGTGAGGGTGCATGATGTCCGCGAAAGTATTCAGGCGCTACGCGTAATAGATATTCTATGCGGCGCGAAGAAGGATGAGGGAGAGGAAAAATGAAATACACGTTTGATTCAAGAGAAATTGAGAAGGGCGACTGCTTTGTGGCGCTCAAGGGCGAGAAAGCCGACGGCCGCGATTTCATTCCCGCCGCAAAGGAGAAGGGGGCGGCAGAAATAATTGAAGGCCTTGAGGCTCTCCATGATGCCGCGCGCGCAAAGAGAAGGCGCCTTAAAGCTACTGTTGTAGCTCTTACGGGATCAGCAGGGAAGACGACAACAAAGGAGCTTCTTGCGGCATTTCTTTCAAAGGCCGGCCGCACATACGCGACGCAGGGAAATTTCAATAATCATATTGGCCTGCCATTGACAATTTTAAACTGCCCGGAGGATGCGGAGTTTCTCGTTCTTGAAATGGGCACGAATCATCCAGGCGAGATTGCCGCTCTTTGCGATATCGCGGAGCCTGACGCTGGGCTTATTACCGGCATCGGTACGGCGCATCTTGAGTTTTTCAAGACGCGTGAAGGTATCGCTGAAGAAAAGGGAACGCTTGCCTCTCGCGTAAAAACGTTCTGCGTCTACCCTGCGGCCGACGATTTTGCTACGCATCTTGCCGGACTCTGCCGCGAGGCCGTCGCCGCCCCCGCTCAGGTAGAGGGCCTCCTTGAGGGAGTTAAGTTCAGTGCGCCGCATTTCGCGGAAAACGCGGCGCTCGCATTTACCTTGGCTTCGCGCTTTGGTGTGACAAAGGAAGATGCCCGCTCCGCATTGGAGGGATTTTCCCTCCCAGGTGCGCGCTGGCGCATTTCTGAGAAGTGGGGCGCCACATTTATCGATGACACCTACAACGCCAATCCCGATTCGATGATTGCCGCGCTTGACGCTCTTGCCGATACGCCGTGCGACGGCAGGCGCATAGCAGTCCTAGGCGACATGTTTGAGTTGGGCGAAGAGAGCCTTGCGCTCCATAAGAAAGTTTTTGATCATGCGATGAAGAAACGCTTTCATCTTGTCATCGGCATTGGCGAGGAAAGTTCGAAATGTATTTGCAATCTTGCATACAAGAATGTAGCCACTTTAAAGAAGCGTTTTCGCGTAGATGTTTCATCAGGCGATCTAGTTCTCTTAAAAGCATCGCATGCCATGAAGCTCGGCACTCTCATTGAGGAGTAAAAGACGGTTGACTTCTATCGCATAAAAGAGGTATAATCACAATATTCAATGTAACAGCGAGGAGCAGGAAGAAAAATGGAAGACCTTCAAAGTTTATTGGAGAAAATTAACCGCGACGGCGTTGAGAAAGCCGAGGCTGAAGCAAAGAAGATAATTGATGCGGCGAAGGCACGCGCATCTGCCGTTGTGGCCGAGGCCGAAGCGGCCGCTGCGAAAATGCGCGAAGATGCCGAGCGTGATACGGCAGCATACGCCGCCCGTGCGGAGGAATCTTTGCGTCAGGCCGCCCGCGATACTGTTATCAAGGTGGAAAACTCCATTCTCGCGCTTCTTGAAAAGACTCTTGCCAAAGATGTCGAGAAGGCGCTTTCCGATGAAAAGACAGTTTGCGAGCTTGTGGTTGAAGCCGTAAAGGCGATTACGTCGCCTGCGACTGTCGCGCTTCCTTCCGCGCTCGCGCCTGCCGTAAAGGCGCGTCTTGCCGCAAATCCTCTAGTTACGGTTGTTTTGGATGAAGTTTCCGGAGCAGGCTTTTCCGTCAAGACTGATGGCGGGCGCGTTGAAAGCTCATTCTCGGCGGAAGATATCGCTGATGAGATCGCAAAGCGCTTAAGAGCAGATCTCGCCAAACTCATAAAATGAACGTATACTATACGGTAGCGAGCCTTCCGGAGCTTTCGTTCTCTCAGCCTCCCGCGATTTCGTGGGAGAAGTTCTGCGAGATTGTCGGAGGGGAGGAGGCAGCGGCAAAACTTGAAGAAGGCTTTGCCAATCTCGATGCGCTTCTTCGCAATGCAATCGCTCAGGCGCGTGACGGAGCCGATTTCATGCGTCCTCAGGAGGGATGCTCCGTTTATTGGAAGAACAGAATTCTCGCCTGTTTCCGAGAGAAGGATGTCGCCTTGCGAGAAACGGCGCTCGACCGCGTGAGGTGGGATGCGGCAGGCGAGTTGACGCCTCCAGAGAATCCTCTCGGCAGGGGTGCGCTTGCCACTTATGCAGTGCGCCTTAAAATCGCATTGCGCCGCGCCGCCGTCTCATCTTCCGGCGGCATGGAGATTTTCGACAAGATGATGGCGGAAACGAAGACAACTTTCTAAACAAAAATAAAAAGCCTCTTATGACTACAACAGGAAAAATCGCGGCGGTCAACGGCAACATGATTACAGTCGTCTTTGACGGTGCTGTGGCGCAGAACGAAGTCGGGTATGCCGTATGCGGCGACAAGCGGTTGATGGCTGAGATTGTGCGCGTGCGCGGAACTCGCTGCGATATGCAGGTTTTTGACGCAACGGCCGATCTCATGGTTGACGACCGCGTGGAATTTACAGGCGAGATGCTTGCCGCGGAACTTGGTCCGGGGATGCTTGCGCAAGTTTACGACGGGCTTCAAAATCCTCTTGCAGAGCTTGCGGAGGAAGCCGGTAAAATTTCGCGTGACGCAGGGTACTTCCTTCAGCGCGGCATGTATCTGCCGGGACTTCCGCGCGATAAAAAATGGGATTGGCATCCGACGGCTCAAATCGGTGCGCGTGTGATGGCAGGCGATTTCCTCGGCTGGGTGCCTGAGGGAATTTTTGACGGCAAGGCTTTACCCGGGCATAAAATCATGGTGCCTTTTTCCTTGCGCGGAGTGTATACGGTAAAGTCGCTTGCGAGCGCAGGTGAGTATACTGTCACCGAGACAATCGCCGTTCTTGAGAAGGTTGAGGGCGATTCGCTCGCAAATCAGGGAGCAAAGACCGTTGAGGTTCAGATGCTTCAGCGCTGGCCCGTTAAAGTGCCGATTAAGTGTTACTCCGAGCGTCTCGCTCCTGAAAAGACTTTGGAGACGACAGTCCGCACGATTGACACGTTCTTCCCTGTCGCTGTCGGAGGAACTTATTGCGTGCCTGGTCCGTTCGGCGCAGGCAAGACAGTTCTTCAGCAGACGACAGCGCGTTACGCGAAGGTGGATATCGTCATTTCTGCGGCGTGCGGCGAGCGCGCCGGCGAGGTTGTTGAGACGCTGAAAGAATTTCCTGAAATTATCGATCCGAAGACGGGTCAGTCGCTTATGAAGCGCACGATCATCGTCTGCAACACGTCCTCGATGCCTGTCGCTTCGCGTGAAGCTTCTGTGTATACGGCGGTAACTCTCGCCGAGTATTTCCGTCAGATGGGGCTTGATGTTCTCGTCCTTGCCGATTCCACATCTCGCTGGGCACAGGCGATGCGCGAGCTTTCTGGCCGTCTTGAAGAAATTCCTGGCGAAGAGGCGTTTCCCGCGTATCTTGAAAGCCGAATCGCCGCGTTCTACGAGCGTGCGGGGCGTGTGCGTCTTAGAGACGGTTCTGCAGGCTCCGTTACGATTGGAGGTACAGTCTCTCCTGCGGGCGGCAACTTTGACGAGCCCGTGACGCAGGCGACGCTTAAAGTGGTGGGCGGCTTCCACGGGCTTTCCCGCGCAAGGTCTGACGCCCGCCGTTATCCCGCCATTGATCCTCTCGATTCTTGGAGTCAGTACAATTCCGTCATTGAGCGCCGGCGCGTGGAGTATGCGCGCGCCATACTGCGCAAGGGTAATGAGGTTGGGCAGATGATGAAGGTTGTCGGCGAAGAAGGAACGAGCCTTGAAGATTTTGCAACATACCTTAAGGCGGAGTTTATCGATGCAGTCTACCTTCAGCAGAACGCATTCTCCGATTCCGACGCCACCACGCCCGTCGAGCGTCAACGCGTTATGTTTGATGTGATGGAAGAAGCTCTCAAAGCTCAGTACACCTTTGACGGCAAAGACGAAGCTAGGCGCTTCTTTATGGATTTGCGCCAAACATTCATTGACTGGAACGACAAGTCTTTTGATTCAGAAGAGTTTACCACTCTCAAGGCGACGCTTCAGGGTAAAGTGCTTGCAGCTACGAAATAATAGGAGACGGCGATGTTTAACAACAGAATATATCACAAGATCGATGCGCTTTCAGGGTCTGTTGCGACTCTTCGCGCAGAAGGGGTGAAGTACGGGGAAATCGCCGAGGTGGACAGCCGTGCGGGCACTTCTCTTGCGCAAGTCATCAAGCTTGATGGCCCCAATGTGACGTTGCAGATTTTTGCCGGCGCCCGCGGCGTCGATACGGCGGCACGAGTGAGGTTCCTTGGAGAGGCGATGAAAGTTCCTTTTTCAGATGCGCTTCTCGGTCGCGCGTTTACGGGCTCTTGCGAGCCGCGTGACGGCGGGCCCGCGGTCCATGGCGAGCCTTCTCCCATTGGGCAGCCTTCGGTGAATCCTGCAAAGCGCATTATGCCCAACAGGATGGTTCGCACGAACATTCCGATGATCGATTTGTTTAATTCGCTTGTCGTTTCGCAGAAGCTTCCTGTTTTTGCGAAGGCTGGCGAGCCGTACAACGATCTTCTTGCGAGAATCGCGCTGCAGGCGAACTCCGATGTCATCGTCATTGGCGGAATGGGGATGAAGCACGATGAGTATCTTCGTTTGCGTTCGATGCTTGATGAATCTGGCGCGCTTGCGAAGACGACGATGTTCATTCACACGGCGGCAGACCCGACGGTGGAGTGCGTGCTTGTGCCTGATGTTTCGCTTGCGGTGGCGGAGAAGTTCGCTCTTGAAGGGAAGGATGTTCTCGTCCTTCTTACGGATATGACGTCGTTTGCTGATGCGATGAAGGAAATCGCCATCACCATGGAGCAGATTCCTTCAAACCGCGGCTATCCAGGCGATCTTTATTCGCAGCTCGCCAGCCGCTATGAGAAGGCGGTCGATTTCGACGGCGCCGGGTCTATCACGATTCTCGCCGTCACTACTATGCCTGGCGATGATGTGACGCATCCCGTTCCCGACAATACCGGGTACATCACAGAAGGGCAGTTCTATTTAAGAGGCGGGCGAATCGAGCCTTTTGGTTCTCTTTCGCGTCTTAAGCAGCAGGTGAACAAGAATACGCGTGAAGATCATCGTACGGTGATGGATGCGATGATTAAACTTTACGCGCAGTTCAAGGAGACAATCGAGAAGCAGTCTATGGGCTTTAAGATGTCGGAGTGGGATTTGAAGCTTTTGAAGTATGGTGCTGACTTCGAGAAGAATATGATGGATCTTTCTGTAAATATTCCTCTTGAAGAGGCGCTTGATTTGGGGTGGAAGATTCTTGCTGACAACTTCGACAAGGGCGAAGTGGGAATCCCTTCGAAGCTTGCAGACAAGTTCTGGCCGGCATAATTTCCCTTGGCTTATAAATGTGCCCTGCTTCTCGATAATAATTCCTGTCTACAACGCCGCCGAAAGTTTGCGCGAATGTCTTGATTCGGTGTGCGCGCAGACATTTACGGATTGGGAGGCGATCTGTGTCGATGACGGGTCAAGCGATGGCTCGGGTGAGATTCTTGAAGAATATGCTTTGAAAGATTCTAGAATCAAGGTTCTTCATCAAGCGAATAAGGGCGTGAACTTTGCGCGGCAATTGGCGCTTGAAGAATCTCGCGGAAAGTGGATAGCCTCGGTTGACAGCGATGATTGGGTCGAGGAAAATTTCCTCAAGCATTATGCTGAGGCTTTGGCTAGCTGCAGATGCGATATGTTGTGGACCAACTTCATTCGTCATGATTGCGGGGCAGCTGTCGTTGCCTCGCAGGAGTTTGCGGCAGATGCCAAGCAATTGCAGAGAGCTATGATGCTCGAGAAGATTTGGGGAGGGAATTTCAATAAATGCTACTCAAGAGATTTTATCAGCGATAATCATCTTTCATTTCCCTTAGATAGGCGCGTTTACTCGTGTGAGGATTTATGTTTTAACGTTAATTTTTTATCGTGTAAGGCGCGTCTTAAATTTTTGCCGGTAGCAGATTATCATTATTGTCTGCGTGAGGGTTCCTTGTCTCGAACGCCGTTGACGGCAGAGAGAGTAATGTCGATGCAGTATATAGACGAGTTGATTTCAAAGGTCAGTCTTGCGGATGATAAAGACGAAGTTGATTTGTATAGGAGAGAAGCATTAAAATTTTACGCATACAGTTCTAAAGGTTTATCTGATAAAGAGTTTCTCGCTATATATCCGAAGATCAAGTCTTTAAAAAAGTTTTCTGTCTCGCTGCGACATAAGATTCTTTTTTGGTTGTCATCGCACGGCTTGAGGGCTCAAGTTTTGAAGCTTCTTTATTTTGCTCGCTCGTTAAAGAGGCGGTACAGAGAGATGGGTTAATGGTGGAATGTTTGAGTGTTGGAGTGTTTGAATGGAAGGAAACTCGAACTTTGAGTTTACTAGCTACTAACCACTAGCCACTAACGACTAACGAATAATTTTCGATAAGATTAACAAGATTTACAGGATTATCTTCAGGGCGCTACAAAATGAGAATCTTATGCGGAAAATTCTTAAGGGGGACGGGGAACAGGGAATAGGTAACAGGGAAGATGTGTAGAGATGCTTAATCTTTCCTCTCTACCGCTACCGCGAATCACTAACCACTAGCCATTAACGACTAATCACTAATGACTAACAGCTAATTTTTAGACAGGATTACCAAGATTTACAAGATTATAGTGCTAATAAAATCCCGTTAATCCTGTAAATCCTGTCAAAAACTTTATCTCTATGACTATTCACGCGCTTGCCTGGGCGGAAAGCTAATCACTAATTACAAGGGCTAATTCCTATCCGCAATTAAGGAACTCACGGGTACGCTCGCCTTCGCCCACAGTCTCAGTACGCATCCGATCGTTAGACTAGGTAAAAGCGACTCCTCGCGAACGGGGCAGTCGCTTTTATTTCGTCTTATCATCCCCAGTCCGCATACGCCATAAGAAAGTTCCGCACAAAATTCTCAATTTATGTTATACTACCCGTGTTCTCCAAAAATTCTCAACTCTAAAAAAGGGGAGTTATCTTAATAAAACTTCTCATAAATAGAAAAGAATCGTAGGAAAAAAGGCGAAAAGTGTAAGTCAACATAACATAGCTCAATATAACATGGCTAAGAAATATGAACATTCCGCGTATTATTACGCCTATCACTATGGTTGGACGCATAGTGACGCTCGCACTTTCGCCGGGCAGTATCTTGATATGCACACTTACCGCCCGCGCTTTCGCTTGCGCCCAGGAGAAGAGTGGTCGCACGAAAAGTGGGAGAAATGGCGCAATTCTCCAAAAGAATTAGATTCTACCTTTAATCCTCTCGCGCTTCTTGTTCTCGCTGCTGCAGATATCGGCTTTGCTATGCGAGATACTGTCGCAAAGTTCGCAGACCCAGTTGAGCGCGACCGCATGAAACGCGAGCTTATGCGTGACTTACGTCGCATTCGCCGCCCGTTCTATTACGAGCAAGAAGTAGAGCGCCGCCGTAAGCTTGCAATCGCTCGCCGCGCGATTAA
>JAEIGA010014745.1_pt1 | contig 11895 bp, 9 predicted proteins | sample 9270691 | NCBI WGS metagenome assembly JAEIGA01 (sample SAMN17057246, study PRJNA624740) | gut metagenome | biome: biome; isolation source: fecal sample | host: Bos grunniens | place: China: Xizang | collected 2019
AACAACTGCAAAAAGAGCTTTAAATTGAAAAATATAGCTAATATCACAGAAGTCAAACTATAATGGAGTAGATAATAACATTTCACCAATCACGTAAAGCGAGGTAAACATGTCTAATAACGCTGCAAAACTTTTCAAAATTATCAAAAATACAAGCAAATGCACAGACGAGTGCACTGGATGCCAAAAGGATTGTGAATATAAGGCAATTGCCAAAGCTCTGACAAATGCAGGTGCAATAATTCCTGTGCTATGCAAAGAATGCACTTTGTTCGACCCCGATTTGGGAATTTGTAAGATTAGACATGATTCATATGGCAGCGTCCTGGAAAGAGGCCCTCACGATTGGTGCTCTGACGCCACTAGAAAGGAAAATTAATAAGTGAAAAAGAAAATCGTAAGAATTATTGCTATTGTGCTGCTGATTGCGTTAGCTCTTAGCTTGATTCCTATGGCAGCGATGGCAGCCGAAACAGAAAAAGTTACAGAGTTGCCTGTTACCCTGGAAGAAATTGATATGAGTATTCAGAATGGTAAGATTGTGGTAAACTCAATTCCCAGATATTATCAGAACTATTTCTTTTACTCATATCTGCCTTATGGAAGCGGAACCCTGGGCTCCTCTGGCTGTGGTATCACCTGCATGGCTATGGCCGCTACTTATATACTCGATGACTATACGCTGACCCCTGACAGATTGGCAGAAGAGTTTGGCCAATATAAAGGTACCAACTTGGATAGAATGGAAGCTGCTGCCAACGCTTACAATATTCCTTATACCAAAACTTATAAGTGGTGTGAAGTTGTGTCGGCGCTAGAAGAAGGTAAATTCGCAATTGTGATGGTCAATGAAGCAACAGAATTTACAGACGACCAGCACTTGATGCTGATTACTGGCATCAAAGATGATAAGTTGTTCATCAATGACCCCAATTACCGCAATCGTGAAACTATGGGCTCAAAATACGAAACGGGATTTGAGCAGTGGAAAGTCATTGAAGGTTTCTCTGGTGCATGGATTTTTGAAAAAGAAAAACCCAACACCAGTCCCGATGGTACATCAGGTAAAATCTTAAAATTTAAAACTAATTAACCATAGAAAGGAAAATATCATGAAAAAATTGTTCTGTACATTCTTGGCAATTATCATGGTGATGTCGCTCGCTGCCTGCGGAGAGACTCCGTCAAAGGCAACCAACAAGACAGACACCGCAAACAAGGTCGTCGAAGAAAATCTTCCATCAAAAGAAAACAAGGGAGAAAAACCTATCGTCGAAACCGAAGTTCCTACCGAGCCGCTAGAGACTGAGGCTGTCACAGAGCCCGTAACGGAGCCTGTTGTAGAAGAAGTCGATATGGGAGCTGCTCCTGAAATCATCAACCTCTCAGAACTGACAATGGATACTACATATCTCTATCATTTGGAAGATATTGTCATTCCCAAGGAAGATAGCTTCTCCCTGTTGAATGTTTATCCTCAGCTGATTAACGATACTGAGTATACAGTACTCAATGTCATTATTCAAATTAATGACGAGGACCCGAAGGACTTTGCGGCCTACAAGCATACTGCATATACATACGTTCCTCTGGCTGACGCCATTATAGAGCACACAGAGCTGAAAACTATGCGCCTGACAGTGCAGTATGTAGAAGTTGACCAGGTGTTAGACCCTGAGCAAACTGTTAATTTAAGTGATTATGAAGAGAATGCAACCATTGATATGGGAACAAAGAATTATCTGTTTAATAACACAGAGTCTACAATTACAGTAAATAGTGATGGCACTGAATATGTTCTATTGCCTTATGACATTTTAGAGTCATCCTTTACATACGTAAACACAATTACAAAAATTAATTTGAACGAAGGAGTTGGCTAATATGGCAAATGCATGTTTGTACAAAATTAAGATTCAAGGTCCAAAGCTGGCATGTTATAAGTTTATCGACATGATGCCTGCTTTTAACCGCGACAAGGATATTCTCAGCGAAGAAGGCACAGATGACAATTATACCCTGGTCATGATTGGCGATTGCAAGTGGAGTGTTTCTGCATACACAGAAAACATGAAGGACCCCAAGCCCTTCACCCAGGAGGAATTGGAAGCTATTGGTGATGGTGACCACTGGGATAAGACCTTAAAGGACAAGTCCGTATTGCTGGGCTGTGAAATTTGGTGTAACTCAAAGGATATCGAAGACCGTTCTTGGGCTATCTACGAGCACTATAAGAACGGTGTGCAAATTCGTGACGAGTGCCCCAAGGAATTGCACATTAAAAAGGGAAGAGAATATTAAGCAAACGATTTTTTCTAAATTCGGGGATAGCAAGTAAGTCAGAGCCCAACTCAAAACTTTTGAGGGGAACTTGTTTATCCCCAGATTTCGAAAGAGTCTTTTTGCATCGAAAGGAGTAAAAAGATTGAAAAATAAAAGAATTGCAACCGCGACGGTTTTGTTTACCGTAACAACACTTATGGCATTGGGATTGACTGGTTGCAAAGATGCCACGGCAGACCCCGCTTCTGCTGAAACAATGTCTATTGAAACAACTGCTATTGAAGAAACCCCCGTTGAGACCACTGTTGACTATGAGAGAATAGTTGAATATGAAACAACAGTTGACCATGGAATAGTTGTCGAAAATGATACCCAACCACCCGAAGAAACCGAAGACAACGTGCAGTTTGTTGTGAATGAAAATCATGAGCATGCCTATAAGTCTCAACAAATAAAAGCTACTTGTGAACACGGCGGATATACAAAATATACTTGTACGTGTGGAGATAGCTATACTGAAAATACAACTAGTAAGACAAGCCATTCCTACAGCAAGAAAGTAGTAAAGTCCACTTGTTTGGCTGAGGGGTATACCAAGTATACCTGTGATGTATGTGGTCATTCCTATAAGGATAATACTACCAATAAGCTGGAACATTCCTATTCCAAGAAGGTTGTAGCCCCTACTTGCACAATGAAAGGATACACACTGTATACCTGCGAATGCGGTGATGTCTATCAAGATGATGAAGTAGATATGGTGGAGCATGATTATAGAGAAACTATTGTAGCTCCTACGTGTACTGAACAGGGCTATACGGAATATAAGTGTTCTGTCTGCAATCGGATAGAGAAGGATAGCTTCGTTGAAGTCGCTCCCCATGAATATACGACCGAGGTGACTGCACCTACTTGCACCAGCAAGGGTTATACTACTTATACCTGTGCCTGCGGAGAGAATTATACGGGAGACGAAACCGAAAAGACAGAGCACGCATACACGGCTGAAGTAACGCCCCCGACCTGTACGAAGGAAGGTTATACAACCTATACTTGTCAGTGCGGCGCCAAGAAGGTTGCAGACAGCACTCCCAAAATTCAACATGAGTGCGGAGAATGGATTTCCGTAAATGATTCTACTCATACCCGTTCCTGTAAATCTGCAGACTGTAATTATACCGAAAATGCAGAACACTCTTTTGAAAAAACTGTGGTTGAACCGACTTGTGAGAACGAAGGTTACACTGTTTATGCTTGTAAAGACTGCACTTACAAGTATGAGTCTGATAATGTAGCTATTACTTCCCATAAATACCAAAAGGTTGAAACAGCAGCGACTTGTTCTGAGGAAGGTTATGTTGCATTTGTTTGCGATTGTGGAGATTCTTACATTGAAAATACTCTGCCCATAGCGGAACATACATACACCGCAGTCACTTATGCTCCTACTTGTGAAGAAGATGGTTACACTTTATACACTTGCGACTGTGGAGATTCTTACACCGATGAAGTCGAGGTAGCAAAGGCTCATGAATACCAGGAAGCTGAAACTACTGAGACTCAGGATTATACAGTATATTCTTGCAATGTTTGTGGAAGTGTTTACGAAGATAAGTTAAATACATTGAAGGCGCTAGCCGCTGGTGCTCATACCCATAATTATGAGAAGAAGGTAATTAAGGCTACTTGTACAAGGTCTGGTTACACTAAATATACTTGTGAATGCGGCGATTCTTATATTGCAGAGCAGACTCCAAAACTGACACATAAGTTTGGAGTCAAGGTCATTGCCCCCACCTGTCAGAGAAACGGTTATGCGATGTACAGTTGTAGTGTTTGTGGTTATAGCTATAGAGCAAGCTCAATATGCAAAACCCCGCACTCTTGGTCTATCTGTACTGCTTATATTGATGGTAATCATGTTGTTAAAATGAGACGCTGTACGAGATGTGGTTATACTGATACTAGATATACCCATAAACAGCATAATTTTAAGGCTGTGGTAACCGAACCTACCTGCACAAAGTCTGGTTATACACTTTATAGCTGCAGCTGTGGCTATACATATAAAAATAACTTTATCGACCCCATTGCCCACAACTATGTAGCAGTAGTGACTGCCCCTACCTGCACGGCCAAGGGCTTTACTACTCACACTTGTTCTATGTGCAAGAATTCTTATATTGACACAGAGACTGACGTTCTTGAGCATAAGTATGCAATGGAAGTTGTTGCTCCTACTTGCACCAAGAATGGCTATACTTCTTATACTTGTGAGACTTGTGGTGACAATTATAAGGAGTCTGAGGTTGAAAAGCTGGGTCATGAGTATGGCAAATGGACTATTGTGAAGGAACCTACTGTCTTGGAAGCAGGCTCCAAAGAAAGAACTTGTTCTCGGTGTGGTAGAGTTCAAACTCAGGAAATTGATAAGATTCCATTGGATGAGCATATTATGGCTTACTACAAGGTTGTTGACGGTGCTGTTGTTGACCTTGTAAGTGGCAATAAGGTTACTGATACTACTGTTAATGGCGATTATTTCTATGGTGGTACAATCACTCTGCCTGCTCAGTATGCTAATTGGACCTATCAGATGATTGTTGACTATAATGAAGCATCTACCGCTGGTATCATTAAGTTAATCAAGTTCTGGTCTAATAATGGTCAGTATGAAGAATGTGATAACGTATTCCGACTGGACGAAGTTAACCTAATTACCAATCGTGGTCGTGTGAGAGTACCTTGGGTTAAGGATTCTTGGAACTCTGGTTATGTTATTACAGTTCCTGTGCAGCTGTATGCACATATGTCTACAAATTATGAATTCTTGCCCAGTGGTGACACTTTCTGGTCCTTCTCTATGGATTCTGAAAACGGTGTTCTGAATTCTCGTATTGGTGGAGCAACCGCAACTACAACCATGTCTACTTATACGGATTCTGAAGGCGTTACTAAATATATCAATAAGAAGATTCCGCCGTCCTTCGTGCTGAATAGTGCACATGCAATGAAGGAACTGATTGTATACGATAGACCCCTAACTACTGATGAGCAGAAAGCTGCTTACGAAGCAACTGGTATTGTGCCTCCTGCGAGTGGCATTAATCAAGTTGTTAATGGTTTAACTGATATGGGCTCTTCTATGTACTTCAGTAAGGATAAGGATGGCAATGTTACTGTTCTGAAGTCTGAAACCAACAAGGGTACTTATACTGTTACTGATGAGAACGGTTTAACTTCGACTTATACCATTTCCGATTATGTGCATCCCGACCTGGGTATTGACAATAGCATGTACGAAGACGTCAATATTGTCAACGAGCCCGATACTATTGATATTGGTAAGCAGTATCCCCTGGTTGCTTATCCCTATCCCTTTAATGTTATTAATGCAAGCGGCAAGTCTGACCAATTTGATGTAACTTGGTCTAGTAGCAACAGCAATGTTCTGGCTGTCATTGATGGCCTGCTAATTGCCAAGAATACTGGTACGGCAAAGATTACTGCTACTTTAACTGGCACAAATATTAGTGATACTGTAACCATCAGTGTTGTTAATCCTCAGTCTGTTTCTAAAAAGACTTGGAATGTCCCTTCCAATTATGTAAGTGCAGATGGTTATAGCTTCTCTGATACTGATTACGCTATGACTACTCGTGCCATTTATGCCGCGATTGATGAAGCTCATGCAAATGGTTATAATCACGTCGTATTCCCGAAGCAGAACTTCTACGCACAGCCTCTTGCTAAGGCAGATGGTAGTGCATATTGGTATTATGTCCCCAGCAATATGACAATTGAATTCCCCGAGGGGTCTGTATTCTATATGATGGATAATGAAGTTTCTCGTGGTGACCCCACCAAGCTTGAGATTCATTACTTCCACTTTGGTGTCCCCAATAATGAGTTTGGCACTTGTGAGAATTCCCACCTGATTATGGATACTTATTACGGCGAGCGTTACAATACTACTTATGCTGAAAATAAGTTCCTCGAGGAAAATCGTTTTGTAAACTTTGGTCGTCGCTCTATTAATTGTAGTGTTGAAATTAGAAATGCATATAAGCCCGCTGGTTACTTTATTGTTGCTGATGGTGTAAGTAACACTAATAAGAATACTGGCGTTATGAACGTCGGCGATTTCGTTTCTGGTTGGCTAAATGACAGCGGAGAAATCGAAGACAATGCAAATTGGATTTCTACCAAGAATTTCATTACTGTGCCTGACTATGATGGTACGGGTTACTTCATTTCTGCACATGGGCAGAATTCTTATGATGGCAAGTACTGGAATGGCTGTAGTGCTAGAACTTACGATATCTTGTGGTTTAACGAAAATCAGGAACTGATATCAATTGAACGCTTCAACGGTCGTGGCGATTACTATGATATTCCCGAAAATGCTGCTTACTGTAAGGTATCTCTGCAGCAGTCCGTACTGCCCACTTATGCAGAAGGAGAAGAGGATAATCCTTACATCGCAATGCATTCTGATGGCGCATCTAAGATGTGTGAAATTAAGAATACTAAGGTATATAATTCCGCAACTGGTGTATTCTCCGTTGTTGGTCAGACTGACGGCTTGTGGATTCATGACTGCTATACCAATAGAGATGGCATGAAACCTTATAACGAGCGTACGGGTGACTTCGAAAACGGTTGGACTGCCATGCGTCACAGCGTTGTTAGCAATAACTCTTTCAAGGGCTACTTCGGTAATCATGGTTACAATACTTTCATTCATACCAATTATCTAGAGAATTATTCTGGCTTCTCTGGCGAGTCTGAACTGACTAGGTATATTAATAACTGTACCGACTATGTTGAAATTTCTGAAAAGTGTCAGGCACATGTGTTCTACAATACGTTGTACACGACTGCAATTGATAGATTCACAACTAGTAATGGTTATGTTCATACTGCAAACAATGATACTGGCAAGTGGGTACGTTCCTATTAAGAATTACAAATGATTGTTTAATAACCGAACAGGGTGCTTCCTTTGGGAGCATCCTGTTTTTCGTGTTGATTAAAAAGAAAATCCAGCTTTCACAAGCTGGATTTTTCTATGTACTAAATGAGCTAACCGTTAGGACAAGGATGGTGTCGAAATCCATGACGATTGCTCCAAGACTGCACATACCATTTCTGTGTGGAGACACAAAACAAAGCAACAACCTATGTGCTACTAGACCAGAAACAAACAAGTTTCTGGTTTTTCTTTTTATCCATAACCCTATGAATATGGCCAGCCACAACTATAATACATATAGATATTTACACAACAAACAAAGAAAGGGCAATGATATGAATAAGATTTATTTTGTTTTTGAACATGATATTAAATGGTATTTGAAGGGCGTTTATGACCGTGCTCATTTTGAAGTCTATCTATATGAAATTCGTAAAAAGGCAGAAGAAAAAGTTCTACAAACTCTTTCTGCACATAAAGAAGAATGCGCAAGCCGCATGCCTATCTATCCTGTGTGTCCCCCTGACCTTAATAAACAGATAAGAGATAAAAAGAAGCTCTCTAACCAGTATCGTCTAGAAGGCAATTTTGATGCGTTTGTTGCTATCAACGCAGAAATCCGCAGTTTGAATCAGCTGGCAAAAGAGAAGAAAGCTTACGATAAAGCTATGCAGCAGTATCGTCGAGCTCAAAATCTAACCAAAGAGCTCGGTGCTCAGTATGAAAAGAAGGTGCAGGCGGAAATTGAAAACACTTTGAGCGATATTATGGTGTTTTCCAGTTATGCACATGTAGAACTTGATAAGAATGTTCTTATTAATATTTATCGCACTTCCAGCGAACCGCATGCAGTAGAATATGTTGATTTTACCGATAAGTTGACTATTCATAATTATCCTTCCTTTATTCGAGTTAGAAAAAACAAGGATGAACAGCTCGAAAGACATGACGACGCAATGAGACATGCTACTAAGCATTATAACGCACGTAAGTTTATGCTGGACAACTGCAAGTCTCCTACAGACTCCCTGGATTTTAAGAAGACTTTCAAACTAGCAGTCGATGCTTATTATCGCATCGAAACTTTGAAGCGCACAGGAGTAGAACTGAGAGAGTCCTGTGACAATGCAGAGAGAAAAGTTCGTGAAGAATTTAAAACAAGATGCTTTACTATCAAGGCGCCTCTGAATAAAAGATATCTTGATGGTGGTTGTATCACTTCTGAATGTTTTACTACTCATGAAATTCATAAGTTTGGTGAGAGAATTCCTCTGAAAGCAGAAGAACTTGTTACAAAAGAAGTAGATATGACGTTGATGTGAGATTTTCTAACATAGCTCTATCTTTTCAGTCTTAAACAATCTATTTTGTTTATGCATCATATCGAAAGGAGAATATAAATGAGCAAACTGTTGGCTTTCGAAGTCCACCATCGAAGAAATTCTTGTGCCAATTGCATCTGCCGCAAGGAAAACTATCCTAAGATGCCTTCTATGTGCCTTGATTGCGGTTTTCTGAGAGAAAGAGAAATGCCCTATACCACGCGCATTCCCGTTTTCAAAGATGAATTCGCCCCTAAGACTGTCGAAGAGAATCTGAAGGCGCTTATCGAAGTGTTGGAGGAAGACATTCCCGTAGATGCAAACAATACTATCGAAGAGGCGTTCTTTGATTGGCCTGTCGGAACTCCCAAGAATACCATTCTGGCATATTTCAACGCTCAGCTGTCGGAATACAACAAACAGTAAAAAGAGAACAGAGTCAGCTTAACGTTGGCTCTGTTTTTCTTTAGGCAAAACCTCCACATTACAGCCCCTTGCGCTATAATAAACAAGAAAATACTATCACAAGACATAGAAAGGAGTATTTAAATATGTCTATCGCAACTATCGCTCGTACTCGTATGATTGAGGCTATGAAGGCCCAGGACAAGTACACTAAAGAAGTCTACGCATATCTGTTGGACCAACTTCAGAAGGAACAGAAGTCTCGTGTTTCTGAGAAAAATCCAAATCCGATTCTCACCGAAGCTGATGAAATTGCCGTGTGTCAGCGTGTAGTTAAGACTATTCAGTCTGGCGTTGATAAGAGCGTTGCTGAGGCGAAGAAAAAGGGTCTGAATCTGGACAATATGAAGGATTACATCGATGACTGCAATCGTAAGATTTCTCTGTACTCTGAGTTTCTGCCTAAGATGATGGATGCTGCTGAAATTCAGGCCTTGATTGATGATATCATTTCTAAACTACCTGCTCCCGCAACAAAATCCCTAGTTATGCGAGAACTCATGCCCAAAGTTAAGGGCGTAGCAGACGGCAAGCTCGTCAGTCAGCTGGTTGATGAGTCTTTGAAGATGTAATGTAACAATTTAATCTGGGACAAGACAATGTAAAGTTGTCTCAGTTTAAATTGTAGGTCAACAGAAAAAGCAAAAAGTCAGCCCCTCATCCTTGTGGGGTTGTACAGTGCGCAAAGGCCGTCAAAGCAAGCACAATATCTGTAAACTTCTATCTTATATAAAAATAGATAGTAAAAGGTTGTGAAAAAATGAAACAAGCTATACACGACATACAAATAAAAAATATATTAACATGGAAAGAAAAACTGTTTTGGTTTAAGTTATATTTCACACACGAAACATCACTAATTAAGTCTGTCAAAGAAGAATGTGATACAAAAGTCAAGGCTATCAATCAGGTCAGTTCTTGGATAGTAGGCACAGTTTTTATTATTCTACTGCTAGCCGCTATGGGAATATTCTTTGCAATTGTTACGCATTTCAGTAAATTCTTATTGGGAATTGCTTTGTTGCCTGTGTGGCTTTTGTTGATTGCATTATTAATATTCTTATCGGGTTTTGTGTTTACAAAGACACGAGATTTGTTTATCTTCTTTTTCTGTTACAAATTTGAAAGAGGATATTTAGAGAGAACATTAAATCGTATGGACAATAAAGCTATTATTACTGTTCATGTAGGAGATAAAATTTTTAGAAGTGAACACTATCCCCGCCGTTTCTATGAGTTGCATGACCCGCAAATCGTTATGGCTACTAATAGAAGGTTCCCCGAGCAACAATATTTGTTTAACGAAGAATACGGGACTGCTCAAAAATACAATGACATTGTTATTTTGAAAGAAATTTCACATTCATAATAGTCCAATGAAATAAATATAATATGAGGAGTTAAATATGAAGAGAATACTATCACTAGTTTTAGCTTTTGTGTTGGTCTTAGGTTTATGTGCCTGTAATAAAAATACAGATGAACCTATCACAACCGAACCTGTAGTTTCTAATCCCACAGAAATACCAAATACAACGGAGCCATCTGTTGAGAATCCCGAAGATGACCCCGCGCTGAATGAGGCCAAAGAGGCAGCTTTAAAAGAAGTTTTACTTAACAACCAATATATTTTAGATACCACCGCCATTCGAGCATCTTTGATTCATGACTATTATGCCGCACAATTAAGTGCTATCCAGGGAGAAAATGGGCAGATGCTATATTCTGTCTCAGGATTTGTTGATGGAATAATGACAGATTACGATTTGTGCCAAGACGACCAGGGAAACATCTTTTTCCATGAAAAAATTACATCTGAGTCTACTATGGAAAACTGGTATCAATGTACGAACATCGATGGTTTTGATATTGCCGAAAACTTATTTGATATGACGTTTTTTATCGAGGCCTTCGATAAAGTAAATAAGGTGGAATATATCGAGGAGGATAATGGATACGAACATTACATTGTTTACAGCGATAAGACGGCAGAGCATATAGAAGAGACAAATACACAAATAGTATTTGACCTATTCATTGATAAAACACACCGAATTAGTTCTATTCATTTTCATACAAATGATTTCGAGTGGGTGATTTCTTTTGTTAATCCTGAACAAGCAAAACTATATATTCCCGCAGGAACTGTACTAAAAGAAATTCATGTATTTGACGCTCAAAAAACAATGAATGAAGCTCATATGAAAATACAATCCCCTCCTGTGTTCGAAGAAGAACACACTCATGAGGAAGAGTCTGAACACACTCATGAATCAACCGTAACAGAAGTTATCGACAATTCAAACGGTTATAAACATATTTTACAAAATGGTCAGTACCTATTGAATTGGGATTCATCTATTGTTAACTTTAAAGATGTGCTAAGGATTGAAAGATATAAATATTCAGACTCCACCGTTTTTGAAGTTTGTTCTGCCTTAACTACAGCATCTACAGCCTACGAGTCTGCTGCATATATAACAGACAGTAAACTATATTGTAGAGAACTTTCCCCGACCAATTCCGAAGATTGGACATATTGCGAAATCAAAAATCCTAATAACGATTTGCAAGATGCAACATATTATAATTTTATTTCACAAGTATTGACAAGCTATTTACAACAATTGTTCGACAATATGACAGAAATCACTTTGGTCGAATCTAACGAAAATATAGATATCCTCCAAGTTGTTGATAACGCCTCCAATGCAAGTGTTACTATACATATCAATTCTGATGATTATACAATAACCCATTTCGCATTATCTATGTTATCAGACAATTATAGCGTTGATTTTGTGAATAGCGTAGATTATCCCGTTCCACACTTAGAAAAAGGAACAAACA
>JAEIGA010014746.1_pt1 | contig 11894 bp, 9 predicted proteins | sample 9270691 | NCBI WGS metagenome assembly JAEIGA01 (sample SAMN17057246, study PRJNA624740) | gut metagenome | biome: biome; isolation source: fecal sample | host: Bos grunniens | place: China: Xizang | collected 2019
GATGAAGGACGGCGTCAAGATCATCAACCTCTCCCGCGACTCCCTCGTTAAGTCTGCCGACATGATCGAGGCTCTCGCATCGGGCAAGGTCTCCCGCTACGTCACCGACTTCGCCACCACCGAGCTCATCGGTGTCAAGGGCGCGATCCTGATCCCCCACCTGGGTGCTTCCACCGAGGAGTCCGAGGACAACTGCGCCGTCATGGCGGCCCAGCAGCTGGATGATTACCTCGCAAACGGTAACATCAAGAACAGCGTGAACTTCCCCGCCGTGTCCATGCCTCGCTCGGGCAACGTCCGCGTTTGCGTTCTGCACAAGAACGTGCCCGGTATCCTGACCCAGCTCACGGGTGCTATGGCTGACGAGGGCCTGAACATTGAGAACATGACCAACAAGTCCCGCGGCAACGCCGCTTACACCATCTTCGACGTGACCGGTAGCGTCTCCGCCGCCGCCGTTGAGAAGATCGCGGCCGTTGCAGACGTCATCCGCGTCCGTACCATCTGATCCATCAGATCTGATCGTCATTCCAATCCCCTCTGCCGCGGCAGAGGGGTATTTTTTGCATTCGCGTATGAAAAACACTTGATTTCAATCGAGTAGCGTGGTATACTGAATATATCAGCAACCACAAGGAGGCTTCTATGACACCCGACGTACATCATTTGCCCCTCAAAATCATCCACAACTTTCCCTACGCCCCCCATGCCCCCGAGAGCGAGAAACGCGAGACGGTCACGAATACCCTGCTCTACCTCCGTGACCGCGGATTCGGCGGTATCGTGACCAACGTCTCCTTCCGCGAATACATGCAAAACGCCGAGGAATGGCGTGTGTTTGCCTATGCGGCCGACGAGTGCGAACGGCTGGGGCTACGCCTCTGGCTCTACGACGAGCACGGTTATCCCAGCGGCGGCGCGGGAGGACTCACCATCGCAGAAAACCCCGACTTTGAGGCAGTCGGCGTAGTCATGATCAAGCAAATGCTGGCCGCAGGCGAGGAAAAAACCATTCCCCTGCCCCGTGGGCACGAGCATTTCCTGTACGCGGCGGTCTACGCCTGCGATGAAAACGGCGATCCCCTGCCCGACGGCGAGGGCAAATATCCCACACTCTATACCGCCGATTGCCGCTACTCCACCGAGGCGGCCACCGTTACCCTCAAAAATCCCCTGCCCCACCCCGCCGTGGCGCTGGCATTCGTCCGTAAGCGGCTCTACGAGGGCACGCATTGCGTTCACAACGTGCATGAATCCCGCCGCTACATCGACCTGACCAACCGCGACGCAGTCGCCGCCTTCCTGCGCAACACCTACGAGAGCTACGCCGCCGCTATCCCCGCCCATCTGACGGCAGGCGCGGGCAATCCCCGCCCCCGCATCGGGCAGGCGGAGGCGGTCTTTACCGACGAGCCCTCCTTCATGGGCTGTTACATTAACGCGGGGCTGTTCCCCCGCACTGTGCGCGACCCCTACGACACCGAAATGCCCCTCTACCCCGTTCTCTCCTACGGACGGGACGTAGAGAACGCCTTCGCGTCACGTTACGGCTATGACCCGCTCCCCGAGCTCGTATCCATCTTCCTTGGAGAGAGCAACCGCGCCCAAGCCGTCCGTACCGACTACTACACCCTGCTCTCCGACCTGTACGAGGATAGCTTTTTCTCGCAGCTCTCCGACTGGTGCGCCCGTCACCGCGTGAGCTTTTCGGGGCATCTTCTGCTGGAGGACGACATTCGCTACCACACGGTGTTCGAGGGCAATTACTTCAGCCTGCTTCGCCACATGCACGTCCCCGGCATTGATATGCTCCAATCCATCCCCTCGGTGGTGCGGCAGTACGCCATCACGCCTAAGCTGGTCTCTTCAATCGCCCACCTCTACGGCCGTCCCCACGTCATGAGCGAGGTGTCGGCGCACGCGCAGGGCGGCAATGTCACCCCCGACCAGATGTACGCCTCGCTGGCCATCCAGTACGCCCTCGGCGTGGACGTTTTCACCTCGTACTACTCCGAGTGCTTCATGGATGCCCCCACCTACACCCGATACAACCACGCGCTGGGGCGCATCGACGCCGTCATGTCCAGCGAGGACGTCTCATCCCCCGCGCGGCACGTGGCCGACGCATTGGTCTACTACCCCATCGAGACCATGCAGCTACACCACCGCCCGTCGGACGCGCAGTACGGCAGCTACACCGAGGCTGAAAACCGTTGCCACACCTCGCTGATGAGGCTGATCGACCGTCTCCTCGACAGCCAGATCGACTTTGATTTCGTGGACGGCGGCACGCTGGATCGCCTCAAGATCGAGGGCAGAACGCTCGTGTCCGACTCGGGCGAGCGCTACGCCGCCCTCATCCTGCCCGAGATGGAGATCACCCCCGCGATGGCTCAGCGTTTTGAACGGCTGGCCGCCGAGGGCGTGACCATCCTCACCCACGATGCACCCTGGTCGGATGCCCTCGCGGATCGCCCCCTCGTCACAAGCACTCCCACGGCGGGACTCGTCCGCCTCGTGCGGGACACCGACCACGGCCGTGCTTGCCTGCTGGTCAACGCCACCGAGGAGCCCCTTACCTTCTCCGCCACCATTCGCGGCATCGCCGCCCCCGTCCTCTACGATCCCATGACGGATGCCACCCTGCCCTGCGAATTCGCGGCGGCAGACGGAGGGCATGCCTTCACTCTCACACTTGATGCCCTGCAAAGTGTTATCATAAGAGAAGGATAATACGCCATGCCCCGCACAAACGGCAACCCCCGACAGACACTTCAATGTCTGTCGGGGGTTCGTTCTCTGTTCAATAAAACGTAGATTACTTAAATCCCTTCGCAATAAAATTCTTCTCGATAAAGCCTTTTGCACGATAGCCCAACAAAAAAACGGTATTGTCAACCCTCAATTCTACAGCCAAATGATTTTCGTTTTGGCGCTTTGATAGCGTTATTTCATCCCGTTTAAGGGCATAGCAGCCTAAATCCCGCTCTCCGTATAGAAATCCCCGTTTCAAATCCGTGGTGATGCGCAATTCATCATGAACAACAAATAGGCACACATCGTGATTCTTGAATTTTTCATCCGTTGCGTCAAAACACTTGGTTAGAATATAGGGCTCCTGCAGCTCATAATAGTCACGCAAATGGTCACAAGCCTTTGAAAGAATCTCTCTTTTCATCGGGGGCAAATGGAACGATTCTACCTTTTTCCACAAGGGAAGAGTCAATATGCCCACAGAAAGTCCACTTACAATAAGCAAAATCAAGCCGAGTATCAGTTTTCCTATAATAACGAAAATCCCCCACACCCACCAATCGGGTTCAGGAATTAACTCAATTAGACATATCCCTACAGTTACAAACAAACAGAAAACAGCGGCTACCATAATCTCGTTGAATGTTCTCCATGTCTTCTGTTTTCGTAATATACGTTTTTCATTTACGGTCAGGTTTTTATAGCGTTCTCGCAAAGCGTTATCTTGATTTTCCTTCGCATTGTCATACCTAAAGTATCGCACGGCTGTCTCCCCCCTTTCGGTGTTTTTGAGTGTGCTATTTTACCCTATACCCGCTGAGTCAGCCCACACCGCTATTCTTCCGCAAACAATTCGTCGTAATACCAACGCATTGGGTTTTCGTAGATGTACCTCACATGCTCCTCGTAATCTTCGTGGTTTCGGATAATATGATCATTGGAGCGATATTGCCATATATTTTTTCCGTATTCCTTGTTGCAAAATCTTTTCAACGTCAAAATGAATTTTGAAACGGTTAAATTTTGTGCTGTAGGGATCGGCGTTTTGAAATCTTATCGTTTTCCGTTTTCTTAATTCTTCCTTACCCATAAACACCTTCAAGTGGATTTGTGGGGATCCTTTTGAGATACCATTACCCCAAAAAGCTGCTGATGAAGATCTCAAGTCCGATGAAAATGAGAATGGCGCCGCCGAAAATGCCCGCCTTGCCCGAAAGCTTCGTGCCCACCCGCTTGCCGATCTCGATACCGACGAAGCAGATAATGAAGGTGACCAGAGCGATCACGGCGGCAGTGACGAGTGCACCGAACCAATTATAGTGCGCGATGGTAAAGCCCACCGAAAGCGCATCGATGGAGGTTGCTATGCCCTGAACGAGCAATGCGCCCAATCCGAGTCGGGTGCAGCAGGCGCACTCCTCCTCGCCCTTGATGCCCTCATAGAGCATCTTACCACCGATGTAGCCAAGCAGCGTCAGCGCAATCCACGGAATGAACTTTTCAAACGCCGAGAAGGTTTGCACGATGGTGTGCACGCACAACCAGCCCAGCATAGGCATCAAAGCCTGAAAAAAAGCGAATATACCGGCCATGCCGCACATTCGCCCCGTCCTCATGCAGGGCTCGTGGAGTCCGTTGGCGAGGGACACCGAAAAGGCATCCATAGCGAGTCCCAATCCCAGCAGGATCGCCGTGAAAAAAAACGAGAAATTCAGCTCCATTGTAACTCCTTATACTTGCCCCTCGGGGTGGGTGGGATAACACAGCCACGCGGGAATATCCTTTGCCCTCAGCACATCAAGGACGCGCTCTGCCTGCTCATCCGAATCGAACAATCCAAAAACCGACGGCCCGCTTCCGCTCATGAGCGCAAGCCGTGCACCGCCTGCCTTCATGGTCGCTTTGATCTCTCGCGCAGTCGAATGCTCGGGCAGGATGACAGATTCAAAGAGATTAAAGCCCTCGGATGCCACGCCGTTCATATCGCCTCGCGCCAACGCGCCCAGCATGCGGGACAATTCTTCGGTACGGGGCGTGTATGCGCCCTCGGCAAAGTCGCCGTACAAAGCGTCCAGCGCACCGTACGCCGCCGGGGTGGATATGCCCTCCCCCGCGCAGGCGACCACGAGCGCACCGTGGTTCAGTGCGCGGATGGGGGTGAGATCGTCGCCAATGCCACGGGTGATGCAAGCACCGCCCACGATGCAGAACGGCACGTCTGCGCCAATGCGAACGCCCACCTCCGTGAGCCCGTCCGCCGAAAGGGGCGAGCCGTACATACGATTGAGTCCGCGCAGGACGGCGGCGGCATCGGTACTGCCCCCCGCGAGTCCCGCGGCGGCGGGAATATGCTTTTCAATGTGAATGGAGAGCTTCTCCGCGCCAAAGCCCGTGGCCGCAAAAAACGCCTCCGCCGCCCGCCACGCAAGATTCTTGCGGTCAGTAGGAAGGCTTGGCTCGGTGCAGGTCAGGATGATCTCCCCCGCACCGCGGCTCGTGCCCGAGAGGGAGCAGATCTCACCGCGGTGCATCCCCTCGACCGTGAGCGTCACGCGGTCGCACAGGCTCACGGTGTGCATGACCCCCGCGATATCGTGGTAGCCGTTCTCACGGCGGCCCGTTACGTCGAGAAACAGATTGATCTTGGCGTAGGCGTTTTCGGTCAGTTGCATATGTATCCTTTCGGTCGCAGGAAATGACATCCGCGACGGGTTACTCAATCAAAAGCTGTCGATCTCGCACCAGCATACCCGTGAGCAACGGCACGCCGAATCGGTCAGCAAACAAACGGCACTTGCACAAAAAGGCATAGTAGACGTTGAGCCCACAACCCTGCATGGTCTCAAAATTTCCTTGCCCCTTGGCAATGATGAGATCCGCCGACTCCAGCGTCTGCCGCGCCTCGAACGAGATGCGGTCAAGCGCCGTGCCCGCCAGCGTGTCACCGTTGGAAATGACGGTCACGCCCTCCATACGGGTCAACCCTACCTGCTCGGCGTCCTCCATTGTTGCATCGTTGAGCACGGGGGCGCCTCGCACCAGCACGGTAATCGCCAAATGGGGATACAGGGCGTGCAGGGTGCGGAGCATGAGTTTGTCGCACACGATCTCACCACAGTTATCGGTCAGGTAGCAGAGGGAGTGCGCGGCGGCAAGGTCGGCGCTCATATCCTCCAACACCGCGCGGTCCACCGCCTCGCCCCGCAGGGGAGCGGCATCCAAAAGGGACGAGAGCTTCTCCTCGTCCACGGTGTCCATCGCACCAAAATCAATGTAGTTCCCCGTCATGGCGTAGCCGAGCGCGGCGATCAGCGGATGGGGATGTGCCGCCACAGCCGCCTCCATGCGGTCGTACTGCGAAAGCATGAGGGCGTTGAAATGCCGCTTGATGGGGGTATAGTCCACCGCCCTGCCGAACAGTTCCTCCTGCAGGCGGGTGATCTGCTCCATCATGGCAGGTCCGCCCGTGCGATCGGGCAGGTGCGCCATCATATCCCCCAGCCGCCGCATATAAGTCAGCACCAGCGCGGGCGGCGCGTCGGGCGGGTAGCGGTCGATCTGCTTTTTAATCAAACAACTGACGCAGGTGGGGTCGAGAGCGGGGGTGTAGTAGGTTTTCATATGGTAAAGATCAGGGCTCGTCGGTCTGGTAGATGGCGCGCGGACCGCCCACGTAGGCGGGACGGGTACGGGCAAACAGAACAGATGCCTCACCAATGCGATTGAGCGACAATCGGACGGGCACCGCCACGCGGCGCAGGTGCATGCCAATCAGCGTACCGCCAATGTCCATACCCGCATGGGCGCGGATGCACTCCACCGCCACGGGATCGGTCATGGACGACCACACCGCCGTGGCAAACGAGCCGCCTGCATGGGGCTGAGGCATGACCCACACGGGGTCAAGTCCGTACCGTTCAGCGCACGCGCGCTCCACGATCAAGGCGCGGTTGAGGTGCTCACAGCATTGCGCGGCGAGATACACACCGTGCTCGGCCAGAATGGGCATAATGGCGTCGGCAATGGCGCGGGCGGCCTCCATGCTGGAATTCTTTCCGATCCGCTCACCCACTACCTCGGAGGACGAGCATCCGACCACCAGCACGTCGCCGCGCGACAGCTTTGCCGCATCCAGCAACTCACGAACCGCCGCCTCTGCGGCACAAAAAACAGTATCATTCATAGGGAACTCCTTTATTTTTACGCAGGGGCTTTGCCCCCGCACCCCCACCAAGAACCTTTTTTCAAAAAGGTTCTTGGAACTCCAAAAATCTTTAATAAGGATTTTTGAAAAGTTTTTGAAGATTGACAAGAAACTTTTTTCAAAAAGTTTCTTGTCCGGGGTCAAGGGGCAGAGCCCCTTGTGAGGACAAATCAATAAAACGTAGCCACTTCTTGTCTGGGTGCCTCGGCGGGCTCGACGCCGGTGGCGTAGAGGACGGGGCCGATGCGGCCGCCGTAGAGCTTATGCGCCTCCAGCTTGATCTTTGCCGTCACGGTCAGCCAATCGCGGGTCTTGTAGGTCACGGGGGAGGAGAAATTGCAAACCAGACCGCTGTACGTAATGTCGTCGGCACAGCAGGTCATGATGTGGCGGCCGATGACGAGGGCGGTCTTGCCCAGCTTGTTGTCGCGGGCGACGAGGCCCTTGACGTGCACCGTCTTGCCGTCGTACTGCTCCATCTCCTCGGACAGATCGCGGTACCACAGTGCGAAATCATCGTCCGCGATCTCGATCACGGGCGCGTTGACGTCAAAGGGCAGCGGATCCTCGATCTCGTCGTACTCCACGTGCCCGTCGGGGTAATCGTAGGAGATCTGGGCGCGGCGGCTCACACCGCGGATGATCTTGTGAATCTCCATTTTGTCGATATCGTTCGGCGTGCGGGTCAGCACCACCATCTCGCACCCCATCAGCTTATCCACCATTAGGGAGCGGAAATTGCGGTTGTAGGAAACGAAGGTGCGCGCCTCTGCGAACATCATCTCCTGAAAGATCGCCCAATTCTCGGGAAGACTCTCGTAGAGGGTCTGGAGCTGCCACATACCGTTGTACTCGATGATGACGCGGTCGAACTTGCGCTTTTTTCCCATTGCGGTCAGGGCCTCAAGGGTGAGATCCTCCTCGTTTTCAATGGTCTCGAGGTAGCACTCCGTGGATATGAAGCGGCTGGGATCGAGATCGTCCACGCCCTCCTCGCATTGAATGATGAGGGTCTTATCCCCCGCGTTGAATTGCTCGCTCTCCAGCGACTCCTGGATCATGTGGGTCTTGCCACCCTCCAGGAAGCCGGTGAAGAGGTAAACGGGAATCTTGTATGCCATAAATATGACCATAGCTTTCGCGAAGCGAAAGCTTCCTTTCTTGCGGAATTGTGGGTGGTTTTGCGGAGCAAAATCGCCATCGCGCCGATGGCCGCTCCAAGAGAGCATGCCACAAAACGCTGTTTGAAAGATTTATCTTTCAAACGTACTCCTTTTATGCCAACTCCGCGCCGAACAGCTCGGACAGAGCGGTCTTGTTGAGTTTCGAGCCGATCACGCAAAGGCGGCCGATCACGGCAGGCGCACCACAGCGCACGTCGGGCTCACCGGGAACGTAGTCGAAGTGGATCCAGTCGCCTCCGTCGGAAGCAGCCACGATGCCCTTGGCGCGCAGGACGATGCCGTAGGTGGCCTCGTCGGTCAATGCCGCCAGCTTGTCGGCCATAGCGGAGCGGTCGAACTGCGCGGTGGTCTCACAGCCACAGCTCATGAACACCTCGTCGGCGTGATGGTGGTGATGATGCCCATGCTCGTGGCAGTGGCACTCCTCGCCATCCTCGTGATGGTGGTGATGCTCGTGATCATGGCAGTGGCACTCCTCACCATCCTCGTGGTGATGGTGATGCTCGTGCTCGTGGCAGCGGCACTCCTCGCCATCCGCGTGATGGTGATGGTGGTGATGCTCGTGATCATGGCAGTGGCACTCCTCGCCATCCGCGTGATGGTGATGGTGGTAATGCTCGTGATCATGGCAGTGGCACTCCTCGCCATCCTCGTGATGGTGGTGATGCTCGTGCGTATCCTCGGTCAGACGAGCCAGCTCGGCCTCCAGCGTGTCGCGGCGCTCCATCGCCTCGAGAAGCTGAGCGCCCGTGAGCTGATCCCACGGAGTCGTGACGATCACGGCGGTGGGGTTATGCTCGCGCAGGAGCGCAACGGCGGCATCCACCTTGGCGGCGGTCGCCGTGTCGGTGTGGCTGAGCACGATACAGCCCGCGTTCTCCACCTGATCGCCAAAGAACTCACCGAAATTCTTCATATACATCTTGCACTTGGAGGCATCCACCACGGTGGTAAAACCGCCGAGGACAGCCCCCTCGGTAGCCGCACCCTGCACGGCGCGGATCACGTCGGACAGCTTGCCCACACCCGAGGGCTCGATGAGGATGCGGTCGGGCGCGTACTCGGTCAGCACCTGCGAGAGTGCCTTGCCGAAATCACCCACCAGCGAGCAGCAGATACAGCCCGAGTTCATCTCGTTGATCTGAATGCCTGCCTCGGCGAGAAATCCGCCGTCAATGCCGATCTCGCCAAATTCGTTCTCGATCAGCACCAGCCGCTCGCCTGCGTACGCCTCGGTAATAAGCTTCTTGATAAGGGTGGTCTTGCCTGCCCCGAGAAAGCCCGAAAAAATATCAATATTCGTCATAATTTTATTGCCTCCGTATCGGTTTTTCAGTAGTCGGAACGTAAAAATGCTTCAAATTTTATTATATCCCTATTTGCCCAAAATGTCAAGTATTTTACGAGAAAATCCCCCGTCCGCCATTGGCGGACGGGGGTAAAGAGATGCTTTATGCACCGCGATATACGTAATTGAGGCGGCCGAGGGGCGCGACGTCCCCCTTGTCGTAGAAGTCCTCGATGGCGGTGTAGGCCTCGCGGCTGTCGGCAACCTTGAACCACAGCGTAAAATTGTCGTGATCCAGACCCAGCGCGGCGCGCTCCACCTTGATGCGGAACTTGTTATCCTTGACCTCGTAGTACGCCACGATGCCATCGATATCGGTTGCGGTGAGATCGTCACCCGTGCCCGTCACACGCGCCAGCGTGGTGGTTCCATCGGCTGCGGGGGTGTTGTTGAGCACGAACTGATAGCCCGTGCCGCCCTCGGTATTGAGGTAGAGCTTCATCCACGAGCCGTCCCCCTCGGCAGAGATGGGCTGCTTGGTATCCACGCGGAAGGAAATATAGGTGTCATCGTGCTTGACCTTGATGCGCTCGATGATATTGCGCTGGGTGGCGTTGTGGTACATCACACCGCCCTGACCCTCGGCGTGGCGCTCAAAGTCGCCGTCCGAGAAGCTGTCGTACACCGCGGTTGCCTCGCAGAAGCATCCCACGGCATTGCCCTCGGCAGGCGCAACCGCCGCATGAACGGGGTTGGCCACGGCGCCCTTGTAGCGGCGGACGTAGCTCACCATCTGCATGAAGTAGTTGTCAAAATAGCCGTCGCGCATCATCTCCACGTCGCGGCTGTACTCGTAGTTGGCGCAGTCCACGAACAGGATGGGACGGGTGGGCGTACCCTCCCAGCGGCCCGCGATCCACTCGTTCCAGCCCGTGATGAGCACGATGGGGGGATCGGTCTCCAGCGCGCGGTCAAACTGCTCCTCGAAGTTGTAACCCCACTTGTAGGCATCGGGATCGGGATCGTTTGCGCCATTGTGGAAGCCGCGGCCACAGTTGGTGGTCTCGCCGTACAGCACCGAGTCGCCAAAACGGATCTGGGGGTGCTGGGCGACCGACACGTTGATGACCTCGTCCTCGCCCTTGAGGTTGGCGAACACGCGCTGGGGACGGGTGAAGTCCATCCAGGGCCAACCGCCCAGCTTGTCGGGCTCGTTGGGCCACTGAGACATCTTGATGTTGAAGAACGCGCGGGTTTCCTCGGAGCATTCCTCCTTGACCGCGATGATGACGGGCTTGCCGTCCAGGCAGAACCAGGTGTCCTTGCAGTATTCGGGCTTGTAGATGCCGTCGTAGATGGCCTGCACCGTCGCGCCCGAGGCGGTGTTGGTGTAGAACATGACCTTGGGGATCTTCCAGCCCGCATCGTGGTACTCCTGCAGCACGCGCAGAACGATCTTGGCGTTTTTCTCATACACCAACGCGTTGGTGGTATCAAAGAACAAAAAATCAATGTCAGACTGGATAAAAAGCTTCATGTGACGGCGGATGACCCACTCGTCGTCCGAGTAGTAGTAGCCGTAGAAGGGCTCGCCCCAGTGGTGGTAGGTGCCGATGCCACCCCACTTGTCGCTGTCGGGCTTGTAGCCCAGCTCGGGGTCCTCGGACACCATCTTGGAAATATTGTAGGGCTTGTGACGGCCGTGCTCACCCAGCCAGAGGAAGTAGAACAAACCGACAAGGCGGTTCTCTCGAGGCAGGGGCACGCCGGCGGCGGCATCGGGCGTGGGGCGGCCGAGTGCATCTACCGCCATCAGCGGACCGCCAAGGCTCTTGCGATACGTAGCATCCATAAAATTGACCTGCTTTCTTGCGTAGTTTCGGGGAAACGGGACAAGCTCGGTGCCCTCTGCCATGTGGCAGCCCCTCTTGGTATATTATAAAGGTTTTGGGGGCTTTTGTCAATCGCTTCTGCGGAAATTCATGGGATTTGTGATGAAAATTCCACAAAAAAATCACCAAAAACAGCAATAAAGTCGTCAAAATATCTTTGCGAAAAAGGGTTGACAAATCCCCTTCCCTGTGCTATAATATGGGAGTACTCAATTGAGAGTACCTGCGGTGTTAGCTCAGCTGGATAGAGTACCTGGCTACGAACCAGTAGGTCGGGGGTTCGAATCCCTTACACCGCGCCAACAAAAAACGCCGAGGCAATCGCCTCGGCGTTTTTTGTTGGCATCGTGCTTTGGGGTGAGCCCTCCGTTCAAGTTGCCCGCAAGTCAAAAACATTCTGTTTTGCAGCGACCGCGAGGTCGCGGAGTGCAACTTGACCCGAGTCGGCGCTATGCGCCGCGAGGAGGGGTTCAGAATCCCTTACACCGCGCCAACAAAAAACGCCGAGGCAATCGCCTCGGCGTTTTTTGTTGGCATCGTGCTTTGGGGTGAGCCCTCCGTTCAAGTTGCCC
>JAEIGA010014747.1_pt1 | contig 11893 bp, 10 predicted proteins | sample 9270691 | NCBI WGS metagenome assembly JAEIGA01 (sample SAMN17057246, study PRJNA624740) | gut metagenome | biome: biome; isolation source: fecal sample | host: Bos grunniens | place: China: Xizang | collected 2019
TGTTAGAGCCGATGGAGGGATTCGAACCCCCGACCAGCTGATTACAAATCAGCTGCTCTGGCCAACTGAGCTACATCGGCGTTGTAATTCGTTTACGGAGTGCAAAGGTAATGACTTTTTTTTAATCTGCAAATTTTTTGCAAACTTTTTTTCAAAAAAAATCATTTTTACTCTTTCAAAGAACTTTTTGCCCCATTTTGCATGGGTTTTATCGCAAAATCGAGTGCAAATATACAACTAATTTGTAAATAGAGAAACACTCTTACAACTTTTTTTTGATTTACCACCCATTTTTTTAGTATAACGGAGGCTTTTTCAGCTATACCTATTTATATATAAAGGGAAGAATCGAGCATTGGCACCAAAAAAAATCGCAACATTACAATTGATTATACCCCTATTCGCAAGATTGATAGAAATTGTGTCACATAAATTTGGCAACTACCCTCTAAGTCGTTATCTTTGCAGCCACATTCACTAAGTGATATTAACTATTAAATTATAAAACAGATGAAAGTAGAGAAGAACAAGATGGTGAGCGTTGATTACAAGCTCACTGTAGATGGTCAGATCGCAGATCAGTCACAGCCTGGTCAGCCCTTGGAGTTTATTTGTGGCATGGGTATGTTGTTGCCCAAGTTCGAGGAGGCTATCATGGGTAAGGAGCCAGGTGAGTCAGTGTCATTCACTCTCGAGGCTAAGGATGGTTACGGCGAGGTTATCGCTGAGGCTATCGTTGAGTTGCCTAAGACTGTATTCATGATGGATGGTAAGGTTGCAGAGGACATCCTCTTTGTTGGCAGCCAGATTCCTATGGCTACAGCAGATGGTCAGCACATGATGGGTATCGTTAAGGAGGTTAAGGATGAGACAGTTATGATGGACTTCAACCACCCTATGGCTGGCAAGACTTTGAACTTCGATGTTACTGTTGTTGACGTGCGCGACACACAGCCTGAGGACCTCGCTAAGTTCATGGGCGGTGGTTGCAGCTGCGGCGACTGCGGCGGTAGCTGCGGTGACCACGAGTGTGGCGACGGTTGCGACTGCAACGGCTGCCACTAATAGGCACACGCTCGATTTATGAGTAAATAAGAGATGCTATCCGAATCGGATAGCATCTCTTATTTTTGGCATTACTTAAAGGTCTAATGGTTTATACCAAGCACACCCTTAAGATTTTTTGCCCACTTGCCCTGTGCGCGCATAACCTGTTCCACAATATCGCGCACAGCACCATGACCGCCATTAAACTCCGACACATATCGCGAAGCCTCTATAACCTCCATCGCAGCATCGGCAGGACATACAGGAATACCAACCATACGCATACACTCCAAATCGGGAATATCATCGCCCATATATATCATATTCTCTGGATTTAGATTATAATCTGCGATTATCTCATTGATAGCCTGCGTCTTATCCATGCAATTAAGGTACATACGTGTCACACCAAGCATGGTCAAACGATTTTCGAGCATTTTACCACGGCCACCCGAAATTACGCACACGCTTATACCCTCGCGGATTGCTGATGCAATAGCGTAGCCATCCTTAGCATTATATCGACGTATGAAATCGCCATCGGGAGTGGGGATGATACCACCATCGGTCATCACACCATCAACGTCGAGGACTATCGCCTCAACACGAGCTATATCTTCTTTGAAGTTTCCCATATACTTTCTGTTATATATTTGTAGATGTTTTGTTTACACTCCTCGCTCTTGAGCATCTCCAAGTGGCGTTCTGTCACAGCTACATCGCCTCGTGCTGCTGGTCCAGTCTGCACACTTCGCGGGTTGCTCGAGGCGATAGCCTTAGCTGCTGTCTCACGAATTAGCGGCTTCAAGACATCAAAATCTAACCCTGCTCCTTCGACAACATCGCCACCCACAGCATAGAGGTGGTTAACAAAGTTATTGACATACACCCCCGCAAGATGTATCACCCTGCGACGCTCCGAATCGGCATACTCCACACGTGAACTTATTAACGATGCTATATACGTAAGTCGCTCTGCAGTAGCGGCATCATCGGCCTCAATAAATAGCGGAACATCACTAAGGCTCACCACCCTGCCACTCGTAAAACTTTGCAAGGGGTAGATAATACCTCGTCCACCTTCACGCCTTGCGATAGCATCCATAGGCACACTACCTGCCGTATGTACCACGATGGAATCCTCAGGCACAATGAGTGAAGCAGCTACATCTGCGACAGCCCTATCGCTCACCGCAATAATGTATATATCGGCAGGAGCTATTAGCTCCATATCGTCACACCACATCGTATTTGCAATCTCAGCGATAGCCCTACCGCGCTCCTCATTGCGCGAGAATATCTGACGCAACACCACACCCTCACACTTTGCGAGTGTGCGAGCAAAAGCCTCTGCGACATTACCCGAACCAACAATCACAGCGCTACAACCATCCGTTGTAGCGACCTTAATACGTCTGCGATCGATATCCTCATAACGGTCACGATACTGCCATACAGCACATAATTCACAGCCAATGAGGATTATATTCCACGACACTTGCAGCCATATTATGAACAGGGGCACAGCTGCCAAACTACCATATACGATATTGTATGCCGTCATCATCTGCTGGAAGTAGACATATCCACTCATCCAGAGAGAGAGTGTCACACCAGCCATAGATCCCGCATATAAAGCATTGCGCCATCTAACGTCGGTATAGGGCAGGTACTTATACATAAGCATAGCAGCAACCATTACAAACACAGTAGAAGTAATGCTGCCCACGATATCGTTTACACCATCACCAAGGCCCACCATAGCGAGCAGGTCATAGGCAAAGGTCATAGCCGACAACAGCAGCGTGGGCACAAAGAGCGCTATGATGACATATGCCATATATCGATGGATAAAACTGCGCGAATCGAGGACATTAAAGGCTCTATTGAACGAACCTTCAACCGTGCGAAATAGGGCAAATACCATGAATATCAACATCGCGACACCCACAATAGCCAAAAAACCCGGTGCTATATTCTCTACAGCCCCGTTGGCCGTAGCGAGCAGATTGTCCAGCATCGTATGCCACTTATCAGGCACACTGCTATAGATGAGTGGCACGCTCCTATCTACAACCCCTATCTTGCGAAGAATAAGCAGTGCAAGCGTCAATATAGGCACCAGCGCCAAGAGCGTGTATAGTGTTAGCGCAGCACTATCTACCATTGTGCGGTGCACGTTGACACCACGCAACGTGTAGTAAACAAGACGATAACCCTTGCGCAGATGGCTACGCTCGGCAGCATCCACACTCAACAGATTATGGTGCATCAACTGCTCCACCCTCTGCAATAGACTCTTTATCCTATCTACAATTTTCATAATTGCAAGGTTTTAGGTGTATAACCCACGTATCTCCTCCTATTGTCGTTATAGCAACAAGCTTATCACTGCCTGCTCGAGCTCCCGTGGCACGACGCACAGCATCTATCGAAAGCGAGGTGTCACGCTTCATAATCTCAACTCCCAGCCCCTTCCATCTACGCTTAAGCTCCTTGGGACGGTATGGCTCTATAGACTCTATCTCGAATACCCTCGCTGGCAATTTTTCTCCAGGAAGTTCACACGCAAAGGCATATCCATTGTTACTCCATATCGAGGCGTAAGGGCTAAGTGCCGCAATGGCTACGCGCGCCTTTTGTAGGGCCACATCAGGGACAAGCAAGTAGCGATAATCCGCTGGACAGAAGGGTTCACCACAAGGCTCTTGACTCATAGCATCATGGCTAAAGCACCACTCACCATCACCAATTACAGCAACTCGAAGCATGTCGCGTTCAGCATTTGTGTAGACATTAACCTCCTTGCACTCACCGCCAATAGATACCACCTCCACCTCAGCAGGACTACACAACCGGAAAGCCTCGGCGCAGTCGAACATTGGCGACAGCTTAATAGCCACGCGCTTTGCTATCTCATGCAATCGTGGCATCAGCCCTACGACATTGGGGGAGCAATCCTCCATGCATACCATCTTTTTGCCCTCCGAAGAGCGACGGTCGGGATCGACAAACACCCAGTCGAACTTCTCTGATGTCGAGGTCACATACTCCTCCGACGAGGCTGTCACCACCTCAACATTTTTTACACCCAATAGCGACATGTTGTATCTAACAACTTCGGCAAGGGCTTCATCGCGTTCGACACTCACCACACGCACGAAGTGCTCTGCAAGGGCCATTGTATCGATGCCCAGACCACACGTCATATCCAGTACCGAGCCTCCTGATAGGGGCTTACGACGTGCACTATCCTCGCTTGAACACTGTTCGAAAGCACGAGGTGGAATGATGCAACGTGCATCGTATAACGACGGTAGCTTGCGGCGCGCACGCTGCAAGTACTTAACCTGTGTCGCCACAAGCGCAGCATGAGCCACACCCTTACTCAGGGCTATCTTAGCAGGATCGCGCTCTATATTATCATCTATAGCACGACGCACCTCCTCAGTACGCAATATATCGAGGTCTTCATTCGTAATCATAACGAGGCAAAGTTACCACTTTTTTTTGATTTTTACTCCAGTAGAGCATCGTAATAGCTATATAGACAACATAGCAAACTGCAACACCCCACATAGGCATGGTATAGTCCACAGCTGCAAATGGCAACTGTGCTGCCCACTGCACAACACCATTTTGCACCGACGCTGCCCACTCCGATGCAACAGCAAACGGCATTGCCAGTGATGTGGGGAGCAGTAGTGTGAACACCCCTCCAATCACTATGACATAGCTAAAGAGCAATACGCATGGCGTAAGCACCACACCAATAATCGGGAGGTTGCCAAATGTATGCGATATTATAGGCAGTGTCCACAGAGTAGCCACCACACCTATCATAAATAGCGAAAATAGACGCGATATCAACCATTGCCAGCTGCTTACAACACGCATTAACGGCGCACCCCATGCTACGATGCCAAATACAGCAGCTACGGATAGCTGGAAACTTACATCGTAGAGGTAGTCAGGGCGGACAATAAGCATCACGAAGACCGTGACGGAGAGCACATTGACGCCATTATATCTTGACGAAGAGGCGCGCGCAAGCTGTAACACCGTAAACATTATCGCAGCACGCACAACAGATGGAGATGCTCCACTCATAACCGCATATAGCCAAATTGCGACAATAGATAGTAGCGCGGCAAGTCGATGGCCTCGATGTATGAAGTATAGAGGCATGAGCAACGCTCCAACGACCATAAGCACAATGCCAAGATGTAAACCCGACACAGCCATTAGGTGAGCAAGGCCCGTCTTAGAGTATGCGGCACGCAGGTCCGAAGGTATATCGTGGCGCGAACCGGCGACCATGGCAACTACCGTAGCATGTGAGCTACTATCGGTAGCATAGGCGTTGAGCTTTCGTACAGCCAAGGCCTGCATATCGGTGGGCTCGGAGTGCGCAATAGAGATGATGTTATAGTCACTTACCCCCACACCACCAACAAAACCTCGGCGATGCATCAAATCATTATACTCCTCATAGCGAGATAGCCGCTCACGCAACTTACCACACATCGTCACCCTATCACCATGGACAACATCATCATTGCGCAACCATAGTATCACTTTGTAGTCTGCATCCAACCACTGCTCATCGCTACACCACCGCTCAATACGGCCATCGGCTACACGATAGTCACCACGCTCCGACGGGATGCTCTCAACCGAAACGACCATTTCGACATCTTTGTTATAGGGCATAGCAATGGTGGGGTTGCGCAATTCGGCAAGCAGGTAACCCACAAGTAGTAACACCATAGCCACATACGCCAACGCCACTCTTCGTGTGATAGCAACAACCGTAAATACCGCAGCGAGAAGCATAATCCCCACCACCAACACTATGGGGAGTGCGTAGTATTCACTAAGCACTATACCCGCCACGAAGGGCAGAAGCACAAGAAACATAGGCACCGACTGGAGTCGATGCCCAAGCGTAGCAATGCTAAATAACTTATGCGAGCGGTCTAATGCGCACATCGCACACTCCGTCAAGCATCTTAGCCAAAGCCTCCACGTCAGTAGGCTCATCAACCTGGCCGTAGTGGTAGGGGTAATAGATAGATGGGCCTATCGCCTTGACAGCCTCAACAGCCTGCTCAAGAGTCATGGTGTAGGGCTGATTGCAACAGATAAAGGCGATGTCGATACCCTTTACTGCGCGCAACTCATCCGTTGGTTCGGTATCACCCGACACATATATACGAACTGCACCACCAAGAGTCACCACGTAGCCACAATCCTCACGCTCTTTAGGGTGGAACTGCAGCTGGTGCTCCGATGTATTATACGCCGCAACAGCCTCAACCTTCACATCTGCAAATGGCTCAGCTACAGCACCTGGAAGCATGGTGTAACAGTCGCCAACGAAGCCCTCTGCCGAGGTCTTATCCAAGAGGATGTGCGTATCGCTCTTGATGAGATTGTCTATCGCCGCCATATCGAAATGGTCGTAGTGAGAGTGGGTAACAAGGATAACATCCGCCTTTGGCAGTTTGTCATATTCGGCATTCTCCATCACAGGGTCGACATATATGTGCTTTCCCATATACTCTATTGCCACTGATGCATGAGCAAAGAATGTCAGCTTCAGTTTTTCTCCATTAACAACCAACGCGTCACATGGATAGTTAGGTTTGGTATTACCACCAAAAAGTCTTTTAAACAACGACATAATACACTCTATTTTATACTGTTTATAAATTCCATTACTCTTTGTGCAAGCCCCTCGCTAATTGGGAGATTTGCATTCGTGTATACACCCATTAACTGCGCCACGCGATCCGACGTATCCGCATCCTTTAGCACATGGGTCATATTCTCAAATATGACGTGTTCAGCATCAGGATTAGCCTCCTTTAGGCGTTTACCATTCGACACAGAGACCTGCACATCCCTGCCTCCCGAAACAATAAGCATGGGCACCTTGCACTTCGCAGCAAGCTCCGAAGGCTCATACCTCATATTGCTTATGATAAATGGCTGCACCGTAGGGTGGAAGAGCGACATTAACTCTGCGGGAATATCCTCCACAGCAACCATCTCTCCGCCCTTGAGGGTGTTGATTATAGCACGGCTCTTAACCATAAGTCCCATATATGCTGGCACGAGTTGTTGCGAAAGTTGATAGTTGAGTATCTCCGCCATGTTGTAGCCCGGTGCGCACAGCAACACAACACCATCAACGTCTGCCATCTCGTCGGCAGCCAAAGCCAGGGCTATCAAACCACCCTCGCTGTGTCCCGCAACGACCACCCTTTCATAACCATCAGCACGCAGGAAATCCACACATGCACGTGCATCAGCAATGTAGTCCTCAAACACTAAGTTGGGCACATCCTCTGCAGGTATAGGACTAAGACCTACACCGCGCTTGTCGTAGCGCATAACAGCATGGCCACCTTCTGCAAGCGCCTCACCCAACATCTTATAGCAGTATGTATTAAGTCCCATGCCAGAGTTACCATAACGATCAGTGGGTCCCGACCCGGCAATAACCAGCACAGCCGTTTTGCCTCCATCGGCCGACATATTTATCGTTGCACCGATCTTGCCCCATGCACACTCCACCGCGACATCTCGAGATTGAGCCATGACACTGTTAGCCACACACACTGCAATCATAACACACAATATAATTCTTACAACTCTCATAAATACTGTATTTTACAAATCTACATCCGAAAACGAATCCTCCACAACACCGCGTAGGTGCTTACGATTGACATGCGTGTACACCTCGGTTGTAAGTATGCTCTCATGTCCCAACAACTCCTGCACCTGGCGTATATTCGCACCACCCTCCAGCAGGTGTGTAGCATAGGAGTGGCGCAACGTATGGGGACTTATCTGTTTCTCTATGCCAGCCAGTAGCGCTGCCTGCTTGATGATATTAAAAACCATGACTCGCGTGAGTGGTTTACCTCGATTATTGAGGAACACCGTGGCCTCAGAGCGCGTTGCAGGCGTACGATACTCCATGTAGAGTTGAATTTTATCGCGCGCAACGCTACCAATAGGCACCAATCGCTGTTTATCACCCTTGCCTATGATGCGTATGTAGCCTTCACCAAAGAACAAATCGCTAATTTTTAGAGAGGTAAGCTCCGACACACGAAGTCCACACGAATATAACACCTCAACAATGGCACTATCGCGGCACCCCTTGGATGTTCTCATATCGAAAGTTGCCAACATCGCGTCTATCTCTTCGACAGTAAGCACATCGGGCAACGTGCGATCAAGGCGCGGATTATCCACATTGTCCGTAGGCAACTGTTCAATCTTATCGTTGATTAATAAGTAGTTATAAAAACTTTTCACTCCACTTAGGTGGCGCGCTTGCGACGCAGCGCTACGATTCAAGCCATAGAGCCAACCCATATATCGCTCGATCATTGGTTGTTCAACTCGCTCAGGCACAACATCATAGTGGCGAAGAATAAAGTGAGAGAACTTCTCAAAGTCGTTCATATACGCCGCAACGGTATTTTCCGACAAACGGCGCTCTACCTTTAAATATCGCTCATACTCCCTGCGAATTTTATCCCACTTTTTCGTTATATCTGCCATATAATACTTATCTTTGTGGGTAAAGATACGAAAATTATTTTACATAATATTATTCAGGCTCAAAAAAACAACCCTATGAAGCGATATATTCACCTCACAATAACATGCCCCGATGCCGAAGCTGCCGAGATTATGACAGCCTTCCTATCGGATTATCCCTTCGAGTGTTTTAGCGATAATGCCACCGAGGAGGGTGTGATTGTCGAGACATACATGACACCCGAAGATTGGACAGAGTGCAGCAACGAGGCAATGGCAATAGTGGCCGACTACGGAACATTAACCGCCATAAAGGAGATTGAGGACGAGAATTGGAACGCTCGTTGGGAAGAGGAGAGCTTCCACCCAGTAGAGATAGACGACCTCATAGTCATACGCTCTGCAGCACACCCTGCCCCCACCAACCCCACCGTTATGGATATCATCGTGGCTCCAACAATGTCGTTTGGTTCGGGACACCACCACACAACACGCATGATGTGTCGTCTTATTCACGCATCAAAACCCGCAGGCACAGCCCTTGACGTAGGCTGTGGCACAGGTGTACTATCCTTTGTCGCGCTCAAGTGCGGTACTACATTTGTCGACGCCATCGACATCGACCCCTGGTCGGCAGAGAGCGCCAAACGAGCAGCAGAGCTCAACGGCATAGGCGACAAAATAGAGGTTATAACTGGCACAGTGGAGGCCATCGAGGGCAAGACATACGACGCCATTTACGCCAACATCAACCGCAACATCATTCTCAACGACATAGCTCGCTATGCCGCAGCACTCAACCATGGTGGTAAGCTACTCCTTAGCGGATTCCTAACTGAGGACACGGAGGCTATCATTGAGGCTGCTGCAATGCACAACATCACCCCCACAGCAACACTCGAGGAGGAGGGATGGGTAGCAATAGCATTAACCAAGGCGTAACGCCACAAACAGCTGATTATCATGACTATTCTTCCTTCAGTATACTACGGCTCTATAGAGTACTGGGCTGCACTTGTTCAGGCGGGCGACGACGCCATAATCGACATCGGTGAGAACTACGTGAAGCGCACAGAGCGCAATCGCACCGAGATTATGACATCGGGGGGCGTTATGCAACTATCCGTACAGCTCGCCCACGCCAACCGCCCACGCCAACCTATGCGCTCGATGCACATAGACTACTCCAAGCGATGGCAGCATCAACACCTCATTGCCATAGAGTCGGCATATCGCTCGTCACCCTACTATGACTACTATGCCGATCGCTTCACTCCGCTCTACGAGCGCGAGTGGGAGCGCCTTGTTGACCTCAACATGGCAACCCTTGAGGCGGTATGCAAGACCCTAAAAATCAGTGCACCTCGCATCTCCGAAAGCTACATCACCGCATCGGATGGGGATATTGACATGCGCGACAAAAAGAGAGGCTCGACACTTTGTGCCGAGCCATACATACAGGTCTTTGACGATCGCCTACCCTTTGCTCCCAACCTCTCGATATTCGATCTCTTGATGTGTGAGGGTCCCGAGGCCATTAACTACCTCCGAAGAGCAAAGCTGTAACGCTCTACCTCACCAAATTCAGTGTCACTCTATCGTGGTAGCGACCCGAAGCATCGGTTGCTCGAATGGTCGTAGCACCGTGTAGCATTACCGAATCTGCACGATAGTGTGCTTTACCAACAGAGCGTGTGGGAATTGTATCACTGTCGACGATGAGAATAGGCTCACCCACAGAGCTATACACATCTACAACTTGTCGATCATCACGTCTATCACGCCAACCCCTATCGGCGATATGCAACGTGGGAGAGTTCTTGTTCCAGCGCGCACGGTATAGATAGTAGGCATCCTTTCGCTGCTCGTGGTCATAGCCCACCATGCCCGCCTGATTAAGGCCATAGGTGCGACGTGCCGAGGCGTAGTCAAACATATTATCTATCCACACGCCCCAGAAGATACCAGCGTCATCAATCTGCTCTATGTAGCGCTCATGCATGTCGGTCTGTCGGCGCTCAGGCAGATGACGCGTGTTATACTCTGCACGCGTAATGCGCTCTACGTTATGACCACGAACACCCGCCTCGCCATAGCTAACACCACAGCGCAGTGTAGCCCATGAGCTATTTGACGATAGCTGATCACACCATATGTCGACATCCTCAATAGAGCCCTTCATCCAACCTATGTTCTGACGTAGCACAACGAGATCCGTTACAAAATTAATAGCTCCATCGGTATTACTACTGCTAACCGTTGGGCGCGACATATCGAGTCTATGCGCTAAGTCGTTGAGTTCACCGACATAGCCCACAACATCATCACCCCTCTGCCATACATACCAGAATATACCCCACATAATGACTGATGGGTGGTTGTAGTTTTGCAATATCACCTCCTTAAGCTGCTCAAAGCCATTGTTACGCAATGCTTCGGTGGGATAATAGCATATATCCGAAAATGCAAACTCCGAGCGACAAAGAGGAACATCTATCCACGCCAATACACCCTCACCATCGCACATATCGTAGAGGTATCTGTCGTGTGGGCCTGCTAACGAACGTAGAGCATTAGCACCCATATCTCGCAGCGTAGCAAAGTCTTCATCATAGTGTTCGCGACTGAGTGCAGTACCCACTCCAGCCCTATCATGAGGCAGAGATACACCACGCACATCAACCAGTTTATCGTTGATATAGAGTTTATTATCATCCTTCACCTCTATTGAGCGAAATCCCGTTCTAACCACCACCCTATCCATCGGATGCTTATACTCACCAAGCGTCACCTCCACATCATACATATTACGTCGCTCAGGACTCCAAAGCACAGGATGTACAATCTCAAATGGTATCTCCACAGCGCGCTCTGGCGATATCTTCGAGGCCTTAACCGTGCGGCTAATAACCTCGTAGCCATCCTCACCTACAATGCGCATTGTAACTGTTGTGTGGTCAACACTCTTCGTTGAAAGGTATACCTTCACAACGCCCGACACAGCCTCCTTTGTTACGCTATGTTGCTCGACAATAACACCCTCGGAGCCATAGTACAGTGGCGAGATAATATCACTCGGGGTAACAAGCAACTTCACGTCACGATAGATACCTCCAGCAAGATTAATATCTGACGATAGTGGCAAGACATCGCTACGCTGATTGTTGGACACCACGACACGCAGATGGTTTACAGCACCATATCGCACCTTATCGGTAATCTCAAACGTAAAGGCCGTAAAACCTCCGCGGTGTTCATCAACATAACATCCATTAATAAACAA
>JAEIGA010014748.1_pt1 | contig 11893 bp, 7 predicted proteins | sample 9270691 | NCBI WGS metagenome assembly JAEIGA01 (sample SAMN17057246, study PRJNA624740) | gut metagenome | biome: biome; isolation source: fecal sample | host: Bos grunniens | place: China: Xizang | collected 2019
TACCCTCTGCCTGCTTGATGCTCTCCAGAATGTCGGGGTAGATGGTACCTTGTGCCAAGAACTCGATGCCCTCCAGCTTACGAGCCTCGTCAACGAAAACGTTGATAAACTCGGCGCCGATGATCTTTCTCTTGCGCTCGGGGTCACTGACATCTGCAAGCAGATCAAGGAAGCGGTCGGTTGCGTCGACGTAGATAAGGTTAGCGTCCAGCTGATTCCGGAACACCTCGACGACGTTCTCGGACTCGTTCTTACGCATCAGGCCGTGGTTAACGTGCACGCACACCAGCTGTTTGCCGATTGCTTTGATCAGCAGTGCGGCGACGACGGAAGAATCCACACCGCCGGAGAGTGCGAGAAGCACCTTTTTATCACCGACCTGTGCGCGGACGGCTGCGACCTGCTCGTCGATAAAGGCGGCGGCAAGTTCGGGGGTAGTGATGCGGGCCATGGATTCGGGTCTTACGTTGGGATTCATAGATTTTCCTCCTGAATTTAGTGGATGCCCTTGCGCGCACGGCGTGGGGTGGTTGCAGGTCCGGGATTTAGGCAGGGCGATGCAGCGTGGACCGCGGGGCGTGCAGAAAACATTTTTACATGATATATTGTATCACAAAATTTGCGTTTTTGCAAGATGGGAGGGGAAATTTTTTTGATTTTTTGCAAAGATTGTGCGAACAAAGATTTCTGACTTTAATTGGAATTGTGTTCATTCTTTGTGTCGACAAAGAATGAACCAAGAAAACGACTTAGGGGCCCGCCCCTAAGAACCCGGATTGTGGTCGCGTGTTACACGCAAAAAACGCTGTCGCATTTTTTGCTAAACACACGCGGTTAGAACCGAGTGCAGACTTTGCTTTCGCCGCCTCAAAAAGGACGGCGAAAACGGAGAGATTTCTACGGGGAGAAATGCTGTCCTCCCGCGCCCTCCATTATTCATTATCCATTATTCATCAGCAGCTTGCGAAGCAAGCGTAGCGGCTTCATTATTCATTACTCTTTTGGGGCAGGGGCCCCATATGGATATAGCGGTCTGCTCCAAAAGAACAGAACCGCTACAAGCTTAATGATAAATTTTCCAAAAGGTTTTGGGTTTCCAAAGGGGATTTTTTCAAAATCCCCTTTGGCGGGGTCAAGGGGCAGCGCCCCTTGTCACTCCACCTCAAACCCGTCGGGCAGCTGCACGGTGGCGCTCACGCCTTCCGGTACCGTATAGGTCAGGCGGATGGTCTTGGCGTCGGCGCTGTCGCGCTCCCAACGGACGCTGACACGTCCTGCGGGCAGGTCGCAGTGCGCCTGCGCCCAGGTCAGACCGCCGACGGGCGTCGGGGTGATCAGCACCTTTTTGTCGTTCACGGGACGCAAGCCTGCCAGCGTGGTGGTGAACCAACGGGCAATGTCTCCGTACATGTGGTGGTTGTGCGAGGAACGATCCTCGAATTTTTCCATAAACATCTCGACAAGCGAGGTCTCACCCGTCTCGATCCAGTGCGCGTAGGACGGGAAGTCCTTTTTGGTGATCAGATGGTAAGCCAGCTCACTCTCGCCGTGTGCCGTCAGCACGTGGAACAGACAGTGCATACCCAGCAGACCGCAGTCAAAGTTGTCGCCCTTGGCGGCGATCATCTCGCGCAGACGGGCGAACGCTTCGGCCTCTTCCTCAGGCTCGAACACGCCGTAATACAGACCCATCGCCTGCGGCGTCTGGCTGCCGTTGTGCTCCAGCGTCATGGTCTCGGTGTTGAGCGCCGTGCGACGGATGGCGGCACGCAGATCGTCGGCCACGCCCTGCGCAAAGACGGCGGAATGCTCCTGCCCGATGGCGCGGAACATCTCGGCAGCCTTGCGGGCGATATCCATCAGCGTGATGGTGGAGGTTACGTACAAGGGAGCGACGTACCAGTTGTTATATCCGACAGGCAGCCAGTCGCCAAGACCGAAGGCTACCGTGCCATCCTCGCGGCGATGCGTCAGAGCAAATTCCAGATAGCGCAGCATGGCGTGCGCGTTCTCGCGGATGACGTCGGTGTTGCCGCGGAAGCGGTAGAGCATGTAGGGGAGATTGAACAGCACGGCATCCCACGCAGGGCCGAAGCCGTCGTTGCCAAGATAACCCCAGGTGTCGGTCGGCACAATGCCGGGCAGACCGCCCGTTCTCGATTGCGCCGCGCGGATGTTGTCCAACCACTGCCGCCAGCTCTTCTCAACGTCGTACATCATGATCATGTGATCCGAGGACATGGAGGCGTCTCCCGTCCAGCCGTTCTTTTCGCGGTGCGGGCAGTCGGTGACTACGTAATAGAAGTTGGCAAGGTCGGAGATGCGCGCCATGTTATAAAGGCGGTTGACCGTCTCGTCCGAGCAGGAGAAATCACCGATGTGGCGCAGATCGGAGTGCATGATCAGCATGGTCAGCGCCTCGGGCGTTGCCTGCTCATCCGTCATGCCCTCGACAAAGGCGTAGCGGAAGCCGTGGTAGACAAAGCGGGGCGTGTGCTCCTCGACCTCGCCCTGTCCGTGCGCGGTGTAGATATTGGTGTAGTGCAGCAGCTTGTAATTTTCCTCGAAGTCGGGACGGCCGCCGAATTTGATGTTATAGCAGGACAGCTTGCCGTCGCGCAGCTCCTCGCCGTGGGTGATGCGGATCTCCTGCCCCTGGGCAGCGCCGACCAGGCGCAGTGCCGTCACACCGGCGGTATTGACACCGAAATCGTACAGATGTCCGCCGTCCACCTTGGTAATGGCAACAGGCGAGACGGTTTGGGTCACGGCGATCGGCTCACACGTGCAGGCGCGCAGCTCACCGCGCGGCGCGGCGGCAATTTTGGCAGCGATCCAGGTATGATCGTCATAGCCGGGAGAGGTCCAGTCGCCCAGCAGCTTTTCAAGTCTTGCATCGTAATGCTCGCCAAAGCGATATTCATCCCACAAAATAGGCGAGGGGTGGGTACGGAAATAGGGGTCGGCAACGATGGTACGGCTCTCACCCGCCGCACCGGTGGCGGTCAGCTCCAGTGCCAGCTTGGGCACGTCGCGCCACGGGACCTGATCGAAGTCCCACACAAAGCCGCCAAAGGGATTGTTAAATCCGTTGCCCAAAAGCACGCCGATGACGTTCTCGCCGCGCGTCAGATAGGGTGCGACGTCGTAGGTATCGACGTAGCAGAAGTGGTCGGGATTGCTGATATAGGGCGCCAGCGGGCCCTTGGTGATCTCGCGTCCGTTGACAAACAGAGCGTAAAAGCCCAGGCCGCAGATCTGCAGCGTGGCGCTCACGGGAGCAAAATCCAAGGTAAAGGCGCGGCGCAGCGCGGGTGCGGGTGAGCTTTCTCTGATACCGCACAGCTTTTGATCGGCAGAAATAAATTGCTTTTTCATGGGAACGTTCCTCCGTATCGGCATGAAGTTTTTTATACTATACCACAAAAATGCAAAAAAATCAAGAGAAATCGGCAGGATTTTTCCAAAAATCCATATGCGCCGATTGACAGAAAAGGCGCGGTATGGTATAATCAAAAAAAGGCTATTATCAGCACCATATAAAATCAATAGGAGAGTTTTAATCATGAAACCTACGTTTCCCCTTCAAAAAGATATGATTTCGGTCGCTATGATCGGCTGCGGCGCACGCGGCAGCATGCTCATGGACACGCTGTCCGCCATCGACGGCGTACTGATCACCGCCGTTTGCGATAAATACGAGGATCGCGTAGAGCGCGCCATTGCCAAGCAGCAGCGTCTGCGCGGCAACACGCCCGTCGGCACGCAGGATTACATGGAGGTTCTCGCCATGGACGAGGTGGATGCAGTGGTCATCGCCACGCCCTGGGACGAGCACATCCGCATGACGGTCGACGCGCTGCACGCCGGCAAGGCGACGGCCATGGAGGTTGGCGGCGCGTATGATCTCGCGGAGTGCTACGATCTGATCGAGGCGGTCGAGGAGACCGGCGTGCCCATGATGTTCATGGAGAACTGCTGCTTTGACCGCTTTGAGCTGCTTGCCACTTCCCTTCACCGCGCGGGACGCTTTGGCGAGGTGGTTCACTGCCATGGCGCCTACAGCCACGATTTGCGTGACGAGATCATCGGCGGCTACGTCAACCGCCACTACCGCATTGACAACTATCTGCGCCGCAACAGTGAGAACTATCCGACGCACGAGCTGGGCCCGATTGCCCGCCTTTTGGGCATCAACCGCGGCAACCGCATGGTATCCTTGGTGTCTGTAGCCTCCAAGGCTGCGGGACTGCACGCCTACTCCTTGACCGACAAAAATCCCGATCCTTCCTTAGTCGGAGCAAAATTTGCGCAGGGTGACATTGTCAACACCATCATCACCTGCGCGAACGGCGAGACCATTTCGCTCAAGTTGGACACCACGCTGCCCAAATTTTACTGCCGCGAGTTCACGGTGCGCGGCACCAAGGGCTATGCGATGCAGGAGAACAACATGGTCATTCTAGAGGGCGACCGCAGCACGCACGCCCCCGCACGCGACAGCGCGGACGACTACAAGGATTACCTCCCCGACATCTGGCGCAACATCACTGAGGAGGAGCTCAAGCTGGGTCACGGCGGTATGGACTATTTGGAGTTCGTTGAATTCTTCAAGGCGCTGCGCGGTGAGCGTGACATGCCCATCGACGTTTACGACGCAGCATCCTGGATGGCGATCACCGTGCTCTCCGAGCGCTCGATCGCCCAGGGCGGCGCGCCCCAGGCCATTCCCGACTTTACCAACGGCAAGTGGATCACCCGAGAGAACGTCGACGTCGTTCCGCTGCCCAACCCCAACGCTTGATTGTTCACAAATTGTTTACAAATTTGATGAAACTTTTGGCATCTGTTTTGCGTCTATAAGGATACAGAAGCGTTTCTCGCAATGAACAGAAAGGAGAATTCTCATGAAACACTCAAGCCAAAAAGTATTTGCCCTGCTTATCGCTGTTTTATTACTGTTGACTTCGTGTAGCACGGCAACTCTCCCACAAGCATCCGAGCACACGCCCGACGCCAAGGCCGACCAACCTTTTGACACACCCCCATCCGCTCCCGCAGAGCCGGAGCCGGAGCCGGAGCCGGAGCCAACACCGACTACGCCGTCAACACCGTCCTCCCCGCAAGAAACCGCACAAAAGGACACCAAGCTTCCGGTCTCCCGCATGACGGACGAGTACATCTCCGCCCTGCTTTGCCAGGGACCTTCCGCGCTGCTTGGATATTCGGATGAGGATCGATTGACCATTCTTCGCCGCGGTGCGGCCATTGAGCTGAGCAAGCGTCCGCAAAGCCCGCAGCGAGACAGCAGCGCCATATTATTCCCCTATGAATATCATGCAAGCTCGGACAATTACTCCTATCACGTATATTTTTACATGACAAAGGAGAAGACAGCTGCGCCGGGCGAGCCGGAATACCTGATGGTGCAGTACAATATGCTGGGCAAGCTGACCGGATCGGCGATTCTGTACGCTGACGAGCCGTTGACGCTTCCCTCCTCTGCCGTCGCCTATTTTGCCGACGGAAACAGTCTGGACAGACTCAATCAACTTCTGATCTCTTTGAATCTGAAGGACCCGATGGCATATCTGCGGGAGATTTGGGCAACAGACCTCCTTGGCAGCCACGGCGGCGTGGACTATTACCGCACCCGTGATAAAAAGATCCAAGGTGACCGGGAATCTTACGGCCTTGTCGGACTCCGACGCGCCGTTTCCGCGCCAGCGGTTGTGGAACGTGTGCCCGGCACAGGAGGACACGTTTCTGTCAAGACCGGCACCCTTCCGCTGGTTGTCACCACCCCTGCTACTGTTGCCGCCCAGCCACAGATGCTGTCCTATCTACAGGCATTATCCGAGGAAAGCGGCTACTTCATGTATCATCACAATGCCCGGGACGCCTTTGCCGATTATTGGCAATCGCATATGATCGGTGCTGAGGCTGACCGCGACTATTATTCGCTTGCGCCCATCACAGACAACGAGCGTTATAAAGGTACGCAGGTCGACGCGCTGGTCATCCTCTATGCCCCCGACGGTGCTGTAGCCGACATAGAGCTGACCACCGTCAGTGCCGCGCCCATCGGCAGCGCACAAACGCTGCGCGAGGCGCTTATGCGACACATAACGCTCTATGAAAGAATCCATGTCAACTACAGCGGATGGCTCAACAGCTTTGCCGCCGTGATGGGATACCCTGGCACGCATGCAAGGGAACTCATCCACGAAGCGTTGTCGGAATACTACGTCCGCTCGCAGGAAAACTCAGTCCATTCCGTTGTGGATTTTTACAGCTTGCCCGGTGAGAATGGAGCGGAACTGCCCTTTTGGGTCGAATACAGCTATTATTCGGACCGCATCGAGCGCGTCCGCGTAGGCGAATTTCGTCTGTCCGATATTCAAATATAAATCGATCCCCCACGAGAAAGGCATCACGCAATTTCCAAATGAAAGGAGCCCCACCATGTATAAAGGAAAACGAACCTGTAAAATTCTGAAAGAGATCCGCGCGCAGATCGCGGCCGAGAACGACATTGCGTTTGTCACCTCGGAATGCAAGCACCAGGGTGACTGCGCCGGCACCTGTCCGAAATGCGAAGCCGAGGTGCGGTATCTTGAAAAAGAGCTCGAAAAGCGCGTCAAGCTCGGCAAGGCCGTCACCGTAGCGGGGCTGGCGGCGGCGATCACGGCGACCAGCATCAGCGCGACGGCGTGCTCGCTGTTTGAGCAGACCACCGACGGCATCATGGTCGACGGCGATATAGAACCGCCTTACGTTGATACACCCGGCGGGGCGATGCCACTGCCGCCCGAGGACGATGGCGATATCATGGTAACCGACGGCGAGCCGGCCATCCCGACCGTCTATCTGCCCGCATTTGAGGAGTACCGTCATCTGCTGAACGACACCGAGGCGCTGTACGAATTTCTGACCAACTACTGCTCGGAGAACGGCTGCATTTCCGCTGTACCGACCTACGACGTCATGAAGTACAACAACTGGTCCTGGTCTCACACCGAGCAACAAGAGGGCAAGTACATCGAATATTCTGACGTATACAGCTACTGGAATCCGCAGACGCAGCAGGACGAGGTGACCGCGATCGGCCTGGTCTTCACGCCCGACGAGGGAGCTGATCCGGAGGACATCGGCAGCTACCTATGGACGGCGGTGGTCGTGGAAACACTGATTGTCGAACAGGCGACGGCCGGCGACATTCCGATGCCATGAGTACCATCGGAAAAGACCGCTTCCTCGGCATATCGCGGCACCGCTTGGAGGTGGACGGCGACGGTGTGACCACGCTGGCGGCGTTTTACGGCTGCCCGTTGCGCTGCGCCTACTGCCTCAATCCGCACTCCTGGCGAGAGGGCACCAAGACGCGCGATCTGACACCCGAGGAGCTTTATGACATGGTCAAGATCGACCAGCTTTACTTCCTCGCCACGGGCGGCGGCATCTGCTTTGGCGGAGGTGAACCGCTCTTGCGACCTGCCTATCTGACCCGGTTCCGCGCACTTTGCGGACCTGCGTGGCGGCTGTGGGCAGAGACCTCACTGAACGTGGCGTGGGAGGCAGTCGAAGAGGCAGCCGGCTGCATTGACTACTTCATCGTGGACTGCAAGGACACAAATCCTGACATCTACCTGCGTTACACCGGCAAAGAAAACGGGCAAATGCTGCAAAATCTGCGCCGTTTGGTAGCGCTGATCGACCCGGAGCGCGTCATTGTGAGATTGCCGCGCATTCCCGACTACAACACCGACGCCGACGTCGACGCCTCCGAGGCGCTTTTGCGCAGCTGGGGCATCACGCGATTTGATCGGTTTTTGTACAGGACGGATATTGATAAGTGACGAAGAAAAAGAAAAAAGGCGAGGGGGAACTTTTGTGAACAAAAGTTCCCCCTCGCGCTCCCCCGAAAAAACTTTGAAAAATGTATTGGTGAAAATTTCAGCGGTTCTGTTCTGTCCAAACGGAGCCGTTTTCCTTATGGGGCCCCGTCTCGCCTTCGGCTTCGCTCGCTCGGGCTCTGACACGCCACCGGCGTGTCATTCACTTCCCTCGCGCCGCTTCGCTACCCATTTGAAAATTCAAAGTTTGTTTCGCGGTGGAACGGACGCGCAATGCGCGCCCCTACACGGTTTGACATTCTCTCCGCACAAGGGAATAGCAGCGAAGCCGCCTCCCTAACGACTTTAGGCCCATACGTACAGAACACGCACAACCCGGGGATACGTAAGGGGAGCGGACTCCCCTTACGCACGTTTTCTTTGGGTTTCGGCGCAGCCGAAACAGCGTTTCATTTGACGTGAGCCAAAGAAATGAACAACAAACTTACAAAGGTTAGAAAGCTCTGTTCGCACAATCTTAATTTGTGCAAACTCCGCTCTCCTCATCCACCGCTTCGCGGTCCCCCTTCTCCGCTGGAGAAGGTTTATGTTACTCTGTTCGCACAACCCAAAATTTTCCCACTTTTTTCCCTCTCCCCCCTTGACAAATCTGTCTATTTGTGATAGACTATATACGGAGTCTATCGACAATAGACAAAACGAAAGTGAGGTACACATCATGGAAGACGGAAAATTGGGACTTGTAGAGGGCAAATTTGCCGACATCGTTTGGGAGAACGCTCCCCTTTCCACCCGCACTTTGGTGGAGCTCTGTGAAAAGCAATTGAACTGGAAGCGCACCACCACCTACACCGTGCTCAAAAAGCTGTGCGAACGCGGTCTGTTTCAAACCGAAAACAGTACGGTGACGGTGCTTGTGGAAAAAGCCGATTTTCTCGCCATGCAGGGCGAGAAGCTGATCGAGGAAAGCTACGGCGGCTCGCTGCCTGCGTTTTTGGCGGCATTTACCTCCCGCAAAAAGCTGACGGGCGAGGAGATCGCCGAGATCCGCCGCATGATCGATGCATGTGAGGAGGGTGGGCTATGAATATGAGTGATCTGTTTCTTCGCGTATGTAATCTGGCACTGACTGCGGGCTGGGTGGCGCTGTTTGTCATGGCAGCAAGGCTGCTTCTGCGCCGCGCGCCGCGACGACTGCACTGCTTGCTTTGGGGTGTGGTCGCGCTGCGACTTGTGCTGCCGTTCTCCTTCCAAAGCATGTTCAGCCTGATCCCGTCCACGCAGCCGCTGCCCGAGAATATTGCGACCGCACCCGTGCCGCAGATCGATTCCGGCTTCGCGGCGATCGACCGCGTGGTCAATCCCGTGCTGTCCGAGACGCTGACACCCGCTATAGGTGCGAGCGTCAACCCGATGCAGGTGCTGCTTGCCGTCGGCTCGGTGCTTTGGCTGGTCGGTATCGCCGCCATGCTGATATGGGCTGCCGTTTCTTACCTTCGCATCCGTCGGCGCGTGCGCGTGTCACTGGCGACCGAGGAGGGTGTATATCTGTGCGATGACATTGACACACCGTTCATTTTGGGCATTATCCGTCCGCGCATCTATCTGCCCTCGACGCTTTCCGCGGATGCCAAGGACTACGTCATGGCGCACGAGCGTGCGCATCTGCGTCGGCTTGATCACCTTTTCAAGCCGCTGGGCTTTGTGCTGCTGTCGGTTTATTGGTTCCAGCCGCTTTTGTGGGTGGCTTACGTTTGGCTGTGCCGCGATATTGAAGCGGCGTGCGACGAGCGTGTCATCCGTGACATGGACGGCGGCGACCGCAAGCACTACTCCGAGGCACTGCTCACTTGCAGCGTGCGGGGACGCGCCATTTCCGCCTGCCCGTTGGCGTTTGGCGAGGTGGGCGTCAAGGAGCGTGTGCGCGCCGTGCTCAACTACAAAAAGCCGGCGTTCTGGCTGATCCTTGCCGCCGTGCTGCTGTCGATCTTTCTGACCGTCGCGCTGCTCAGCGACCCGTGGCAAACTCCTTCCGATGCTTTGGAGATCGGCACAAGCTGGGCGGACGAGGACGGCGTGCTGAAGCTGACGGTGCACGAGCATTTTGAAATTCTCGGAACACTCAAGATCGGCGACGAGTCGCAGGATATACGAATGGTCTTCCGCGAGCGATATGCCGAGATCTACCGCATGGGCGACACGGATTACAACCATCCGCTGCTCAAATGCGGTCTGCGCGTGCGCGGCAGACGCATGCACCTGATCGTCCGCGAGGACGCAGCAAACACGGGATTGACCCGCCTTGTACTGAATAGCTGCGTGCTTGACCCTACCATATCACAAATTTCCCAAGATATTCATACCGAATATGAGGGGGTCTATCTGACCATCGACTTCCTCTCCACCAAGGTAATCGAGGTGGGCCTGGTCACCTTCCCGACGCTGCACGCCACCTGGCACAATGACAGCGATGTGGAGATCATGTACGGCGAGCCATACGCCATCGACTACTGGAACGGAAAGGCGTGGATCGATCTGACTCCGCCTAACATGGTGTTTGAGCTGCCGGGATATCTGCTTTCTTCGGGCGAGAGCCGCGAGAAAGCATATTCCACCAAGGCATTCGATATGTCGCGTGTCGGCCGCTACCGTTTGCGCTGCAGCTTTTCGATACAAAATTTGCCTTTCAAAGAATGGATCGAAACGCAGAACAATTATGAAACGTGGGTAGAGTTTGAAATTTCGGCGAAAGAAATGTCGGAATGGACTGTCGAGAACACCGATGCAGCGATCTATGCGCCCGTCATCGCTGACGAGGCGACGCTGGCCAAGCTCCGCACATGGTATCCCGAATATTTCGAGTTGGATACGACGAACGGCGTGACCGTCTACGTCTGGCAGATGGCTGCCGGATCGTATTCCTGCGGACTTTTGGCGGGGCCCCCTCAAACGCATACGAACATGGATATCCAACAGCTTGGTGGCAGCTTGAGCACATCCATCAAGGATATGAAGGCTATTTTGAGCAGCTACGCGCTACCGCGCGACATGATCACCGTCCTGCCCGTCCGTATGTTACATTCCAGCTATTTCTACCAGATTGACGCAGGCTACACGAAGGGTGTTCAGGCCCTGTTCGGTTTGGATAGCTACATGTCGGGCGGCCCTGCACCGAGCAGTGACGCGGTCATGTGCGATATTGACGGTGACGGGAAGCAGGAGCACGTTCTCATCACCATGGGGCCTACCTACGGACGGTTTTCCTTCCGTCTGTCTGTGTATGATGTGGACAGCGGACAGAGCGAGTACACCGGTGTCTTCGGTTCGCCCGTGATGGATCTGCGTCTGGAGCTCGGCGCGGACGACAGCGTATATCTTTGCGGCACGGAGCATTTCAGCGACAAATATCATCGCTACGACGTCACCATGCAAGACGGCGTGGTGTCCATCACGGAGAACGGTGTGCCGATTGGGGGAGAGATGGGGGAATAAAGCAAAAGACGGGGGAAACTTTTGTGAACAAAAGTTTCCCCCGAACCCCCTTCCAAAAACTTATATCATTTTTTGGCTGAATTTGTGACAGTTCTGTTCTGAACAAGCGAATCGGTCGTCCTTGTGGGGCCCCTCCCCCACTCGATAGCAAAAGGGATAGGACGCGCCGCCACAATGATATCCTATCCTTTTTTTCAAAAAGTTCTTGAAAAAGGGGGTGCGGGGGAGAAAACTTCTTCCAAGAAGTTTTCTCCCCCGCCTTTTTTCACACTTACTCCAACTCAAACGCGCCGGTGTAGAGCTGATAGTATTTGCCGCGCTCGGCGATCAGCTTTTCGTGGCTGCCGCGCTCGATGATGACGCCGTGGTCAAGCACCATGATAACGTCCGAATTGCGGACGGTAGACAGTCTGTGCGCGATGACAAAGACGGTTCGTCCCTTCATCAGAGCGTCCATGCCGGCCTGTACGATGGCCTCGGTTCGCGTGTCGATCGACGAGGTCGCCTCATCCATGATCATAACAGGCGGATCGGCGACCGCCGCA
>JAEIGA010014749.1_pt1 | contig 11892 bp, 11 predicted proteins | sample 9270691 | NCBI WGS metagenome assembly JAEIGA01 (sample SAMN17057246, study PRJNA624740) | gut metagenome | biome: biome; isolation source: fecal sample | host: Bos grunniens | place: China: Xizang | collected 2019
CTTAGCAGAAGAGGCTCGTCTCGCTGAAGAAGTACGCTTAGCCGAAGAAGCACGCCTCGCCGAAGAAGCTCGCCTTGCTGAAGAAGCACGCCTCGCCGAAGAGGCTCGTCTCGCTGAAGAAGCACGCTTAGCCGAAGAAGCTCGCCTTGCTGAAGAAGCACGCCTCGCTGAAGAAGCTCGCTTAGCCGAGGAAGCCCGTCTTGCCGAAGAAGCACGCTTAGCCGAAGTGGCACGCTTAGCTGAGGAAGCTCGCCTTGCTGAAGAAGCCCGCCTTGCTGAAGAAGCCCGCCTTGCTGAAGAAGCTCGCTTGGCAGAAGAGAAAGCAGCCGCAGAAGCAGCACAAGCAGAAAAGGCAGAACCTGCTCCAGAACAGATACCTGCTCCAGAACAGATACCAGCTCAAGCAACGGAACCAGCTCAAGCACCAGAACAAGAGCAAACAGTAGCAGAGCAACCATTGACAGAAGAGCAGAAATTAGCAGAACGCATCGCAGCAGCGGAAGCAGCTGAGGCACGCGCATTAGAAGCGGCAGCGAAAGCAGAAGAAGCAGCGAAGAAAGCAGCCGAAGAGAGAGCAAAAATAGAAGCATTGCAGAATGCACAAGGAGTGCCTGCGCAGACAAACGGACAGCAACCAACCATCATCTATGTAACACAACCTACACAACAACCGCAAGTAGTCTATGTAACTCCTTCCCAAAATGCGGTTGAACTGCAGAATGCACAAGGAGTACCTGCGCAAGTCACCCAACAACCAGTTCAACAATCACAAGTACAACCTGCACCTGCTCCTACACAAGAAGTAGTACAAGCACAATCGGAAGAACCAGTTAAACTATCACTCCGTGAGCGTTATTATAAGAAATCAGGAACCAACTTCCTATCTATTGTGAGTGTGGGATACTCAACTGTTTTCTTAATGCCAAACCGTCCAGATGGACTTAAACCAGCAGAGTTCGCAGGAAAACGACACTTCATTAACTTCGAGGTATTCGAATGGCGTGCTAAACTATTTGGTATGCAGATGTTCAATTTCGAGATAGGTGTCAATAGCCAAGGAGAAATGCAAAATAATAAAAAACTGACTACATTCATGAGTGGTGGCGGTGATACAGATGGTGATGGATACGGAAATGGTATAGAACCAGCAGATGCACGCACTATGTGGTTTGCATATAAGCCTGCTATCAAGTTCTATATCCCATGTACCGATTGGTTAGCAATAGAATTATATGGAGGTGTTGAGGTAGATCTTACTACTGCATGGAGTAAGATTAACAAGGAGTTCTATGAGATGGATAAAGACATTCCAGCTAAAAACTATTTCTTTGGAGCATATGGAGGATTGGGACTCATGTTTACTCCTGCGCCGGCACTCCCTATCGAAGTGAAAGCCGAGTATCGTCATCCGCTGCAAGGTAATCCTGATATCATTCCGCAAGGAATATATCTCTCTGCCCAATTGCACCTCGGAGCACCAATACGCAAAAAAGCGAAAAAATAACAAACATAATTAACCTTAATAATAACATTCAATCTTCAAGCTTATGAAAACAAAGTTAGTATCGTTGCTACTAATGGTGTTAGTAATAGCACCTATGAGTATGGAGGCATCAGGCCAACAAAATACACAGCAGCCTCAAATCGTCTATGTCACATCGCAAACAGGTCAGGACAATCAAACTATTCTGGAAACGAAAGAACCTACGCGATTGGAGCAGTATTATAGTAAATCAGGAACAAGTTTCCTCTCTCTAATAAGTGTTGGATATTCAACATTCTTTCTGTTACCAAATAATCCAGCTGGATATGCATCTACAGAATTTGCCGGTAAAAGACACCTTGTTAATGTAGAACTCTTTGAATGGCGTGCAAAATTAATAGGTATGCAGTTATTCAATTTTGAAATAGGACTGAATTCTACATGCACTACCAAAAATAATGTTAACTTAACTACATTTATGTGCGGAGGACCCGGAGCAGAATATGGTAAGGGGTTGGTGCCTGCCTCTACTTACAAAGACATGTGGATAGCATATAAACCAGCTCTTAAATTTTATATCCCATGTTCTAGTTGGATGGCTATAGAGCTATATGGTGGTGTAGAAGTAGAGATTACAAAAGTATGGGATAAAATAATGCCGAAATATTATGAGGATAAAAACATCCCAGCTCAGAACTATTTCTTAGGAGCATATGGAGGTATAGGACTTATGTTCTCGGCAGTACCGGCTATGCCTGTGGAACTCAAGGCTGAATATCGCCATAACATACAAGGTAATCCTGATATCATTCCGCAAGGAATATATGTCTCTGCCCAATTGCACCTCGGAGCACCAATACGCAAGAAATAATAAAAAATATCACACATAATTAACCTTATTAGTAACATTCAATCTTTATTGTTATGAAAAAGTATCTATTATCAACCATCGTATTCGTGGCTGCAGCACTCATTCTCGCGTCATGCGGTGGAAGCACAAAAATGACAGTAGCTACATCTACTGCTGTGGACTTAGCTCGCAGCATTCGTTACATCCCTACACTGGCAAATGTGCAAGTACAATCAACCAAAGTAACGGCTACTATGACCGCTACGGAATTGGCAGGACTCAATGCGGAGCAAAGAAAACAAGCCGTTGTAGCGAAGGCAGTAGCTTCTGCAAAAGCAGATGTATTGGTAGTGCCACAGTTCACTACCAAGAAAGATGCAGAGGGTAAGTTGGCATCCATGACCGTAATAGGTTATCCTGCTAAAATAACTTCTTTCCGTTCTTTATCTACTAATGATTCGCCTTTCTTGAAGCAGGTAGAGGCGAAGCAAGATAAAGTTTCTGGTCGCATGGTAGTAAATACCATGACAGTAGCCGAAATGGAATATGGACCAAAGAAAACACTCACCCTCTCTCCTTCGGACATCGGCCTCGCAGGACAAACAGAGAAAAAAGTATTGGCATATGCAAAGCAGAAACTATTGCGTCAAGAAAAAGCAGATGTGCTCTATGAACCGCAATATACTGCTACCATCGTTGATGGTAATGTCAGCACCTTCACCCTCACCGCTTTCCCAGGTAGATATGCGAAATACCGCACTATATCTACCAGCGAAATGGAGAGACTCAATGTAGGACCAAAACCATCAGTACTATACAATACCACAGCAGATATCAAAGCCGTTAGCACACGAATACAATTTAAGTTCGCGATGAATAATGCTACAGCAAAAGAGTCAGAAGTAAAGGAAACAGCTCGTGCAACTGTCTTAGCTAAATACAAAGCAGACTTCTTGCTCAATGAGACTTTCTATTTTGACTATGCAGACAAGGTAATCACTCATGTCACCATCTGTGGTACACCAGCTGTCTATACCAACTGGCGTCCATTAAAGGCTGGCGATGTCGTAGATACACGCATCATGGGTCTCAACGGAGCTGCTGCAGATGCAGACGAAGAGAAACCAAAGAGTATCTTAGATATGATCTTAGGATTGTTTAAGAAAAAATAATAATTCTACTCAATCGCTTTGCGAATAAGAGGCACAATCTCTGTGTTATCATGCCATCCGCTGAAGCGCTCAGCGCCTACACCGATGGCAAACACAGGCACAGCATGCGCAGTGTGGGAATGGCTCGTCCAACCCACACGCGCTTTCTTATTAAGCAAGCGAATACCTGCATCACCTAATTGATGTATCGTCTTGTACATCGTGTGAGTGTCTTTACCTGTATTGGAAATAGCTGATAAATAGAGTTCCTTTAGCTCCTTTTCCTCTGCGGCACTAATCTCCACACCCTCCCAAAAACCTAACTGAGTGCGATAAATAGCCTGCACATCCTGCCAACTCGGACTGGATTTGGTGTTGAATAGAGCAGAGAATAGGTCGCTCAGTACCCATGATGAGCATTGCTGATACTGCAGCAAATCTAAATGCAATGTATAGTCTCCATCTCTGCCAATAGACATACCACCGCTTTCATGATCGGCTACTACAAGAATAAGAGTTTCCTCCGGATGACTATGATAGAAATCCAAAGCATATTTCATCGCATCGCTCATGTCCCATACCTCTTCAATAGCAGTGCGACCATCATTACCATGGCAGGCATAATCAATCATACCGCCCTCTATCATCATAAAGAAGCGCTCGTGCTGACGAGACATGAATGGAATACCAATCTGCACTATCTCTGATAAACTCAAATCACCTTCTTTGCGGTCTATAGAGTAGCGCAGATTGCTGCCGTGATGCTTGTAGCAGAATGAGTCTGCGGCCTGAACCATAATGAGTTTATTGGGCAGACTGTCGCTTGCCAAAACAGATTGTGCTTGCGGATAACCATAGGCTATCTGGTAACCCTCAGCTTCTGCTATTCCATATAAACAGGGCTTGTCGGAATGGTAGCCACGAGGATGGTGAAAACCAGCTCCGCCTACGAAATCATAGTCACTCTTGCATAGCTGTTGCCCTATCTGGTAGTAATTATTACGGTCATCACTATGGGCGTAAAAAGAACTGGGAGTAGCATGATCAATACCTACGGTGGTGATGATACCTATTCCCCAACCCTTAGCTTTTAATTCGTCTGTGATACTGAGGAGAGTGTCGCCCTTCATCCCTAAGCCGATAATACCATTACGAGTCTTGATACCCGTAGCCAGACATGTACCGGCAGCACCGGAATCAGTAACACCATTGGTGGCAGAGTGCGTGTACATCTGACCCGAATAAGGTAATTGAGTCATATAGGTCTGTATGCGTCCCAAAGGTTCGCCTTGAAGAGCAGAACGATACATCTCAGCACCTAAAATCTGGTTGGTGCCGATACCGTCACCTATAAAATAAAATACATACTTAGCTTGTGCATAGGCACTAATGCTGATGGCTAATAAGGCAACTAAAATTCCGAAATGTTTCATAACGATGGCTGTTTGTTAGGTGTAGATTTGTTCTTCTGGAGAACTGTGACCTTCTTGGCTGGCTTAGCAGGCTTGGCTTGTTGGGCTCGTTTGCGCTCCGAAGTGCGCTGACGCTTGCGCTTGCGTGCTTCACGGCGTTTCTCTGCTTGCTTAGCTGCACGCTCCTCCATGCTCAGATGAGGTGGAGGCTCAATACCTTGGTCGCGAAGACGCTGGTCTTGTATCTCTTGCTGGTGCTCAATCTGTTTCTCACGCTCAGAGCGTTTAAGCGCATTTACCTCCTCTATAGATAATGGAATATGTTCTAATAAATCCAAATAAATCAATAATGTAGCCCACGCATCCGTAGAAGCATAGCGGGCTTGCTCAGGAGTGAGATGGCAATTCTCCCAGTTGGTTAACTGCTGGGCTTTGGATATCTTCTTGCCAAAACAAATGGCGAAAATCTTCTGCAGTCCCATCTCCATAATGCCGTATTGATTTACTATAGACTGCAGGTCAATACAGTTGGACGGAGTGAAATTGCGCCGCCTACGCAAACCAGTGATGTCATCTTTAAAAGCTAAACCCACTTTGCAGATACTACTATCAGCGAAAATATCTGCTAATTCTTGGGGCATGCCCACATGTGTGAGGCGAAATAGGTAGCAGCGCTCCAAACTGGAAATCTGTACCAAGGCAGTAGGGTAGTGCACACCGCGTGTGAAACTGGGGCGCGCCTCTGTATCTACACCCAAGACGCGCTGCGTGCGAAGATATGCCACTGCCTCATCCACCATGTTTGGATGATCAATAACAATCACTTCTCCCTCAAAGGCTACAAGGGGCAACCCTTGAATATCTTCTTTGCTAATATGTTGAAGATAATTACTTTCTTTCACAATGTGCAATGTTTGAGTCTCTATTCATCTTCGTCACTGCCTAAGCTTACAGCGTGTAATGCACGCATAGCAGCCAGCACTTTTTGTCCCCAGTGCTCGTCAAAAGCCTCGCGGCACAATACAACAGCATCGTGCATTATCAATTCTTCACCCGTTTGGAAAGCAGCAGCCATGTCTTTTAATTCTTGGTAAATATCTGCCAAACTCTCAGAGATATAAGCGGTCTGCACCTCATCTGTGTACACTCCTTGGTCTATAAAAACATCCAAATAAGCGTCGTCAGAACCTAATAGATTGCGGATGCCGACGAGGGTGTAGTTGTAGTCCTGCTCGGTTACAAAACGCTGCAACTCATCCTCTAACATCAAATCCTCTTTCTCTAATAGGCGCGTGCGCAAGTATAAAACAGGGAGAATGCGAAGAATTTGCTCTATCCATTCCTCTTTGGTATGATTATTGCACTGCTCCAATAACAGACATGTTTGCGCAGATGCTGTCACGAAAGCAATAGTGGAATCTTGGTAAACATATGATTTCATGATGAACAAATATAAAAATCATGCAAAGATATGGAAAAATTTTGACATTTGCAAATTTTTTATTACCTTTGCGGCAAATTCTATGAATAAGAGTGTAAATAATCAAAATCATGGATAATTAAAATATAGAAAGTATGAAAAATGTATTTGTAATATTCCTTATGGGCTTCAGTTTGACCATAATGGCACAGCATGTGACACCGCTTGATATTAAAATAGCGGAGCTGAACTTGGATTCCTTGCGCGAAGCTTATTTAGCGCAACCGACTATGTATAGAGCATCCTTGGATGTGGTGGCAGAGCAGTTGGAGGAGAATGCTCAGCAAATTAAGGAAGCCCAAAACGAACTTAGGATAGAGATGATTCATGCTAAGGAAATGAGACGTGTCCTCAATGAGGGATTGAAAAGATTATCTGTCCTCAAGAAAATATATGCGAAAGAGGAAGCAGAAATCAAATCGCTAATGGAGACCTTGGAGGATCAACGGCAGAAGTTGGAGAAGCAGACAGAGCTGAATCAGCAGACTCGCGATGGCTATATTCAAATGTTTAGCAATGAGTATAGCCGTTTGGAGCAGACTCTGAGCGATTTAGCCACTCGCGTACAAGAAGCAACGCTATTGTCGAATGAATTGCAGAATGCTACATTCTCTTATCAGACCTATGAGCAGGAGCTGGAGAGAAAAGCATTTGATTTAGCGCAAGTGGAGGCTTTGTATGAGACGCGCAAGGATGCTTTGAAAGCAGAGCAGAGAGCAGCTAAATCATTGAAATAACCTAATCATTTATTCAATACATTTATATGAGAGTCATTAACCTTTCCGAGCAAAATAGTGTGCTCAATCAATACCTGCGTGAAATACGCGATGTAAACATACAAAAAGATAGCCTTCGTTTTCGCCGTAATATAGAGCGAATAGGTGAGATAATGGCAATAGAGTTGAGCAAAGTACTGAATTATGAGCCTCTGCAAATTCAAACACCGCTTGATGCAGCAACGGTGAATGTGATTGCAGACCAAGTGGTGCTCGCTACTATCTTGCGTGCGGGATTGCCTCTACATCAAGGTTTCTTGAATATATTTGATAACGCAGAGAATGCTTTTCTTAGTGCGTATCGACGGATGGGACGTAATGCACATGGTGAGCAGCAATTAGAGATCGTGGCGGAGTATCTCGCATCACCGTCTATTGAGGGAAAAACATTGATTATTGCAGACCCAATGCTGGCAACGGGGATGTCGATGGAAGTAGGCTATTTGGCATTGCTACGTAATGGCAAACCCAAACATACACACTTGTGTTGCACGATAGGTACTGTGCAAGCTATTGATTATCTGCGTGAAACGCTCAAAGATAGTCCGGATATCACTCTCTGGTGCGCAGCGATAGATCCTGTCTTGAATGAGAAGAAATATATAGTGCCTGGCTTAGGCGATGCCGGAGATCTGTGCTTTGGTACTAAATTATGATTAGTTGGAAGCAATATGGTAGTTTTATCCCCGCGCTCATTGTAGCTGCGGGGATACTTATTGCCAGTTTGTGGGATATGAATATGTCATTGCCGGTTGTGCCCGCGCAAGATAAAACACTTCATATACTTGCATATGCCGTTTTGGCAATTACACTTACTTCTGCATGTTTGTATAATAAGTGGAGGCGATGGGGTGTCTTTGTTATTGTGTGGGGCGGATGTAGTGTGTACGGGGCATTGATAGAGGGCATGCAGCATTTTTGTACCGCTACGCGTATGGCTGAGTGGATGGATGTGCTTGCGGACGCCGGCGGAGCGTTGATGGGAATAATAATAGTTCTTTGTGTGAATCTTTTATGGAGTCGAAATACATTTATGATATAGCGCTTCAGCAGCTGATGCGTACTCGCATGAGTACGGCTTTAAAATGGATGGAGCAATACGGCTCAGCTAAAGAGGTGTGGGCGCATCTGGATGAACCAGATATGCAGGCTTGTTGGACGAAAGCAAAGGCAGAAATAGAGTGGATAAATGAGCATCGTATTCGGGTATGGACCTTAACAGATGATGACTATCCTTATCGCTTGCGGCAATGCCCGGATAGACCTCTCGTTCTCTATGGGAAAGGAAATGTAAAGCATTCGGATGGCTATATACTGAGCATAGTCGGTACAAGGAGACCAACACAGAGAGGAATTGAAATAACAGAGCAGTTGGTGCGGGATCTGCATGAGAAAGTGGATAAACTGACAATAGTGAGTGGCGGAGCCTACGGAATAGATATTGCTGCACATAGAGCAGCAATCAAATATGGTGTGCCTACTATCATAGTGCCTGCACATGGCTTGGATAGAATTTATCCTTCTGTACATAGACGCGAAGCAATAGCCTCCTTAGAGAATGGAGGCTTGCTAACAGAGTTCGTCTCTGGAACAGAACCGCTGGCGCCCTATTTTGTGCAGAGGAATAGAATTGTGGCGGGTATGGCAGATGCGGTAGTAGTGGTGGAGTCCAAAGCAAAAGGAGGCAGTCTGATTACGGCGAAGATGGCGCAGGATTATGATAGAGATATCTTTGCCTTCCCCGGAAGACCAACAGATGTGCTTTCCGAGGGCTGTAATAAACTCATACGCACCAATGCAGCACAACTGATACAAAATGCAGATGATCTAATAAACTTCATGGCATGGAAAACAAAAGAAACACCCTCTCAGCCTATACAGACACAAATGGTGGAGCTTTTTGACGAACTTACATCCGCTCAGCAGGCTATCATCCGAAAACTCCAAAATGCTGAGGACGGAATGCATGTAAATCTCATTGTGATGGAGACAGCACAGCCCTACGGAGAGGTGGCTTCGGACTTGTTATTGTTAGAAATACAGGGCTGGGTCAAAGCCCTACCGGGTGGAATTTATCGCTTTATAAGATAAAAAAGAGGAATAATCTCTCTTTTTCTTGCAAAATCAAAAAAAAAGTAGTACCTTTGCAAACTGAAATTTTAATAACGCGTTATATATGAAAGTTTTTCTTAATTATTTGGGAATAATCATGCTCTTGTTGGGCGTGATATGTCTGGTTGTGTATAAGTTGGCACTGCCGGAAAACGGATTGCTCATTGCTGGTATCGTTTTAGAGGTAGTAGGTATTTTAGCATATATCATTATCAATAAAAAACTCAACTAACGCATGGATGTTCCTCCCGTAGATAACGAGTTAGAACAACCAAGCGAGGCTCATTCTTCTTATAAGCCACAAGGCGGTCATAGCGATAAGGTGAAATATCACCTAACAGGCATGTACCAGGATTGGTTTCTGGATTATGCCTCGTATGTCATCCTTGAGCGTGCTGTCCCCGCTATAGACGATGGATTGAAACCAGTCCAGCGCCGCATACTGCATGCTATGAAGTGTGTGGATGATGGCAAAATGAACAAGGTGGCAAATATTGTCGGCCAGACTATGCAGTATCACCCACATGGTGATGCTTCTATTGGTGATGCCCTCGTGCAGCTCGGACAAAAAGATTTGCTTATCGATTGCCAAGGTAACTGGGGAAATATACTCACAGGTGATGGCGCTGCCGCACCGCGTTATATAGAGGCGCGGCTCAGTAAATTTGCCTTGGATACAGTCTTCAATCCAAAGACTACCCAATGGATGCTTAGTTATGACGGACGAAAAAAAGAACCGGTACATCTTCCGGTGAAGTTCCCATTGCTCTTGGCGCAAGGAGTGGAGGGTATTGCTGTCGGACTGAATTCTAAAATCCTACCACATAATTTCAACGAGTTGTGCGATGCCTCACTATCCTATCTTAGAGGACAAGAATTTCAGCTTTATCCCGATTTCGCCACAGGAGGAGTCATTGATGTCACACGCTATAATGATGGTGAAAGAGGAGGGCAAGTTAAGATTCGCGCAAAGATTCAAAAAGCGGATGACAATAAAACGCTTGTTATCACCGAGATACCTTATGGTACCACTACCTCCAAGATAATAGATACTATCCTCAAAGCCAATCAAAAAGGCAAGATAAAAATTAAGAAGATAGATGATTTTACTGCAGATACAGCAAGGATAGTAGTTCAGCTCGCACCAGGGTCCTCTTCTGACAAAGCCATTGATGCACTTTACGCCTTCACAGACTGTGAAATCAATATCAGTCCCAACTGCTGTGTGGTGGACGATAAAAAGCCTATTTTTACTTCGGTTACCAATCTCCTGCGTCTCTCTACAGAGAAAACAAAAGCACTACTCAAATGGGAACTCGAGATAGAGAAAGGCGAATTAGAGGAGAAATATTTCTATACCTCGCTTGAGAAAATATTTATCGAAAATCGTATCTATAAGCAGGAGGGATATGAGAATGCTCCTAATAAAGAGAAACTCATTCTCTTTGTCGATGAGGCTCTTGCACCATGGAAGGATAAACTGATTAGAGAAGTGCGCACAGAGGATATAGAGCGCCTCTTTGAAATCAAGATGATTCGCATCACTAAGTTCGACTCTAAAAAGGCGGACGAACTGATGAAGGAATTAGATAGGAAAATCAAGGCTTGTATCAAGAATCTCAAAAATCTCAACGACTATACTATTCAGTGGTTTGAGATGCTCAAAGCTAAATATGGAGACCTCTATCCTCGTAGAACGGAGGTGCGCAATTTTGGGGCTATCAATGTCAAGGCGGTGGTAGAGAATAACGAGAAACTCTATATCAATCGTGCGGAAGGTTTTGTGGGCACGGGATTGAAGAAAGATGAGTTCTTGTTCAATTGCTCGGATATAGACGATATTATCGTTTTCCATAAGGATGGCAAGTATAAAGTAATGCGTGTGGCAGAGAAACTTTTCGTGGGTACGGATATTCTGCATATAGCTGTCTTTACACGAGGAGATGATAGAACTGTTTATAATGTGGTTTACCGGGATGGAAAAAAGGGTACTTACTTCATGAAACGCTTCAATGTTACTGGTGTGGCAAAAGATAAGGAGTATGACCTCACACAAGGCAAACCGGGCTCTAAAGTAGTTTATTTTACGGCGAATCCCAATGGAGAAGCAGAAGTCATACGCATCTTGCTCAAGCCTGCTATGCATTTGAAGAAATTGGAGGTCTACAAAGACCTCAGTGAATTGGCGGTCAAGACGAGAACAGCAAGAGGTAATGTGCTCACCAAATATGATGTCAAGTCTATCACGCTCAAGCAAAAAGGCCATTCTACACTTGGAGGAAGAAAAGTGTGGTTCGATCCGGATGTGCTGCGTGTCAACTATGATGAGCATGGTGTCTATTTGGGTGAGTTCTGGGATGAAGATCGCATTCTGGTCATCACTACCGATGGTAATTATTATACTACATCTTTTGACCTAACTGCTCATTTCGAAGATAATATATTGCGAATTGAGAAATTGGATACCGCCAAGGTCTGGTCACTCGTTCAGTGGAATGGCGAGCAGAAGTTCTATTATGGCAAGCGTTTCCGAATGGAAGATGCATCTGCTAAAGTGCAGTCTTTCCTTGGCGAAGACAAGGACTCTCGAATAGCTGTCCTGTCAGATAGACAAGAGGCTATATTCAA
>JAEIGA010014750.1_pt1 | contig 11892 bp, 8 predicted proteins | sample 9270691 | NCBI WGS metagenome assembly JAEIGA01 (sample SAMN17057246, study PRJNA624740) | gut metagenome | biome: biome; isolation source: fecal sample | host: Bos grunniens | place: China: Xizang | collected 2019
CTACTTTCACGCTAACAAGAATTAATTCTAACATCGAAGTTGCTATTGAAAAGAACGCATTTGATGGTGCAGGGTTGGTTCACATAGTTATAACTGAAGGCATCACTACTATTGCAGAAAATGCGTTTGCCAACTGCCCTAGCCTCATGACAATAGTTGTAGAAAGCGAAACACCTGCAATAGCCCACGAAAACGCATTCAACAATCTACCTGAAGGCGCTAAGTTGTATGTACCTTTTGGTGCTTTAAAAGCTTACAAAGAGGCTACTGGCTGGAGTGTTTTTGGCGACAATATTGTAGAATATAAACCAACAATACATAGCACATATATTCGAGATACGCCTCACCAAAATAAATTATGTATCAACCAAGGTTTCCAATGCTCAGTTGAAAACAACAGCAACATACCTCAAGTGCTTTGGGAATCAAGCGACGAGTCAATTATGACTGTTGACCAATATGGATACATCAAAGGTGTAGCTCCTGGAACTGCAACCCTTAAAGTTACAAATATCGATGGCAGTGGGAAAACAGCTTCAGTTACAATCACCGTTACTGATGAAATTCTACAAGACGCTTTTGTATATAAAATCACATCTACCGAAGATTTCACTGCAACAATCACAAAAACTATTGATGCATCGGGTGAAGTTTCTATTCCTCGCACTGCGACAATCAACGGCATTCAATATTCAATCACATCTTTAGCCGATAATTTATTCTTCGACAACAAAGAGATTACCAAAGTGAATATCCCTGAAGGATTTACCGAAATCCCTTATCAAGCATTTGGTAATTGCGAAAAACTTGAAGAGGTAAATATTCCTAATTCAATCGTTACTATAGGCAACAATGCGTTTGAAAACTGTGTTAGCTTGACCGAAATATTTATCCCTGCAAATGTAAAGCAGATTAATCTTTCAGCATTCGCAGGTTGTAGCTCTCTCCCTGAAATCAAAGTTGACGAAAACAACACAAACTACTTCACTGAAGATGGAGTATTATTCAATGTTGCCACTTCAGAATATTCTTACCTCCATAGTTATCCCGCTGGAAAAAGCAATACAAGCTATACTATCCCATCTCATGTGGCAGAAATTATGAACTCTGCATTCCAAAGTGCTTCAAATTTGACCGAAATAATTTTCCATAATAATATCCGTTCAATAGGTTCAAGTGCATTCCGCAATTGTACTGGGCTCACAGAGTTTACCTATCCCGAAAACATGTCATACATCCCTAATACAGCATTTTATGGATGTACATCATTAAAGAAAATCAATCTACATGACAACATTGGTAGCATTTGGTATGGAGCATTCATTAATTGCTCTGCACTTGAAAGTTTCGTTATTCCCGAATCGGTGAGAATAATGGAAGGTGGCATTTTTGCTAATTGTAGCAATCTCAAATCGGTTACTCTTCCTCAAAATATCACATCATTAGGAGCTGAAACATTTGAGAATTGTACTTCACTTGAAACTATTTCAATTCCTGCAAATGTAAAAGAAATTGGAGCGAATGCATTCAATGGTTGTACTGCATTATCATCTATTACACTTCCCGACGGAGTTACTTCTTTAGGCAACAATACTTTCCAAGGATGTACTTCACTTACATCTATGGTTGTTCCTAATAATGTTCAAAAGATAGGTAGCTATGCGTTCCAAGGTTGCTCTAATTTGGAAAAAATTCGCATGTCAAAGGGCCTTGAAACTTTAGGCAACAACGCATTCAATGAATGTACTTCACTCAAAGCTATCAAACTTTACAACATCAAAAAACTTGAGTCAAGCACATTCTATGGCTGTACAAGTCTCGACTCGGTAGTTCTTCCCAATAGCCTTGAGAAAATTGGACTCTTTGCATTCTACGAATGTAGTGCGTTAAAAGACATTGCTCTTCCCGACAACCTTACAAATATTGACTATTGTGCGTTTGCTTATTGCTCTTCATTAAGCACAGTATTTGCATCAAACCCAACTCCGGCTACATTTGATGACACAGACGCATTCAAAAACATTGCCGAAGGAGCTGTGCTTTACGTTTCATCGGCCGAAGCCGAAGCTGCATACGAAGCCGACAGCAATTGGACTGCTTTCTTTGACAAAGATCATATCATATTTAATGAAAGTATTTACACAGGCATTGAGAACATTTCCATTAACAATAACGAAAATAGCAACAATGCACAACCCATTATCTACAATATTAATGGTGTTCGCATTAACGAAATCTCTCAACCCGGCATCTACATTATCAATGGAAAGAAAGTATTGGTAAAATAAACATTCTCAACAATCCATAACAAAAGCCACCGTGGTTATTGACCTCGGTGGCTTTTATTATATAATCTCTATTGTTTTTATCAATCTTTTACTCTAAAATCCATTACTACAGAGTCAAATGCTACGTTGCGATTGGGAAAAAGATTATTGAGTGTACCATCGGCGATGAGCTGCTCGGTTGTACCCTCTACAACTGTTGAATCGGCTGTTACGAGCCATAGACGGTCGGTAAGTGGCAATGAGAGTCCCACGTCGTGGGTTGAGAGCAATATCGCCTTTTGTTGCGATTGAGCGAGTTGACGAAGGAGTTGCATTGTTTCAATACGCGATGCCACATCAAGAAAAGCCGTTGGTTCGTCAAGAATTATTATCGGAGTTTCTTGTGCCAAGGCGCGTGCTATCATCGCTTTTTGTCGTTCACCATCTGATAGAGTTGCCACATAATCGTGTGTTTTATGACTCATGCCTACACTTTCAATAGCATCGGCTACTACTCGGTGATCATCATCGTCAAGGCGACCAAAGAAGCCAGTATAAGGTTGGCGACCGAGCGACACAAGTTCCTCTACTGTCAATGCTCCAGCGAGTGTACGGTCGGTGTAAACGATACCAACGAGTTTTGACAACTCTTTAGATGAATATGCCGTCAAATCACGACCATTCACCTCAACTACACCATTCAGTGCCGCTTGAACTCCCGAAATAGTGCGCAAAAGCGTTGATTTCCCTACCCCATTTGCGCCAAGCAAGCACACCAATTCTCCAGCATAGAGCGATAGATTGAGATGCTTTAGCACCTCAGCAACACGCTTGCCATTGCGATACCCCACAGTGAGATCGATTGTTGATAACATTGCTTGAGCCATTAGTTGAAATAGAGAATTTTTTTGCGGTTAACAATAATATATATAATGATAGGCACACCTATCACTGGAGTAATAGCGTTGATAGGAATCACGCCCCACGATGCTGGCAACACGCTTATGAGATTACACAAAAGTGCAATGACAGCCCCTGCAAGAGCCGTTGCAGGGAGCAACACGGTGTGATTAGATGAACGTAATGCCAAGCGAGCAATATGTGGCACAATCAATCCAAGAAAACCGATAGGCCCACAAAATGCTGTAACCACTGCAGTGAGAATACCCGAAATGAGCAAAAGTTTGTTGCGAGTAGCCTTAATGCTCACACCAAGATTTTCGGCATAACGAGCGCCAAGCAAGAGCGCATTGAGGGGTTTAACAAGAGTAAACGACAATAGTAATGACACCAATATCAATAATGCAAACAGAGGCAAACGGTCGAGCGTAACACCTGAGAAGTTACCCATACCCCAAATTACAAATGAATGAACACCCTCTTGTGTTGAGAAAAAGTTGAGCAACGATATTGCCGACGAGGTGAGATATCCCACCATAATACCTATGATAAGAAGCATCGCTGTTGATTTCACTATCGTTGAGAAGAACAATAGCACAAGCATCACCACTGCTGCTCCAACGATTGCGCCGAGCAATATTCCCAAATATGAACTAATCGCCTCGCTCACCACTCCACCCATAGCAAGCATCACGATTGCCACACCAAGACTTGAACCAGTAGAGACCCCCAATATTGAAGGTCCCGCAAGAGGGTTGTCGAAAGTCGTTTGTAGCAATAATCCCGCCACAGCAAGAGCCGCTCCAGCAAGAGTAGCCGTTAATGCCATTGGCAACCGAGTTTCAAGCACGATAGTTTGCCACGTTGCCTTTGACACCTCTCCACCAAAAACGGCACTCACTACCTCACCAAATGGAATGTCGATTGACCCAAAGACCAAGTTCAATGGCAACAACACTACCACAAGAAGTGATAATGCAATGAGTGTGATTGTGGAACGATGAGATGTTGCTTTCATATCTCTTTAATCCTTTGACTTGTTTACTCGTGCATAGATAATCAATGCAAATGCCGAAATAAGACCAATTGCAGCAAACCAATACCAAATATAGTGTGCATTGACCGATGCCGCTTGCCATGCCTCAACAGTTTCAAAGCCATTAGGGTCGGGGCAATATTTTGAGAGCAAAATACCTGAGAGTCCAAATCCTAAAATCGATGAGAGGAACGAATGTAAATGGCTAAATCCCAAATACAAGCCCTCCTCCCCTTTAGGGGCTTGAAGAGAAAAATATTCGAGATATCGAGGTGAGATAAAACACTCAGCGAGCGCTTGGAATGCAATACCTACAACCATCATAAACGTGATGGGGTGCATACCCAATATCTCGTCTGTAAATACATTACCAGTAGCCATAACCACTGCCGAAAGTGGAATAAGAAACATACCTATAATAATCGAGGTCAATGCCTTACGACGTGCCATGAGTTGTGTCACAAAATTTACACACAACACCACCACAAATGGGTTTACATTGGCAATCCAGCCTGGGCGAGCTGTTTCGCCAGCAAGACGAATCACATATTTAGGCATTGTTGCATATAATTGTTGTTGCACAATCCAAAAACCTGTCACAATAAGTATTAATATTAGCAATCTTCCATTAGAGAACACTTTTACCAATCCTTGCATCACCTCTTTTACACTTTTACCCTCGCCCGAATGATGTGCTGAATGATAAAACAGCAAAATTGCTACAAAGGCTAATACGCAAAGCGTTGCCGAGAAAAAATTGATATAAATATAAGCCGACTCACCTACAAATGAGCGCAAAGGGTCAATCACACTTTTTCCTGTAAATGAACCAATATTGACCATCATGTAGAATATTGAGTAACCTTTGGCACGTGTCTCAGATGTTGTTTCACGAGCCACCGATGCCGATATAATCGACTTAATAAATGAACCCCCTATCATCAAAATGATGAGGATAGGGATAATCAGATATCGTTCCCAACTCTCGATAAGACCTGTATAGATAGTTTTCTCACCATATTGCACCAACCCACCACTTTCAAGCATTATAGGCAACATGCCTTGAAGAAGGTAACCTGCCGACAATAGCGAGAACGCTACAATAATTGACTTACGATAACCTATTTTATCGGCAAATGCACCAGTGAATAAGGGCAATAGATACAACCCACCCGAAAAGAGCCCCGAGATAAGACTCGCTTCAATATCAGAAAAACCTAACGTATTTGATAGGTATAACGTAATAACAATAAACACAGCATAATATGCCATGCGCTCCAACATCTCTGCCGCGTTGGCAGTCCAAAAAGCTTTTGAATATTTTGCCATTTATCTATTAAATTCTATTTTACTTGACGAAGATACTTAAAATTCCGTTCCCCTTCAAACGTCTCGGGATGGAACAGTTGAATATACTCTTGCAACAACATTTCGGGGTGAAACGGGAAATCCTCAAAAAATGATGTTTCAACCGTATTTATCACATATACTCCACCCTTAGAAAAAGCATCAAACTTTTTATTCAAAGGATATCGTGATTCAAGACTTGCAAGCGAAAAATTGGGTTCATAATTTTTGATTATCCAATAATCAGCGTTATATGCTTTATCATACACGGTGGCAAAGTCGAGTTGTAACGAACCTGTCGATTCATCTTCACTCCATGGATATGCTGCACCTGCGTCGGCAAACATTTGAGCCATGTAACTGCGACCGCCTGGCAAGAACCACACACCATCAATAAGCATTTCGCTGATTACTGTAGGCTTGTTTTCTACCCCTTTCACCTTTGCGCTAAGGGTATTGTATTTATTTACCACTTCATCATAGATTGCATTTGCCACATCTGCTTTACCCACCAAAAGTCCTAAAAACTTTATCCATTCGGCACGACCAAGTGGAGTTGTTTCCATATAATCGGCACACTCTATGATAGTGATTCCAAGTTTTTCAATTGCACCATGTCCGGCATTTTGAAATGGAGAGGTGAGAATTGCTTCGGGCGATAGTTCCACAATCTTCTCAATCGTGGGTGCCATTGAATTTCCTGCATCTACAACCGTTCCATTCTTTACCCCCTCAACAATTTGAGGTATTTTATAATATTCGGCATCAACAATACCTGTTACAACATCAATGCTACCAAGTTCGTCAAACGCGCCTGCATGTACCGACGAATATACCAAAGCTGATTTTACTGGCACACGCACCACTTCGGCTTCAGCCATCAAATTCTTGGGCATCACACTATCTCGATGCACAAGTGCATATCGTTTTAATACCGTCCCCTCTTTCCATGGATTTTCAACATCAACAAGAGTATAGCCACCACAATCTTTTATTGTGAGCAATTGTGCGTGCGTAGTCAATGTGTCACCTTCAACCTCCACTTGGGTTGTGCTACCACCATTGCACGCCACAAGAAATATTGCCACGAAAACCGTTGCTAATATGTTTCTCAAAAATGCCACTATACTTTTACTTTAGTGATTCTTACTCTTTTATTCTTGATTTTATGAGGAGTCAATGCTTGCAACACCTCATCGGCACGATTGCGTGGCACAGCAACAAGCACACAATGGTCTTTAACCACGATTTTGCCCACTTGCGCCGACTCTAATCCCCCTTTGTTTATCATAAATCCCACTACATCACCACGCGAAATTTTCTCTTTCTTCCCAGCATTGAAATGTAGTGTTGCCACATCCGATTTTATAGGATTATCATTTTTCTCGCCAGTAGGCACATAATCACGGTCAAAATCAATATATTCAGGAATATTTTCCCCCTCGGCAGTGATTACATAAATCGTACCTTCTGCACCCATGCGAGCCGTACGACCATTGCGGTGAGTCCAACTTTCGGGCTGTGGTGGCATGTGATAATGTACTACTGCTTGCACATGATCAATATCCAACCCACGCGAAGCGAGGTCGGTCGAAACAAGAATAGGCGTAGTGCCGTTGTTCAATAGGTCTATTGCTTTTTCACGGTCAATCTGCTCAAGTCCACCATGATAAAGCCCCACTGGCAAGCGATTTTGGCGCAAAAAGTCATACACTCGAGTAGCACTCTCACGATGATTAACAAACAGAATAACTTTGCCATTAGGCAACGAGCGAAGCAAGTCGAGAGCCGACTGCAATTTATCTCTTACAGGGCTCGCCACATTCACTACTTGCATGCGATGACGTGGAGCCTCAGTTTTATCAGTAAAATCAAGAGTTACAGGCGATTGAAACTTCACAAACGTAGGCATTTCAGCCAATTGGGTTGCCGAAGTGAGAATCGTAAGCGAAAGCGAGCGCATAGGTCGCACCACTTTGCGCATCTCCTCATGAAATCCCAAATCCAATGCTTTATCATACTCGTCGAGCACAAGAGCACTCACTCCTGTCAAATCTACATTTCCACGATTTAAGTGGTCGAGCAAACGACCAGGAGTGGCAACAATAATATCGGGCACACTTGAAGTTAATGAGCGCGACTCATCGAGCATAGAGTGTCCACCATAACATGCTACAGTTTTATATCCAGTAGCAATGGGGCGAACTACATCGGCAATCTGCATCACAAGTTCGCGTGCTGGTGCAATAATTACTGCCTGCACCTTGCCTCGTGGCGCTGAGAGCGAGCGCAACAATGGTATCGCAAACGCAATTGTCTTACCACTACCAGTGGGCGACAACAGTAATATTTGTGATGCATTTGTGTTAGCCACTTGCATCTGCATCTCATTGAGTTGCTCAATACCGTGGCGTTGTTTTATATTTTCAATTATTTGTTTTTGCTTCATTTTTTCTTACGCTTAATTGGTCCAAATAGCGTAGTTCTCACATCTTTAGCAAAGTTTCTTGCAGGTGTAATGAGTGGTTTCACTTTCCCTTTTCTCAACATCGGCACATTATCAATCCCCTCACGAGCATTATTCAAGAAACTCTCAGCGATAGTGTAAAATGGTCGCACTCGCTTATTCTTCTTTTGTGAGATATTTGACACCGCGATACTTAAATCACTCAAAATGCTATCGATAGGAGTAATAATCGGTTTGATTTGATCTTTGCGAGTAGATGGCACAAAGATTTTTAGTTTCTTATGATGACATCGCACATCGAGCACTTTGCCCATCGATACTGGATCGCCATCGACATGCGCCGAGCCCTCCTCGGCACGATATATCACTACTTCTCGTGCTTGGAACGATTGTAGGAGAGTGTTTTTGTTAATATATCCTGTAAAAAGATCAACACCCAACATCGCTGTGCTGATAGGCGAACCTGCGTGAATGATTATTACGTCCAACAATCCGTCGGCCATACTTGCCCCTGGAGCAATATAAGCGTTATTCCCATATTGTGAAGCATTGCAACATGCTACAAGAAATGCTTTGTGTGTAAACTCCTTGCCATTAGCACGTATTGTATATTCCTGAGGTCGATATTTGACAAATTCCTCAATTGCGCTCTTCACATACATGAATTTTCCACGCTTCTTCTGCTTTGCAAAACGGTCGCTTACGGCTGCATCAAACCCCATGCCGAATGTGCAGAAAAATGGTTGGTCATTGACTGTCGCATAATCACATGCTATCACATTATTTTCAGCAATAACATCGAGCGACAAATTCACGTCAACTGGAATTTCAAGATGGCGTGCAAGTCCATTTCCCGAACCTAAAGGGATAACGCCAAATGCCACATCACTATCGCACAATGCTCTCGCCACCTCATTAACCGTGCCATCACCACCTGCAGCAATAACACCATAATAACCTTGCTCTACAGCCTCTTGCGCAAATCGTTGTGCATCACCCTTGCCACCAGTTATCCTCACATCAACCGACATACCCAACGATGCTGATAATCGTTGAGATACCAATTCCGACAACCCCTCTTTCTTTGAGGTGCCCGATATAGGATTTATAACTAATAACAATCGTTGCTTATTCATCTAAATCAAATATATTTCATAAACAACATCGCTGTATAGAACAGACGTGATGCTTTATATTTTTTGTAACACTGTAATATCAATTCGTCAACATTTTTGTTGCGTATATTGACATAATCTTCCTCATTTAACACTGGGAGAACAACTGCCCATATCGAGTCGTTCAACTGCTCGCCAAGACATTTCTTTAATTTTTCACGCGAACAAAATGGATTAGAAAGATATTGAGCCACATTACTCAAGAAACTATCAGCCAACCCTTTTGCCACAGCTTTTACATTTGCGGCAGTCTTGATATTTAATTCCTCAAGCAAACTAATACTTAAGTCATAAAGATTCTTATCAGCCTCCCATTGTTGGTCATATTTAAGGGAAGTTGAACGTCCTCCCATTCTCCAATTATACCCCACATAATCGGTGTGAGCGATTTCAAATTTGTGATTAAAAATGCGCACAGTCGTAAGCAAATCTTCGCCGTGGAATATACTCTCGGCCAATGGATTTACCTTAGTAAGCACCTCGCGTAGGAATAATTTATCGACAAGGCTATATGAAAATCCGTGGCGACCAAGAATCATCGGAATCAACTCTTGAGTCAACACTGCCGAGTGTTTTAGCACTCTTGAAGGTATAAAATATGGTATTTTTAAGCCCAATAAACGACTTGAACGTTGCGAACCCATTACAACAATCTCTGCGCCACTCATCTTGGCTTTGCTATACATGTGTTCTATCGCCATTGGGTTAAGAGTATCGCTACCATCCATAAATTGCACATAGTCACCCACGGCATTTTCCCAACCCGAACGACGCGCAGCACTCAATCCTAAATTCTCTTCGTGGCGTATGATTTTCACGCGTCCATCTACGGCTGCAATTGTGCGTATTACCTCAATTGTATCGTCGGTCGATGCATCATCAACAACAATCAACTCGATATTACGAAATGTTTGTTGCAACACCGAGCGCATTGCCTTCTCAATAGATTTTGCCTCATTATAAGCCGACATCACTACACTCACTTTCACGGCTCCCGACACTGGACGCACATCTTTATGGCGATTTGCCACATAGCGACGCAATCGTTTGCTATGTAACATGTAGTAAATCAATCGGTCATGACCTCGCAATTTATATCGTTGGGCATCTTTTACGATGCATTGTATTTCGGGATTAGAATAGTCAAACTCAACCCCGTTTGTGATACAACCATCATATAATCGATGCAACTTAAAGAGAAGAGCCGTCTCCTCGTCGGCAAAACGAGATATACCGTTAAACATTCTATACCACCCTTCAAAAGTCATAGTCATATTATGGCTCACACCCTCAGGGCGATATATCAAGTCATATACCTTCAAATCATTATCAATTACCACTTTACGAGCCTCACCCGCCACCGACACGAGCATCAACAAATCCTCAAAGTGAGTGATGCGACGGTGAGGGATCCATTGCCCATTAAGAAATAGTGAGCGACGCATAAGTTTTGCCCATGGCCCCACACTCGTTTCATAATTTAGCAATGCCTTTATATACTCTTTGCCCGAAAGCGTGCGCGACTGCTCCATGAGGTGAGGATAATTGCCTTTATCGGTACAACGACGCACCGAACCTACGATAATATCAACATCGTCGGTAGCCTTTGACAAAAATTGCTCCAATGCCGTAGGTGGCAACACGTCGTCGCCATCGAGCATCAACACCCACTCCCCTTTAGCCTTTGCCACACCAAGTTTGCGCGCAGCACCAGCTCCTGCATTTTTACCATGCAGCACGTGAATACGAGGGTCGGTGTTAGCAATAGCATCACACACCTTGCCCGAACTATCGCCCGACCCATCGTTGACCATAATCAACTCCCAGTCTTCAATAGTTTGCGCCTTAACACTATCAACACTGCGTTTGATAAGCGTTTCAAGATTATATACAGGAATGATAATTGAAACCATATCAACTACAAAGATACTACATTATTATACATAAAGCAAATCATCTGGCACATTCCGACATATTTTCGATACATAAATACCAAAGGTTAAGGATATGTTAATTACTTGCTATCAAAAACTTTTTTGCTAAATTTGCAAAATAAAATAAAAACTTAACGAATATTTTTTCAATCTATGGCTAAAATATTAGGTGCAGTAACCGTCAATAACGAGCGATGCAAAGGCTGTGACCTTTGCGTAGTTGCTTGTCCCAAAGATGTGTTACAACTTCAACCCAAGGAGGTTAACAATCGAGGTTACCATTTTGCCTTCATGAAAAACCCCGACGCATGCATAGGTTGTGCTGCTTGTGCTACTGTGTGTCCCGATGGTTGCATTGAAGTGTATCGTGTTAAAGTAAACGATTAAAACCACAAGTTTTATCATTTAGCATCATCTACTATTATGAATGAAGAAGTAAAATTATTAAAAGGCAATGAGGCTATAGCCCTTGCCGCAATAAGATATGGTGTTGATGGATACTTTGGTTATCCCATCACCCCCCAATCTGAAATTCTCGAAACCCTCGAAGCCGAAATGCCTTGGGAAACTACAGGCATGGTTGTGCTACAAGCCGAAAGCGAGGTAGCAGCCATCAACATGGTATATGGCGGTGCCGCTTCGGGCAAAGCCGTAATGACCTCATCTTCAAGTCCTGGCATCAGCCTCAAACAAGAGGGCATTTCATACTTGGCTGCATCAGAATTGCCTGCACTTATCGTGAATGTGATGCGTGGTGGTCCTGGCC
>JAEIGA010014751.1_pt1 | contig 11892 bp, 8 predicted proteins | sample 9270691 | NCBI WGS metagenome assembly JAEIGA01 (sample SAMN17057246, study PRJNA624740) | gut metagenome | biome: biome; isolation source: fecal sample | host: Bos grunniens | place: China: Xizang | collected 2019
AATATGATCAGAGAGTCAATTGACAAGGGCGAAGAGGAGGAAGGAAATGCAGATTTCGGCACTCGCTCCATGCTACTGCTCGCCATAGCGACAAGCATCGACGCTCTCGCAGCAGGCGTATCCTTTGCATTCCTTTCGACATCACTACTTCAGTCTGTGGTCATCATCGGCATCACCACTTTCATCTTCTCTGCCATCGGCTTGAAGATAGGCAATGTCTTTGGCAATCGCTACAAAAAGAAAGCTGAATTTGTCGGCGGTGCTATACTTATTATAATAGGTCTAAAGATTCTTGTCGAACATATCACCCAAAATCTCTGACCATAATCACGACATCACACCAACGGCAACAATTCGCGTAACGAACATATTTCAGCGTCTGCTTCGACTCCGTCAGGCAGACGTTTTCCATATCTATTGAAAAACACCACCCTCCATCCGGCTTCATATGCTCCACGGATATCGGCATCAGGATTATCTCCGATGAAAAGCACCTCTTGTGCCGTAGCCCCAACCTCATCTAAAGCATAGCGGAAAATTCTTGCATCAGGCTTTTGCACACCTATCTCATCACTGATTACCATGCGCTGAATGTATCGACCTAAGCCCGATGTTGCGAGCTTCTTGTACTGCACTTCGTTGAAACCATTCGACAAAATGCCGATAAGATACTTCTTAGAGACACGCTGTAGCAACTCTATCGCACCGTCGACTGTCTGTCCACACATAGCAAGTCGCGAAAGATACCACTCATTCATCTCAGCCGACACACGATCGACATCATCACCTACCCGCCCCTTACGGTTGAGCAGATAGCGAAATCGCTCCACCTTGAGATACTGCTGGTCGATCTTACCATGATGATAAAGGTCCCAAAGCTCAGCGTTTTTGATATGATATTGCTCATCATATTCAGAATAATCGGGATAACACTCACGCAAAACGGAAAAATTATTGTATAAATCTTTTAAAGTTATATCCGAATTTGCACTGAAATCCCACAACGTATCATCTAAGTCAAAAAAGACCCATTTCACGCCTTTTAATAGCTCATTTGAGTAGTCCATTTCACTAATTGATTAATTTTCAGAACAAAAGTACAATATATTTGTGAATTTTTGGCTAAGAACGCTTTCCAATTCAAAAAAAATTACGATATTTGCACTGCGAAAATCGGAAGGGGGTAAAATCCGACTGATTTAGCATAAGCATAACACAAATTTTATAACACAAAATTTAACTATTATACAGAAATGACAAAAGCAGATATTGTTAACGAGATTTCTCGCAGCACAGGTATCGAAAAAGCTGCAGTTCTCACTACTATCGAGAAATTCATGGAAATCGTAAAAGATTCTATGGCTCACGGCGAAAACGTATACTTGCGTGGTTTCGGTAGCTTCAACGTAAAAACCCGTAAAGAGAAAACCGCTCGCAACATCTCTAAGAACACAACAATCATCATTCCGGAACACAAGGTGCCTTCATTCAAGCCAGCTAAGTCGTTCCTTGATGATGTGAAGTAATCAATAGATAGAATCAACAATTTTTTATTAACTATAAAAAAATCAAACTATGCCAAACGGGAAGAAAAGAAAAGGCCACAAGATGGCTACTCACAAGCGCAAAAAAAGACTCAGAAAAAATCGTCACAAAAAGAAATAATCCTCTTTGACGAGGTTTATCCACAGTGATGTAATCACAAGAACAAATCGTAATAGTCATAGTCAAGCGCTGTGCTGTTACGTTTGTTCTTTTTTCTAATTAAGTGTAAATTATTTGTATGAAAAGCGAACTTGTAGTCGATGTTCAGCAGAAAGAGATATCAATCGCTCTGCTTGAAGACTCCCGCCTCGTCTCTTTGCAAAAAGAATCCCGCAACATCGCATATGCTGTGGGCGACCTCTATTTTGCAAAAATTCGCAAGGTGATGCCGGGACTCAACGCGGCATTCGTAAATGTTGGCTACGACAAAGACGCTTTTCTTCATTATCTCGACCTTGGTTCGAAGTTCAGCACCTACAACAAGTTTATCTCTGAAGCCCTCGCCGACAAACGCTCAATCCCGCAAATCGAAAAATTCAAACACGAACCGGAGATTAGCAAGCAAGGCACTATCTCAAGCATCATTCAAGCAGGGCAACAGATTTTGGTGCAAATCGCTAAAGAACCTATTTCCTCTAAAGGACCACGCCTCACTACCGAAATCTCATTCACCGGTAGATATATGGTCTTGATTCCATTCGGTGATAAAATCTCGATATCCCAAAAGATCAAGTCTACAGAAGAGAAAATCCGTCTCCGTCAACTCATCAGCAGCATCAAGCCTAAAGGTTTCGGAGTGATTGTTCGCACTTCTGCCGAAAACAAGCGCGTCGCAGAACTCAACAACGAAATGCGTACCCTTGTAAAAGCATGGGAAGAATCGATCGAAAAGATGCAACATAGCGACCCTCCGACTCTTATCTACGAAGAAGAGTCACGCGCCGTAAGCATCATTCGCGACATCTTCTGCCCATCGTTTGAAAACATTTATGTCAATGATGTCGAGACCTTCACTCAGATTCAAAACTATGTCGCTCTGATTGCCCCGGAGAGAAAGGACATCGTCAAACTATACGCCAAAGAAACGCCGATATTCGACAACTTCAATATCACTAAGCAGATCAAAAGTTCATTTGGCAAAACGGTTTCATTCAAAAGTGGTGCCTACATCATCATTGAGCACACCGAAGCCCTACATGTAATCGATGTCAACTCAGGCAACAGAAGCAAAGCAAGTTCAGATCAAGAGACCAACGCACTGGACGTCAATCTCAAAGCTGCCGACGAAATCGCTCGCCAGTTGAGACTGCGCGACATGGGTGGTATTATCGTTATCGACTTTATCGATATGAGTAAGCAAGAGCATCGTCAGACACTTTACGACCATATGCGCCAGATCATGGCCAACGACCGTGCTCGTCACAACATTCTGCCACTCACAAAATTCGGTCTGATGCAGATCACTCGACAACGCGTGCGACCGGCTCTTGACATTACGACAAGCGAAACTTGCCCGTCATGTTACGGCAAAGGTGAAATCCAGCCTTCTCTCCTATTTACTGATAAATTGAGCGAAAAGATTGACTACCTTGTCAACCACCTCAAAATCACCGATTTCAAGATGTACATCCACCCTTATGTAGATGCCTACATCAAAAAAGGCTTGTTCTCACTCTATGGAAAATGGCGTCGTCAATATGGACGTCGTTTTAAAATCATTGCCGACCAGTCACTTGCATATCTGCAATACAAAGTCATCGATGCAGAAGGTAAGGAAATCGACCTTAAAGAGGAAAGAGACGTCAATAGCAGTCTCACCAAATCTCGAACAAGAGCTAAAGACCGCGATAACGATGAAAACAACGTCTAACGATCGTTGCCTTTCAAAGATTTAAATCATTAACTCTCAAGCATTAAGGGTGAGCCTTCTCGCAAGACTCACCCTATTATTTTGACCACACTCCATTTGTGACTTTAGACACAACATTTATGCGTAGAGGTCAAACTTTTATCACCTCATCTGAATATCATAAATCTACACAAAGCAATTTATAGATGTTCCCGAAAGTTATCACGCCAAATTGACGATAGTTTAAAATATTTTATTAATTTTGCAATGTAAAGAGACTTAACGATGGTCAACACTCAGACTAAATATTGGCAACTATTCTCTTCGTTCTTCAAAATCGGCGCATTCACATTCGGAGGTGGGTGGGCTATGATTTCTATTATCGAGAGAGAAGTGGTCGACCGACATGGTTGGATTGAAAAGGAAGAATTTATCGACCTGCTTGCAATAGCGCAATCCCTTCCCGGCATCTTGGCTGTCAATATTGCCGTCGTGGTGGGCGATAGACTTAGAGGCGGATTGGGTAGTTTTGTGGCTGCTCTTGGCACAATTTTGCCATCGTTTTTCATTATTCTCAGCATTGCCATTTTTCTCACCCCCGAGACCATCAAGTCAAGCAAGACTTTGACTGCTATCTTTATGGGTATCCGTCCCGCAGTAGTAGCACTTATCATTGCACCCGTGATTACGACGGCACGCGCTGCCGGATTGAATCTGAAGACTTTCTGGATTCCGATTGTTGTCGCCACAATGATTTCGTTGGGAATAGGTTTTGCCTCCGACCCAATTCTATACATTTTGCTCGGTGGTGCCGGCGGCTACATCTATCATCGCATATCACAATATCGTATTGCTAAAAGAAAGGAGGACAGTCAGCAATGAACATCTATTGGCAACTCATATGGGCATACATCAAAATCGGCATATTCGGTTTTGGTGGTGGATATGCCATGTTGACACTTGTGCGCCAGGCTGTAGTTGAGCCGGGATGGATTTCCGACAATATGTTTACCGACATCGTTGCGATTTCGCAGATGACTCCCGGACCTATCGGCATAAACTCAGCCACCTACATCGGATTTGTCGCACCAGCGTCCGTCAATCCCGAATTGAGTGGCATATGGTGGGCTCTATTAGGCTCATGCTTGGCAACAATCGCCGTTGTCACTCCACCCTACATCTTGACACTCTACAGCTCGCAATTCATACGACGCCACAAAGATAGCAAAGCGATTAAAGCCATATTTTCAGGTTTGCGACCTGTCGTTGTGGGACTTATCGCCTCTGCAGCTATCTTGCTGATGAATGCCGAGAATTTCTGTCCCGACCGGTCACTATCACAGCTACTCATCAGCATTGCAATATGTGCGGCTGCATTTTGTCTCGTCTACTTTAAAATACCCTTCAAGGGCAAAAAAATAAAACTACACCCGATTTTTGTAATTGTAATTGCCGGCATAGCCGGATACTTGATATATGGACTATAAAGAAGCTATCGAATACCTCTATCGCCAGTTGCCAATGTTCTCACGCATCGGTGCTGCCGCTTATAAACCGGGGCTGGACACCAGTCTCAACCTTGACAAATTTTTCAACCACCCTCATCGCAATTTCAAGGCAATTCACGTCGGTGGCACCAACGGCAAAGGCTCATCGTCGCATATGCTTGCTGCCATTCTTCAGTCGGAAGGCTACAAGGTCGGTCTATACACGTCTCCCCACTTGGTTGACTTCCGTGAACGCATCAGAGTCAATGGTGAGATGATACCCCAAGAGGAAGTGGTGAGATTTGTCGAAGAGTTCATCAAATGCGACTACGATGGCCATCCGTCGTTCTTTGAATTGACAATGATGATGGCGTTTGACTACTTCAGTCGCGCACAGGTCGACTATGCTATCATCGAAGTCGGCATGGGCGGTCGCCTTGACTCTACCAACATCATCACCCCAATCGGCTGCGTCATCACCAACATTTCTTGGGACCACACCCAATTCCTTGGCGACACTTTGGCAAAGATTGCGAGCGAAAAGGCAGGTATCATCAAAGCCGGTATTCCTGTAGTGATTGGCGAAGCTGAGGGAGAAATCCGCGATGCATTCCAAGCCAAAGCCGATGACGTAGGTGCACCTATCACATTTGCTCAAGACTGCGACATCTGGGAACACTTTACAAGCACCGACGATTTCAAAGACATCTACGGCAACCATTGCAGTTGCCAATTGTCGGGCGACTACCAGCATCGCAACATCAATACCGTCAGATGTGCCGTCGAAATGCTTCGCAACATCGGCGTGAACATCAGCGATGAGTCGATTCGCAACGGCTATGCCAAGGTATGCGACCTGACCGGATTTGCCGGCAGATGGATGCAGCTCAACGACAAACCATTGACTATCTGCGACACAGGCCACAACCAAGCCGGTCTCGACTATAATTTCCGTCAACTCACTCACCTCCAAGAGCAACGCGACAATGGCAAACTTCGCATTGTTATGGGCTTTGTGGCTGATAAGGACATCGACCACATCATCGAACTGTTCCCGATGAATGCCACCTATTATATCACCAACGCCCAGATTCCACGTGCACTCCCTGTCGACGAGTTGGCCGTGAAATGCCAAGCGATAGGTCTTCAATTCACCCAATACTCTACCGTTATAGAAGCATATCGCAAAGCACTCTCTGAGGCTCAAGACGACGATATCATCTATGTCGGCGGATCCACCTTTATCGTAGCCGACCTGCTTGCCGACCTACAAAAATAATCGTCCAAGCAGAATAACAGAAGTTACTACATTAAAACCACATATATTCATATGACAAAATTTCTTCAAAGTATTGCTGAAGCTTACAATCAGAACTACAACGATTTAAGCGACTTCTGCTTCGTTTTCCCAAGTAAACGAAGCGGTAGCTTCTTTATCAAATACCTCAAAGAAGCCATCAAGACAAAGGCTGCGATTTCTCCGAAAGTCATGACCATCAGCGACTTTATTGCTAATTTATCAGGCAAAGAAATCGACAATCGCATCGACCTTCTTTTCATTCTCTACAAGGAGTACAATAAGCTGCTCCAAGAAAACGACAAAGACCAAGAGGAGATTTCGTTTGACAAGTTTAGAGGTTGGGGCGACATTATCCTCAGCGACTTCAACGAAGTGGATATGTCATATGTTAACCCCGATGCCCTTTTCCAAAACCTACGCGACTTCAAAGAAATACAATCCGACTATCTGACCGAAGAGCAGAAGACTGTCATCAACGAATATTTGGGAGAAGAGAAATTCTACGAACACACCGAATCGTTCTGGAAGCATTTCAATTCTAAATCACAAAACACATCGACAAGCAAAAGCCGATTTATCCGACTTTGGGAAGCTTTAAGCCCTCTATATCATAGCTTTAACGAAGAACTTGAACGTCGCAATCTGACTTACACCGGTGGAGCCTATCGCCAAGCGTTGGAACAAATCAAATGCAAGGGCACCGATGCTCTGCCCTACAAAAAAGTGATCTTTGTAGGCTTCAACGTCCTTTCATCTATAGAGTATCTCATTTTCTCAGAACTCCAAAAATTGAAGTGTGAGGTCGACGGCAAAAGCTATGCCGACTTCTATTGGGACAACACAGGTCCGGCATTGAATGACCCCAACAATAGCGCCGTAAGATTTATCGATAAGAACATCGCAAAATTCAAATCTCAATTTGACATCTCATCATCCGACAGAACGACCTTCCCGGAAGTGATGCAAAGTATTTCATGTCCGTCCAACTCTACTCAAGCCAAAAAGGTCGGCGAAATCCTTGGAGAAATTTGTCCTCCTTTGCCTAAGAAAGATGACAAAGATTACGCGAAAAAAATTGCGGAAATCGACAAAACAAACACCAATGTCGCAGTAGTTCTTCCTGACGAAGAATTGCTATTGCCTCTGTTGTACTCTTTCCCTGAAAATATCACCAAGGCCAACCTCACTATGGGCTACAGCATCAAGCTTACGTCCACATCATCATTTGTCACCTTGGTGCGCAAAGCCTTTGACCACGCTCGTCAGAAAGATGGAGAAACCTCTTTCTACTACAAAGACATAAAGTCGATATTGGCACACCCTTTCGCGTCTATCATACTCGGAATTGATTCTATCGAAAAAATTCGAAAGCAAGCATTAGAACAAAACCTCTTTAATATCTCAACATCTCAACTCGATGAGTATTCCGATAGTAAATCTAAGGAAATCTTCCAGAACCTCATCAAAGATGCTTCAGCTGAAGATACTTTCAAATACCTTGACACTCTCCTTGAGAAAATTCAACACTTGCTTCTCAAGAATGAAAGCAACGAGTTGATACACAACAATATCGAAATCGATGCTCTGGAGTCTTATCGCGACGCATTGACACGAGTTTACGATGCAATCTCAGAGCATGGAATAGAGATGAGACGCAACACCTTCTTGACTCTTGTCGACCGCTTGATAGCGAGCGAAAAGATTTCATTCGAAGGTGAGCCTTTGCTCGGTGTTCAGATTATGGGTATACTCGAAACGCGTTGTCTCGACTTCGACAACATCATCATTCCATCGATGAACGAGCGAATCTTCCCTCGTCGCATTCGCTCTCACTCCTTTATCCCCAACACTCTCCGCAAAGGCTACGGCATGCCGACCACGCAATTTCAAGAGAGCATCTTCGCCTACTATTTCTATCGCATGATCAGTCGTGCGAAGAAGGTCTATATGCTATACGATGCTCGCACCGGTGGCATGAGAAGTGGCGACCCTTCAAGATACATCACCCAATTGCAATACCTATATAAAGATGCCAATCTAAAGTCACTCAGTTTGAAATTCGACATATCAAAGACTGCCAACGAGGATTTGTATGCCGAAAAGACAGAGGAGGTGATGAAAAAACTGAAGGAGTATACAATAGCCGATTCCGACAAAAATCTATCGGCATCATCTCTCAAGAACTATCTTCAGTGCCCATTGAAGTTCTACCTCAATAATGTCGAAGGTATCAGCACAGAAGATGATGAACCGAAAGAATTTATGAGCGCCGCGATGATTGGTGATGTGGTGCATGGCGTCATGCAACACATCTACACTCCCGACACACTCGATGCAAACGGCAAAATAGTACGTGGCTCAGGCTACGAAATCGAAGGCAAGGGTAAGCAAATCACCAAAGAATTTATTGATAATATTCTTAATGACGAAGCATGGCTCAAGCATATAGTTTCACAACACATTTATTGCGAACAGAATGGTATAAAGCTTGACAACTACGACAAAATCAGCAACCCAAACCTTGCAGGCGACGGCGAGATTTTCACTGATGCCATCGTTCATTACATCAAAGCAATTTTGGACATCGACCGTGGCATCGCTCCTTTCTATTACAAAGGTAGCGAAGTCAAGGAAAATTTCCAATGGAAGATAAATGAGGAGCTGAAGGTAAATGTGAAGTATATCATCGACCGCATGGACTCTGTCGGCGGCAAACTACGATTTGTTGACTACAAGACAGGGTCAGACAATGTTGAACTTAACCGCGACAAAATATTAACCGACACCGACCAGAGGGCTATCTTCCAGCTGTTCCTCTATGCCAACCTTTACGCCGAGCATCACAAAAAGCTTGACTTAGCAATTAAGCCTTCTATCTATAAGACAAATGACATAGTCAAAGGAGAAGACACCACAACTATTAAGATAAATGGAGAAAAGTCTGAGAAGAACACTGTAGAAAACTATCTTGACGTCGTGAATGCTGATGGCTCTAACTTCAACAAGAAATTCCTAGAAGATATCAAGGAAAAAATCGCTGAAATTTTCAACCCCGAAACACCATTCCGACAGACAGATAATAAAGGCGATAATAAAAACTGCAAATACTGCAACTTCATGTCTATCTGTGGCATCAAAGAGTCCGATTGATAATATTGGCAACACTCACTCAAATAAAAATCCACATCCGTATCAAAGATGTGGATTTTTAGTTACTATGTCGCCTCTTGACTATTGCATACGTTTGAGCACATTGTAGGAAGGCAAGACACCTAATTCTCCGGCCTTACTCAAATCAGCCACTCCACTCGCCTTATTACCAAGCTGCAGATAGACAAGACCTCTATTATAGTAGGCTTGGCCAAATGTAGGACTGATACGGATAGCCTCCGAATAGCACTGAAGTGCCGATGTCAAATCCCCGATAGAAAGCATTATGTTGCCCTTGTTGTACCATGCATATATCAATCCCGGATTAAGTTGGAGCACTTTGTCATAGTCTGAGAGGATTTCGGTAAGTCCCACTTGGCGGCTCTGCTGAAGGAGCATACCGCTCCCCTCTTTGTCCTTATCATCTCGCTGCTCCATCTGATTGACACGCTCATCACGCTCCAAACGACACTGCTTGGCATAAGCCCTTGCCATATAGGCCACTGTGAATTTGTCGTTCAAATCGATAGCCTTGTCAAGATCGGCTATAGCATTATCATAATCCTTGAGCGTGATGTAATTCATCGCACGACCGAAATAATCGATTGGGCGTTTACTATTGGTTGCAATCAGAGCCGTATAATTGTCGATCTCAGCAAAAAGACTGTTGATTTCGTTGACATCAGCAGGGGCAGTACGCTCGTTGGAGAGATATATCATACGCTCCAGATAGCGAGCTTGATTCAGTTCGTCAAGTTCTCGGAAATAATTGCTATTGCTACGGAGTTCATTGGTTGAGTCATAAAATGTCAACGCATAGACAGGCTCCGGCTCTACTCTCACATTACGGTCTTGCACTCGTCCCTTAATCTTATCATTATACGATAGTTGCGACTCTTGACTCTCATTGACTGTGACAAGTTGGTTGAATCGGTTCATTACATCAAGTTCCGACTCATCTTCACCTTGACTCACACCTCGGTCGTTTGAACCCGAAGCAATTGTCGGCTTGTCGAGCTTGTTTCTTGTAGGGTCTTTCACATATCCTTCCACCAAAGCATCGGCCTTACGCACATTTTCAAAATATGCACGATGATTGCCCAGTCCATACTCCGCTTGCGCTATCGCATAATAGACAGGATAATAACGAGGATATTTCGTGGCGATATCCTTAAAATCCTTCAACGCCTCGCGATATTTCTCCAATTCAAGTCTGACCAGACCACGATTATATTTAGCATGAAAATTTGATGCGTCCCACTCAAGCACCGTCGTAAAATCTGCCTCCGAACGCTCCAGGTCCTTCACCTCATAGCGAAGCAATGCTCGATTGAATGTGGCAGCAGTATTAAACGGCTCCAACTCTATAGCATAGTTGTAGTCGCTCATCGCACCGAAATAATCATCGATGTTATAACGGATATAGGCACGATTGACATAGAAATCGGCCTCCATTGGTCGCAACCTTATCACCTCCTCCATACTCTCAAGTGCAGCACTCCACTCTCTTCGCTTGGAGTAAATATCAGCACGCATCAAGTAGGGATTGACCATTGCCTTGGATATCCCGATTGCACAATCTATGTCGGAAAGAGCCGCCGTCGTATCACCAACTTGCAAATGCATTTGGGCTCTTGCCGAATAGCCATCTTCAAACTTCGGATACAACCGCAGCAATGAGCCGTAGGTAGCATCTGCCCCTTCGTAATCCTTGATAGTGGTCTGAGCGACAGCCTTATAAAACAAGAAATACTTATCCATCGGAGCATACTCCAACCCAAAATCAAAATCGGCAATAGCGAGTGAATCCAAGCCCATCTGCTGACGCGCAAACCCTCTCACCTTATAGGCTTCGGTCCTAAACTTATTGCGTTCCAACGCCAATGTGCAGTCCTCTTCAGCACCACGATAGTCCTCAAGATACAATTTTGCCAACCCTCTGAAAAAATATGGTTCGGAAAGATATGGTTTTGCCTTGATGGCCTGATTGAAATACTGTATCGACAGCATATAGTCCTCCATCGACAACACATTCTTCCCGATTGCCAACACCTGCTCAGCATTGACTTGAGCATGGCCATTGACAATGCTCAGAACGACCATCATCGACATGACTGTACACCTTATTATATATCTTAACTTCATAAATGTCACCTGATTGATACGCGAAATTAGCAATTAATTCTCATCTATAAAAACATCTAAGATTTTTTAACCCTCTTCCACCATCAGAATCCACCTCATTGACGAACTGCAACTTTGATAAAATCAATAGTGCAAAGCACATGAAAGGACACCTCCAAAAAGTCAACAAATTTACCAAATCTCGGAATTATAGAAATCGCATTAAACTTAATGTGTCTTTGCTGTGTCTTTATATTATGAGAATCAATAGAAGTTCCACATAAGTATCTTGAGAATTAAGGGAAGAATTCAGAAAGTAAAAATGTTGTTCGCTATTCTCAGAATTAATTACTAACTTTGCCAACTCAATAAAACACACTTATATAAAATGAAAATTACTACAACAAAAATGTTTGCCGGTCTGTGCCTCCTATTAT
>JAEIGA010014752.1_pt1 | contig 11891 bp, 16 predicted proteins | sample 9270691 | NCBI WGS metagenome assembly JAEIGA01 (sample SAMN17057246, study PRJNA624740) | gut metagenome | biome: biome; isolation source: fecal sample | host: Bos grunniens | place: China: Xizang | collected 2019
ATAGCCTTAACGATACCTAGTTCAATCAGAGCAGAAGTAAATCTCTTAAACATGGCTTTCTTTCTCCTTTCTATTTAGTTAAGTGCAGGATTCTACCTTAGCCGCCGGTAGCTACAAGTTAGACCCGTGTAGCCGGTTAGTAAGAAATTCTTACTTGTGAAAGGTGGACCCGTCCTATAAGGAGCTACCTTATAGTCAAACTCCTCTTTAAAGTTGCAGAGCCAGCCCATTTTTTATTTTTCGATAACTCTCTCTACTTCCGCGACTTGCTGTGTTATTTTTTATAGTCGAATTCTTGTACACTCAGTTACTGTTGTAATAGCCTGGGTCATCAGGCGGAGAGAAAATGGATTATTCCAACATTATCCATTGTATTATCTAGATTTGGCTTGTACCTCTGCTAGTTGGTTAGCTTAGGCCAGACGCGCCTGGAGCGGCACCCTCTTAATTGGCGTCTTGTTATTGGTGACCCTACGGAGACTCGAACTCACGATTTCTGGCTTGAGAGGCCAGCTTCCTATCCAATTAGAAGATAGAGCCATTTAATCATCAGATTCATCATCATACCAAACGTCCTCAAAGAAATACAGAGAAGCGAGTTCATCAGATTGAATCTGAGTGTCAAAATCATTAAACATTTTTTTTCAATTCCTTCCTTAACTTTATATATATATTATAACATATTTTTTTTAAAAAATCAAATAAGGAATTAATTGCTAGACACTAAACTTTGTATACATACGGGAATTGAACCCGTTACTTAAAAACCAAACTTTTATGTCCTAACCAGTAGACTAATGTACAATCAAGTATAAAATTTGCTGAAAGTGTCTTGGTGGCTAACTGCGGACTTGAACCGCAATCTCCTCCTTTAAAGGGAGGCGCTTTCACCCGCGGCGACTGGTAAAGCAGTCTTGGGTCTATATCCAGTTAAGCGAGAAAGCCAAAAGAGATTAGTTCATCTTGCGCAGACGTCTCTCATTTTTACGGATAATCTTTGCATTGGTAACAGGATCACGAGAGCGTAGCTTAGAAATACGAACTTCAAGTAGCATCTTTTCAAGATTCATTTTAATTACCTCTTCTTTTGGTTTAATGGTGCCCAAGGCCGGACTCGAACCGGCACGCCGAAGCATCTGATTTTGAGTCAGACAAGTCTACCAATTTCATCACTCGGGCATATGCATTTAGGTGTTGCGCACCACCCCAGCAGCATCACTGGCAACGTTTTACCGCTTCTCCAATTTGTGGCTTAAACCTTGCGAAAACTATAACTAATCTGATTGACTGTTAGTGTGTGGTCAATCAACACCATCTAATGAATCCGCGTTATCTCCTAAGGCTTTTTCTTTAATTCTAGTGCTAAAGTCTTCTTGGGCAGGATTCTTTACCAAGCTTTGAAACGCACCATTTTGGGACTACTGTAATTATATAAATAATAAATTATCGTATTTTTAATATCGCCCATATCATATCTAATTCACCAAATATTAACCAATTAGGGCATTTGTAATAATAATTTACTTGCGTAAACAGTCCCAAGAGTCACGACTTAACCTAACATAATAATAACACATTATTAAAACCAAGCTGGATTCGAACCAACATCAGCCCGTTACCATCAGGCTGCACTAACCATTATGCTATTGGCTTTATGGTGGACCTTTAACCTCAGCCCGTATGGCACATCGAATTTTATTAAACCAGTATCTATTTGCTATGCATCTGGTTGGTTTCTCTTTTATACTCAGAGAGTCTCCAATGAGAACTGATTGGTGGACCCAGCGGGATTTGAACCCGCAACCCCAAGCTTGCAAGGCTAGTACTCTCCCAGTTAGAGCTATGGGCCCATATAGAGTGCGGGTGTGCGGGCCGCACTCATTAGGAAATAATATGTTACTCACCGATAATTTCGGTGATTTTAGCACATACATGGTCATTATCCGCAATCATCTTTTCACCTGCGGAGACCTGGACATCAATAAAACTTCTTAGTGAAGCTAGCTGGTCAAGACTCTTACGAGTGCCTTCATTAACTGCCTGCATTTCACTTCTAGCTTGACGAAAAGCACTTAATGCTCCATCTCGACGAGTGGCTAAAGTCGCCATATCTGCAGATACCTTTTGTGTCGCTTTTGCGATAATCTGCTCAGTATTTTTCATTGATTTCATTACCTTTCATTCTTTTGGTTTATGGTGGGGAATAAGGGACTCGAACCCTTACGCCTTTCGACACATGATCCTAAGTCATGCGCGTCTACCAATTCCGCCAATTCCCCATAACGAGCATCAGGTCAGCCCGACCACACATCTTTTTACCAGTTCATTTGTTCTTCTGGACTATGGTTTATATTTACGAGAAACTACATAGTTGAAACCTCGATTGACATTGATTTAAGGGGCGAATTCTACCTCAACAATAACAAGGATATATAATATCAATAAAAAACCCTGGGTGTTCGAAGATTTTCCTTTCTTACTGGCGGGAGAGGAGGGACTTGAACCCCCGACCCACTGATTAACAGTCAGTTGCGCTAACCAACTACGCTACACTCCCAAATATCTTTCTTAACTTTACATATATATTATATCATATTTTTTTAATAAAATCAAATTTTTGATTTTTTATCTTTTTGTTGAACAGGAACAAAAGTTTTAGAACGTAAATGAGATAAAACTCCCATTAACATTTCATTACCATTTTGTTCTTTAATATAAACTCGTGCAGAATCAAAAGTTTTAGCTTGACGACCTTTTGGATAGGTCATACGTTTAGCACACTTTTCAATATACTGGAAATCAAAAGTATTTAATTCTAAGCGATTTTGACTTCCAATAATTACAAAGATAGGCTTACCATTTTTAATAACAGGATTTGCTTCAATAATTTTTCCACACCAGTTCATATGAAAATTATCTTCAACATCTTTAACAATAAAATGAGGTTTTTCAATAGACTTATTTCGCATATTGATTACTCCTTTTTATTATTTTCTTATCTTTGTATATATATTATATCATATTTTTTTATAAAAATCAAATTTTTTATTTTTAATAGATATAATTGGCAGGGGGTGAGAGAATCGAACTCCCATACGCAGTTTTGGAGACTGCAGTCCTACCGTTAAACGAACCCCCTATATTTATTACTTATTTACTTTGTGTATATATTATACAATATTTTTTTAAAAAAATCAATTTTTTTATTTTTTAAGGTTGCAAATATTTATAAATTTGGCAAAGTAGTCTATTAAACTACTCTGCCAAATTTTTTTAATCAGTTTCTTTACCCGCTAAATTATTTGTAGTATTAATTGGAATTTCTTTGTTATAAGCATTTAAAATTTTATTGATAAGATTTAATCTTAATTTTTTTTCCATAGGATCATTTTGACTAGCATCAATAGTTAGTCGAGTTCCAGTATTAGATATCATTAAATTATTTATAGTTGCTAAAATATCATAATCTGCAAATTGTCCTGTTTTAGGTATTTTTATATTTAACCCTATATCTTTTTCTTCGGCAGGAGATAATTTATCTGCCACTGTTGATTTAGAAGGATCATCTGAATCATCATATTTTCCAACCTTTTCTTTTCTTCTACGACCTTCTTCTTGAAGTAATTGAATAATAAATTTAATATCTAAATCATCAATTAAGTCTAAATCATCTCTATTATATTGATTTTCTAAATAATTTAAATCTTCTTCTTTTCCATTTTTAATTGCACTTAAATATTTAAAAGCTTCTATTGCTACATTACTTTTACAGCCAGTATTGCATAAATGTCCACAACTTCCAGTACATGCAGTATTACATCCGCCTTTACAATACCCCTTACAAGTTCCTTTACATCCTGTTTTGCAATCTCCTGTACAAGTATTTGAACACCCATTAGTACAAGTTCCAGTACAAGAACCTCCACATGCACCAGAACATCCGGTACAGTCACCAGAACATCCAGAACAACCTCCAGAGCATCCTCCGCATCCGGCACAATCAGCTCCACACCAACAATAATTATATTGTTCTCCATTTGGTTTTCCCTAAGCGGCTCCTTCGTAAGTTACATTCGAAGAAGAGCAGCTAGAAGCGCATGCTCCCCAACAACCGCTAGTACAGCTCATTATTATTCCCCCTTTGTTAATAATAATAAATTATTATATTCATTTTCACCAATAATCTTTATTGCTTTATCTTTTGATAAATTTAACAAAAATATTTTATTAATATTTAATTTTTGATATAATTTATTCCAATAATAAACATTAGCCAAAGAGCGGGCTTGATGCATAATACAAATATATGTAACTCGTTTATTAACATTACCAGTTTCTTCATAGTTATATGCTGAACACCACCCACACCCTTCAGCTATTTTACAATTTAAACATTCATGAGTAGACTAGGATGCTCTTGTAATATTACTTAATTTTAAGAAATTTTCTTGTTCAATTGTAGATGTTCCAATTCCATTTTCAACCGTTCCAATATATAATTCAGGCTATTTTTCATTTAAAGAACTATTCATATATCTAATACAGGGATATAATTTTCCTGTATAATTTAATGCTAAATTATGGTCGGTAACAGTGCCTCCACACCAATTTCTATTATTATCTTCTGACATTGGTTTAAACATATCTTCTTCAAATAAACTAATAAAGATTTTATTATATAAATTATTATCTAGTATGTAATTAGTAACTTTTTTTAATTCATTATATAAAAGCTAAGCATGATATATTTCCCAACCTGGCTCGTATACACAATTTAAATGAATCTCTTTATAATTTTCATTAATTAAATTAAAAACGGCTTCGCTTAAATAATGAATATTATTTGGAGCCAAAGTCATTTTTGTTGGAGCCTCCCTATGGAACTGTTTTCGATACTGTTTAACAGCGGCTATTGCCTAGTTATAGCTACCATTTCCAAAAGCATCTATTCGACACATATCATGTAATTCCTAATTGCCATCTACAGAAATACTTAAATGTGTTAAAAACCCGTAATTTAAAAAATAAGTTTGTACTTTTGGAGTGTTATATAAAACACCATTAGAGCACATATTAATTGCTGAATAATATAACCAAGGATGATTTAAAATAATCATCTAATCATAAACATATTCTACAATTTTTGAAATTAATTCAATTTCTAAAAAAGGTTCTCCTCCAATAAAATCAATAATAATTCCTTTTGTATTATTTCTATTTAAGTAGTCATAATTATCATTTAGTAATTTATCAATAAATAATTTTGCTGTTGAAAAATCTAAAGTCTATTTAGTTTTATGATTCTAATAACAATATGTACACTATAAACAACAATCTTCAGTAACCTAAAAAGTAATATCACGAATTTTTTTATCATTTGGATATAATCTTTCAATATACCCTTCAAATGGTTCTGTCTAATAAGCTTTATATTTAATCAATTTTAATCACTCTCTGCTCAAAATCAGCATACCATTGGCATTTTCCACAATTTGGAATAACAATATCATGTTCAAATTTAATAATAAAATCATTATATTCTTTTAATGCTTTTAAATAATCTCCAAAAACTCTATCATATTGTTCTTTTGTAAAAGAATTTCTGTCTGACATATAAGCAACAATGTTCATATGTGCATTGCGTTCAAAATATAATCTTTCTAGTTCAGTAAAATATTCTTCATATGGAGTCATATCAATTTCTTTCATAATTAAATCTCCTTTTATATATTTAAATTTTATTATTATTTTCTTTTTCAATTTTAACCTTTAATTTTTCAATTTTATCTGGATTGGCCATATTTAACATTCTATAACATAAACTACATTCAATTCCAGATGCACATCGTTGTTTACAAAACATTCTAACTTCGCCGAACTCTGGTAAAATTAAACGATTAGTAGCATCATAATTTAAATTTGTAATTAAATTATTTAATTTTCCAGGCCAATTTTTTTGTTCTGCGTAAATACGATATAAGGCTTCCTCTTTCTTTTTATCACAATCCTCAAATTCGAATACGTCTACATATTCCTCATATAGTTTAGTATCCTCTGGTCGCACCCAACTACCAATAACACCATTCTCTCTTGGAATATAAGCATAATAGGCAATATTAGGAGTCATGCGAATAGTAATATCATATTTTTCTAGCTTATCAAGCATATGAGTTAATGGTGCGTCAATTCTTACATCACAACAGCCATAATCTACTAATGCTTTTAAATCATAGAAATTATTAACTGGAATTGAATAAAAGAATTTAATACCTAATACCTTAGCTGCTTCTAATAGTTTAAAATTAGAGCTTTCAATTACTAATCTATCCTATAGCATAGTATTATATTTTTCAATCGTATCCCAATCAATAACTTGACTATCTGAAATAGCTAAAACTATAGTGGCTTTTGGATTAATTTCATATAAATCAATAATACTATTTAATTGATTATATTTAATTTTAATTTCATCAGCTTTTTTTAAATATTCTTTATTAACTTGAGAAGATAAACAATAATGCATATTAATCAACTCCTTTATAAATATTTTATCAAAATTTTCCTAAAATGTCAAATGAAAATTTCTAAAAGGCTAAATTAATTTAGGTTTTTGATAGGTGACATTCCTTTTTGGCAGAAGCAGCCTTATGCTCTTTTATATTAAGCAAAAAAATCCCCCTGAGAATTAACCCAGGGGGATTTAAATTAGTTTTTATCTATAATCTTGGCGCCCAGCATACCGCTGATAGCAGCAACAGGGTCAACACCAGTTACACCCTTGAAGCCCTCGATAATCTGGGTCATGTTACCCATCATGTTGCCAGCCAGCTGACCGGAATCGTTACCAATCAAGTGGATGTTGGCACCATTATAGCCCTTACCGATTGCTTCGGCAATTGCAGGCAGCTGCTCGTACAGAACCTTCTGAGCTTCCAGTTCCATCTGCTGTTTTGCAGCGTCACCGTATTGCTTCAGAGCTTCTGCCTTTTCCAGCATACCCTTTGCTTCTGCTTCAGCCTTAGCGCGAATAGCTTCTGCTTCTGCCAGACCTAGTGCCTGTGCAGCAGCAGCTTCTGCTTCACCCTTAGCCTTAATAGCTTCAGCCAGCTTCTTTTCAGCTTCTGCCTGTGCATTAGCCAGAGCTAGCTCAGCCTCAGCCTTCTTTTCAGCTTCCATCTTCTCGGCTTCTGCCTGACGCTCACGCTTGAACAACTCTGCGTCTGCCGCACGCTGGGTCTCATACAGCTTTGCATCTGCGCGCTGCTGAGCTGCGTACTTCTCTGCTTCTGCCTTCTCCTTGATTTCTGCTTCCAGCTTACGCTTAGTAATCTCAACCGCACGAGCTTCCAGCTCAATCTGCTTCTCCTGACGAGCCAGGTTAGCATCTGCGGTAGCGATTTCTTCTGCACGACGCTGGTTCTCAGCCTCAATCTTCTTAGCCGCATCTGCCTTAGCCTGCTCAGTATCAGCCTGCTTCTGCAGTTCAGCCTTACGGATTGCGAACTGAGTCTGGCTTTCTGCGATTTCGGTTGCAGCCTTTACCTTAGCTTCGTTGGCGCGCTTATCAGCTTCAGCCTGCGCAACAGCAACTTCTGCCTTGGAGTTAGCGGCCGCAATCTGTGCGTCCTTCTTAATCTTTTCAGTATTCTCGATACCCAGGTCACGAATGACGCCGTTCTTATCAGAGAAGTTCTGAATGTTGAAGGTAGTTAGATCAATACCCAGATCTGCCAGGTTGGGAGTAACGTTTTCCATGACCAGCTCAGAGAAAGCCTTCTTGTCACCACGAATCAGGTCCTCAAAAGTGGTCTGGGAGATAATCTCTCGGATGTTACCTTCCAGAATGGGGATAACAATTGCTCGGATGGAATCCAGAGAATAACCTGCGAACTTAGATGCCGCAACTGCTTGACGTTCTGGGTCCATGGAAATAGCCATATTAGCAACTGCGTCTACTAGGATGTGAATTGCGTCCTTGGTGGGAATGTCATTACGAGATGTAAAGTCGACCTGGATATTTTCCAGAGTCATTCGCTGAACCTTCTGGAGCATGGGAATAACGAAAATGCCACCGCCGGTCTTCAAACGGGTCTTACCCAGACCAGACACAATCAGGACTTCATTAGTACCTGCAACCTTCCAGCAGGACTTGATGATAATTACCAGAGCGATAATTGCTACCAGGACAAGACCCAGGGTAGCGCCAATGCCAATCAAAGTTTCTACCATATTTTCTCCTTATATTTTGTTTTCAAGATACAAATTTATTTTAATTACGCTTTTGCGTTATTAACTATTTTCTATGGGAGTTTCTTCTCCCAGAAGCTCCAAACAAATTTTTGTTTCTCGCTTCATTGCTTCAATTGCGTCATCAATGGAAATAGGTTTATTACCATTGGAATCAAGACCAACATGGAACATAAAAGGCATACCTTCATGGAACTTATTGGGCTGATGCGTATGACCAAACAAATTAATGAGATGCATACGCAGGTGCGGTGCCTTTTCCAAGTTGGAAGTAAGAGTAGGATGATGACTCAGATAAAACTGATACTTGTTATACTTAATAACTTCAGCCCAGTCAAGCAGTTCTACATTAGGTAGGGTTGCATACAGTTTCCATCGAGCATCAGTATCGTGATTACCACGAATCAACTTAATGTGACCATTTAGTCGCTTCACACATTCAATGCCATGAGCATTATCACCAAGCATCAGATCGCCGCAGTGATACACAGTATCATTGGGACCAACGACTTCGTTCCAATTCTTAATGATTGTTTCATCATGCTCAGCAGAACTCTTGAAGCCTCTTGGACCCCAGATAAACTCTCGGTCATGACCAAAATGAGTATCTGACGTAAGAAAAATCATTTCCATTTCATTCCTTTCATTTTAGTAATCCTGTTTCACTGCGGTTGCCCTCAGCATCAACAGTCCAAACTTCATCGAAATCGTAAACAGAAGGCTTGCGCATTCTCGCATACATATCTTCGATAGTTTTATCGGGAACTACAGCTCGACCAGTTCTCAACTTATTGCGATACTTGCACAGCTCAATAGAAACATCAAACCATACAGCAATCACATAAGCATCCTGCAAGTGGAGCTTGCTTAAGACATTAGAACGAGCGCTACGAGTCAGATGAGTTGCATCGACATAAATATCCATATATTGCTCATCACTATCCAGCAAATCGTTAATATCTTTATAAAAAGTTTTGATTACTTCATCTTCGTGAGCGAAATAATCTCCACCATACTTATCAAGCATGGTAAAGCGAATTTTATCGCGGGAGATGTGATAACCACCATAATTGGCGATCCGCTCTTGAACCCAGGTGGATTTACCCGAGCCCGGTACTCCGCACATAAGAAATACTCTCTTCTGCTTCAAGCGCAAATTCTCCTCTCTCAAAGGCGTCCTTAAACTCTCTTACCTCTTCATCGGTTCTACATTCCATGTGATTTACTTCCTGCTTACAGGTCAGACAATAAAGCTTCTTTCGATGATACTTTCCTCGTTCGTGGCCTCGCTGGCGCATAATCGGAATACCGAGATTGCCGCACTTGAGACAATAGAAATCATGATGTTCCATATTCTTCTTTCTCTTTCCCATTAAATATCAATTCCTTTCATAATTGGGGGGCATTATGCCCCCGATATTACTTGCTCACATGAGCAGTGGGCAGAACCAGATTTGCCAGAATCATCAGACCGAACATCTGCCAACCAGTCAGCGCAGGCAGAGAGAAAATACCTACCATAATGATACCCCATAGCCAACAGGCGACCTGGACTTCCAGCCAAACCAGAGCAACTAGAACCAGAAGAAGACCCAGGATGGCAAACCAACCATAGTCATCATAAGTCTTGCGATAATTATAACCCATTTCTTTTATTCCTTTCTTAACTTTATGTATATATTATATCATATTTTTTTAATAAAATCAATTAAGGAAAATTAATCTAGAGTAAGAACTATATCTTCAAGAGTATCAAGATTTAGCAATACCCATTCTCCAGAGAAGAATCCACCAGAATCAATACAACATTTATGCCCATTCATATACCAAAAAGCTCCCGCAAGCCAACTCTCACCAATGTCATCAGCCAGATGATGGATAGGAGTATGCCCATGAACGATAAGAACATCATCCATATAGGCAGGAAGGTAGGTATTGGAATAATAATGTTCTCGATCCCAAATTAAATCTTTATCTTCTGGAATTTGATAGCTAGTTTCACCAGCATCCATCCAAGGAGTAAAACCTGCATGAGATAATACAATTTCTCTTCCATTGGCGCAATAATTATCCCAAGTAGGCAAATCACGCAGTCTTTTAACCCAGGCTTCACGATCGGGGTCACTTTCCCAATCTTCCATGGTTTCTTTACCGCCGTTACGATAAGAAAGCATATAAGAACTATAATCCCACATATAATCATCCATCAGATAATCTTCACAAGCTTTTACAAGCATATCTTCATGATTACCCTTGATTAAACGTGCTTGAGGGTCATTATATACAGTTTTTAAAGTCTCCCAAGACTGTGGTCCTCTATCAACACAATCACCTAATACATAAACTATATCATCAGGGCCAATAATTTCTTTGACTTTTTGCCAAATTTCCAAATGTCCATGTAAATCGGCTATTGCCCAAGTGGTCATTTATATCACTCCTAAATCTTCTAATGTAATAGAATCTCTCTTTTCATAAGGAATTCTAATTAATTTAATATTTTTATCTTTACAATATTTATTTTTTAACTCGTCTCGTTCTTGTCTCTATTGAAGAGTTTCTTTACTATTCCAAGGCGTATAATCATTATTATGCTAGCGACCATCAAACTCAATTAAATGAGATAATTGATTATCTTTAAAAATAGCAAAATCAAATCTTAAACGTTTTTTACTTATTAAATCTTCAAAAGAATATTCACGAGCATAAGTAATATTATTCTTTTTAAGAAGACTCTCAATATTTTCTTCACCAATTGAACGAGAGAAACAACCACAGGAGTTAGTATGATTACGAACTAAATTAGTACTATATACAGATACTATATTACCGCATTCACATTCACATATCCATTTTGTTCGTTCTTCTCCTCGATTATAAGAATCTAATCTAATTGCGGTTAATTTGCCAAATTTCTAGCCAGTTAAATCTAAAATATAATTTTTAGACATTTCTCTATTATTATCTTTCCGCTAACATCCACAGCTTTGAGCGTGTCCAGATGTTATATTGTCTGCTCGAATAGAAATAATATTTCCACAATCACATTTACATTTATAATATTTTCTAATTTTAGATTTCTATTCCTAAATCTATTCTTGTCGCTTATCTTCATCTATTTCAAGAATAGTTAGTTTATTAAATTTTTTACCAATATTTTTCATAATTGGACCTCCTTCTTTTGTTCTATTTATTATGCGAGAGAAAGAGGGAAAATTATTTATTTTTGTCCTTATGAGCATCTGTTAAAAAACAAATTGCACCAATCGTAAAACCGATACATGAACAGATATAAAATGTGTTAATCACAATATCAATTAAAGCCATTTAAATCACTTCCTTAACTTTATATAAATATTATAACATATTTTTTAATAAAAATCAAAAAGAGGGCTTTAAATCAGCCCTCTTTCCTCTTTAATCATGTCGCGTACTTTCATGAGAAGCTTGCCTAGTTTGTTTTCACCAACACCATTACAAACGCCCCAGAAAGTATCCTTCCAAAAATTACCTTCAACTAGTTCTTCATCACCAGTCTCCAGAAGCCAATCAGCCAACTGCTCATCAGCAAACTTCAAGCACAGACCTTCAAACATAACATCTTCCTTAACATTCTCCCAGTCAGGTCGCAAGGCTACTCGTCG
>JAEIGA010014753.1_pt1 | contig 11891 bp, 15 predicted proteins | sample 9270691 | NCBI WGS metagenome assembly JAEIGA01 (sample SAMN17057246, study PRJNA624740) | gut metagenome | biome: biome; isolation source: fecal sample | host: Bos grunniens | place: China: Xizang | collected 2019
GCGGCGGTGCTGGCTACCAGAGTCCAGTTTACATCGCCTAGGGCGGCAGAACTTCCGATTGCAGCAATAGCGGCCTGGGCCACGGTCTTGATAGCACGGACGGCAGCAGCCTTTGCCCATTTCCTCATGTATTCAGTCATATTATATACCTCCTCACTTTTCCGGCTTATGATAGCCTTCCAAATCGTCGATCCGGTGATTGATCACCTTGATCTGTTCTTCCACCACCGGCATTCTCCGGGCGAAGTTGTTGTGCTCCCGGACTTCGCGGGTCAGTTCTTCCACTTTGGTTTCCATGACCGCCTGGTTCTTGCTGTTGGCAATCAGAACGCCTGCCAGGGTGATGCCGCCGGTGATTATGGATGTGATAATGGTTTCCATGGGACTCACCTCCCTCACTTTACATCTACATGGACCCACTGTCCATCGATGATGTAAGCATAGCGGGTACGCTTGTCCGCATGGGCACGGGCAAGCAGCTGGGCACCGGACAGGCCCTCTATGTAGAAGTCCAGAGCCTTGCCCTTCATGTGTCTGCTGTCAGCAGCGCCGTCCTGGATGCTGTTCCAGGTCTTGCACCGCAGACCGCTGGAGGCGTGTCCGGGCCGTCCTGCGTTGTACCGCAGATCGTCTACCAGTTCCACCAGAGTCCGATCCGGTTCCGCAGGGAAACCGTTGCAGTATTTCCCGCCGCACTTGCAGCGGAATTCCTCCCGCTTCCAGTATCGGATATGATCCCAGAAGGTGCCAGTGGTGGTAGGGACATTTGTGTCCTCATCAACCACCGGCTCACTCTTAAAAAAGTCGTTCGCTACGGCGTTCTTTAACGCCTTGTCCGTTTCCGTGCCGCCGATGCCGTCAGAAGGCAGTTTCCTGTCCTTCTGAAATGCGGCACAGGCGGTTTTACTCAGCGTACCCCAGATCCCGTCCACTTTCCCAACGTAGTATCCCAGATACGCCAGCAGGTGCTGTCGTTGCGTTACTGTCATAATGTTACCTCCAGCCCCTCCGTAGAAGGAGCTTTTTGTTAGATGCAGAAGCCGAATACAAGATATCCTGTAAACTTTTTACCCTGGACACTAGTTCCTTCATAGCCAGTATTACTCACTGTTCCCCAGTATTGATTCCAAGCACTTTGTGTGGTTCGCATTGGGTATTGCACAGCGGTTCCGTTGTTATATCTTATTCGTTTGGCACCATTGGCAGTATTTGTGCCGCCAGTGAAATACGTATACGCAGGTCCGTCCGTACAATATGAAGTTTCTCCAAACAATTCGCCTTTTGATAATAGCCACAAAGTTTCCGAATATGTAACAGAACTGTAATCGCCACTTGCAGCGCCAAGCATTACCTTTTTTTTAACAGTTTTTACTGCGGATTTAAGTTCTGTTGGGAAATTGTTTATAATATTTCGCACAGTAGTACGAACGCCTTCATTACTCCAGTTTACGCCTTTACCAGGAGTAATCTCATCTGTATATAGTGGACCATCTTTAACAACAATACTAAGTGATGCTTTTTTTGTTGTATCCGAACTCAATATATCGTGATTCATTCCGACAATTTCTACAGTGAATGTTTTTCCATTCGTTAGCGTTAGTTGTTTTGTTTCACCAACTGAGAAATATTCATCCGCTCTTCCTGCATCACATAATTCTACAATCTTTGCCCAGCTTGCAGTTTCAAATGCGATTTTCTCTTCCCAAACAGCTGTATAAATTGTGTTTCCAGTAACCGGAGAAGGACTAGGATTCCATGTAGAAAAAACAGTGTTTTCTTTGCTGGGCTTATAACTTGGAGTAGTGCCATAAGCCAGACTTTCAGTCTTCAACACCGTAGTACCATCGGAATCATAGTAGGTAATGGTATAGTACCGCACCACAGAAGCAAAGTTTGCATACACGGTTCTGTCTTCGGTAACAGCCTTGTTCCAGTTGGAATCTGCTGCACCGTTGGGAGTGGTTGCCCAGCCGTAGAAGGTGTAGGTATACTGGGCAGTGCTTTCCTTTGTGGGAGTGCTGAACACACCTCTGGCAATAGGATCAGCGCAGTCATCGCCAGTAGCCACCGCCTTCTTGCCCAGTTCCACAGTACCGTCCTCACTCATGAATGTCACATATCGGACATCATCACTAGAGCCACCTGCTGCCTTCTGCCAGATCCACACAGCGTGAGAATCCTTTGCTTCCGTACTGAACAACTGACTATTGTCATAGGTGGCATTGTAGGAGATTAAGAACGGTTCGTTGTTAGAAGGTAAACCCAGAGAACCACCGTTGCCGACAGCTACGATTGTAGAGTCACCGTAGCTGTAAGAATAAGCCACGCACTCATACTCAATTCCGTCCCAATTGACATAATAGGTTTTGCCGTTCTCCAATTGAAACAGCGCAGGCATGACATAACCGGGACTGTATGCACCAAATGTAGGGTCTACAACGAATCCGGCAAACGTCTGTTCACGCAGAATCGTGACTTTTGTGGGGTCTACGGTAATGGCTCTGACAGCTTCGGCAAATCCTGTTTTGCGATTCCACTCTATTTTCTCTGCGCTTTCTGCCTTTTCCCGGATGGCGTTCGCTGTGGCTGTAATAGCACCGTCCAGTTCTGCGGAGTCAATTACTTTATCAAATGCCATCAGTAACTACCTCCAGTCCATGTAGGAAGTGAAGCCAGAACATCGCCAACGATTTCCTGCTTGTCTGCATCAGTCCAGTAGTCTTCACCACGAACAGGCGTTTTACCGTCAACACCGTCTTTGCCGTCCTTTCCATCAACACCGTCCCTGCCCGGAAGTCCGGGAGAGCCTGTGGGGCCTTCGGGACCGGGATCACCGTCAAAGTAATCAATGCCCTTTACGGGAGTGTAGCCGTCCTTGCCATCCTGTCCGTCTTTTCCGTCGAAGTAGTCCACACCCTTTGCCGGGGTGTAACCGGGATCGCCCTTGAGCGCATCCAGCTGCTCCTGGGTGAAGTCGGCATAAGTAAACGGGTCGCCTTTATCGCCTTTATCGCCCTTAACCTTCAGGTCTTCCAGCTGCTGCGGGGTGAAATCTTCGTAGGTAAAAGGGTCACCTTTGGGGCCTTGCGGACCGGGAGGGCCTTGGACACCGTAATGCACGCTGCCGGGGAGGTCGCCCTCTAAGACGGTGTTCCGGTTATTGGCTGATATGGTGCCAGAAATATTTTTCGCCGCCATCAGATCACCTCCTCACTGTTTGCGTCAAGGATAATGATTCTCCCTATCCCAACACCTTTTACAAAAGAATACTGGTCGTTGGGGAATTTGACTCTTGCCTGCACGTCATAGCCGCCAGGTTCAAGCGCAAGTGTTTCTTCCTGCGTCGGAATGAAGTACCACTGAAGCTGCCTTGCGTCATACTGGACTTCTCCTGCGGAATACAGCTTCCTCAGAGAGTCGCCTATTGTAATCTCAAGGTCTGCAATTAAACTGGGGGTCATTACGGCTCCGTCTATTTTTAAATCCATAAAAACGGAAAAGGAGTCGCCTTGCATCATTTTAACGGATGCCATACGATATCAATCCTCCTCTAACAGACCACTAACGTCGTGGTCATAGTAATCGTCATACATTGACCACCTCCACATACACATCGACCAACAGTGCAAGGTCGTGATACAGAGGCTGACCACTGTCACGGAAGCACAGATACAGCACACCGTTCTGGGTGTAGTACAGGCCGTTGTAGATCTCCATGTTCGTTGTGAACGGGATAGGATCTTCCTTCGTTCCGGCATGAGACTCATCCACTTTGGAAAAGAGACTCTCTGTTCCGGTGGTGCCGGGAACGTAATGCCCCACAAATGTGAATTCCGGCTGTTCCGTACGGTACAGATCGTTGTTGTACTGGAACCGGAATCCCTTTGCTACTTTTTCGGACTTAGCCACCATATCGTCCCATTTGGGAAACAGTTCTACTGCGGTCAAAGCAAGGGAATCATCCAGACTCTGGGAGGCTTTCTCAATAACAGGCCGAAGCTGTAAAGCTCTTTCAGTATAGTTCATTCAGAAGCACCTCCCAGTAAGATTGCCAGTGCGCTTTCCGCATCAGCCAGTCTCTCGCGTTCATAGTCACGCTGAACAGCATCGAGCTTATCAAAGTCATTCAGCGGAGCTATCATTTCACCACGAAACACTTCTCCGTCTGAGCGTGTCCAGCTTTTGCCTTCCGGGATAAATCGGTAACCTTCGATGAAGGATTCACACTTTGAGTTGAAGAAATCTGTCTCCACGGCAGTTGTCGTATCATCACCAGTAAGGTGGCACTTAAATTCTGCATCGATATAGACTTTCATTTATGTCACCTTCTTTACTTCAGATAAAGCTGTTTAATACTACAGTTAACACTTTTGCCATCACTGCCGACTGTGGATATGTAGAAATAAGCGGATTTATTTATACTGGTCACATCGAGGCTCCAAGTTCCTGCAGCAGTATTTGCAAGGTTCAGATTTGCAATCACGCCGCTTTCATAGCCGGAACCGGATTTCGTTGTGATATTCATCATACACTCGCCTTGCGCAGACTGCGTTGTGGTAACGGCACACAGGGTTTTATATTTCGTGAAGTCAATGTAGTTTTTGTTTGGATATACGCTGCCACGCTTTTTGGAACTGCTTGCTGCCCTATAGATTTGCATTACATCCGTAATGGTAATCGTTGGAGCACCGCTATCTGAACCCGTTTTACTGGTGCTGTCAGCTTTCCAACCGCCGGTTATGTCTGTACACTGGTCGCCAGAGTTAAACAGGTACAGATATGTCACATTGACGGTAGCGGTTCTGGATCTAACAATACCGACACTGTTAGTAACCTCGCAATACAATTTAATTGTTGCGGCATCTGTCGGAGTAAATGTATAGCTGGAATTTGTTGCGCCGGATATTGCGCTACCATCCTTATACCATTGGTAAGTACACTCTGCGGGATTACCTTCTTCGGTAAAAGCTACTTTGCATGTGATGCTGTTATGAATCGCAATGGTTATATTCTGGGGGTAGTTAGGGTCGAGAGTAGGCGTGTAAAGCTGTGTTACATCAAGGGTCGCTACTCTGGTCGCAACTGTACCTTTTTTGTTGCTCACTTCGCAGTAAACGGAATAGGTTGCACTATCAGTCAGATTATCCATTGTGTAGCTTTCACCTGTTGCGCCCTCCACAGTAGTGCCGTTAACGTACCACTGGTAGGTGTATTCCGCAGGTCTGCCATGCTCCAGAATCTTAGCTTCAAAGGTAGCACTTGCTGTCTGACCTCTGATTACTGTGGTTGTCACATCTTTCGGAAATTCCGGATTGATCAGCATCAACTTTCTGGAATTGGTGCTTGCTGTCATATCAAAAACCAAAGTGTTAACCTCCCTTCGTCAGGAGCAGGATGTTAACTGCAACATTAAACTCTGGTGTATCGTCGCACGCAAAGGTTAAAAAACCTTCGTTCTGGGAAACGAGTCTGATATTGCAGTCCAGATACGTTTCCAGACTGTCCGGTGCGGAAGCTACGATAACTGCCTGTTTTGCAGAATCCGCAATTACATTTGTTACAGGGACAGTCTGTGTGTTGTCGGACCAGCCTGTTCTTTCCAGAATGCAATAAGTCATGTCCATTGTGACAGAATAGAGGCCGGGAGCAGTGTTCTCAATTGCAGGAACTAAAGTTTCGTTGATATAGTTCTGAATCTTCTGCGCGCCTTCGTCAAACTTTGCTTTAAACTGTGGAGTGGAAAGGCCGTCATATTCGCCGGGCTTGTCGCCCAGTTTGGAAATGATGCTCATATCTTCCAGGAACATAGGAATTGCCATGTTTTAAGCCCCCTCTCTGTTCAATGCCCGCTGAAGCGATGCGTTACCGCTTCCGGGATTTATGGGAATGTCTTCTGCGGCTACGGTTTCGGTACTCATGCCAGTACCCATGCCGCCTGCGCCGGGAGGAGGCATCATGCTCCGTGCCTTCAGTTTGTCGATCAGTTCCTGCTTCTTGACCAGATAACCACTGGGCAGTCGCTCCAAGAAGTCAACTGTTTCAATGCGGTTGTTCATCATCAGATTTTCCAGAGTCTGAACGTTCGCCATTTCGGACCAGTAGGAAGATGCGCCTACGTCCTGCTTAATAGACAGCTGGATGTTCTTCAGACGGCTGAAGTCGAAAGGTTCCAGAAATGTCTGTGTAGGAAGTTCCATGCCCAGAGGCTGTTCTCCGGGCTTGTCCATGTCCATAGACACTTCCACCATGCGGGTGCCGTAGTACGCTGCCATCATGTCAATCCAGATGCGTGCAGCGTCTTCCATGCACTGGTAGTCATTCTGCTTGGTAAGCTCCATGGGAGTGTTTGCAGCGCGCTGCAAAGCAATGATAGCAGAGGTATTATCCGGTCGGCTGTCACCCATAGCCACGTCCGATGCACCCAGCAGAGAGTGAGTCTTGTCGAAGCTCATTTCGATGAACTGTGCGATCTGAGGACTTACAGATGCACCTTCGATGACCTTGGCAACGTCATTGACATTGCCACTCACACCGATTGCGGTACCTACATCGCCGGACCAGTTGCGGATCTTTGTCCGGTCATAAACATATTTGGGAAAAGCTGTAGTCAGCATAGACACGCTGACCAGTGCAAACATCTTATTGATGAACTTCTGATTTGCCAGCAGGCCTGTGACCATTGCCTGCCCGTGGTAGCAGTCCCGGACATAGTCCCAGTTAATCCAAATCAGAGGATACAGGCTCAGTTCTGTGTCGTATGCCTCCCGGATAATCTGTTTTTCCGTGGTCTCAATGGCCCAGATAGTGTTTGTTTCGCGGTTATTGAAATAATATGTCAGCACAGTGACCTTATCGTCAGTGTAGCTGTCATACTCATTCTGGAATTTCTCGGAATCTGGCTGAATATCCTCTGGATTCTGCACCTTTGTGTAGGTTTCCTTGTCTTCCCTGCCCATTTCCTTGAGGTCTTCGATTTTCCACTTAACATCATCCACCAACTCCCGTCGGGCGATGATGATATAGGGCTGACGCTGAACGTCCCGGCAGTTGGGATTACCAAACATGACACGCAGATTATCCAGAACTTCTGCCTTGATTTCACCCTTTACAGGCTGTCCGTTCTCAACCGTTGGGTCAAAGTAGAAATGCATACAGCCGTCGCCGGTGACAGCTGCGTTACGCATGAACTCTCTGTTCTTTGCGACGATCTTGTTCCGTTCCATGATGGCGGCAATCTGGTGGTTGATAACCTCGCAGATTCTATCCAGCTGACTTTTGGTGTATCCGGAAGTAGAGGGCATACCAGTCACCTGGATTGCCATGTTATCAGATGTGATGGTGGAAACCTGGAAGTTAACGACGCGTTTGAACATATTAAAGACAGGAGTCGGCAGGCCGTTGCTCTGAACGCCTTCCCACTGGTTTCCGATGAAGAAATCTTCGTTAACTTTTACTTTGTCGTACAGCTTAATTTGCTGATTAAAGTTGTACCCTTTTTCGTATCGTTTTACGATTTCGTCACAGGTAGGGATTTTTTGTTTTCTTGCCATCATTCAACCTCCCCACCGTATTTCTGGTCTTCTCTGGCCTTTCTTGCGGCTTCCATGGGGTCAAAGTTCAGAATCGCAGACAGGCCACGGTTAAATTCATCAACAGAATTTTTTGCAGCCAGAGCTTCCTTGTAGTCGGGCACAATGCCGTCCTTTAGCTGCTTGATGTCAAAAGCCATAGGCTCGATTCTTTCTTCTACGCAACATTTGTATTTGTGAATCTTTTGAGTCAGATCGTGAAACAGCTTATCGCAGCTGGCATCCACATAGCCGATTGTGGCGGCGTTCCGCTTCTGGTTGCGCTTTTTCTCACGGATTGCAAGAATCAAAGAAACCATCGCAGCCAAAAGCGCAAGGCCGCTCATGATCATGGTGATATATTCCATTTCGTCACTCCTTTAGGAAAAGCCGGGGGATGGCCCCCGGCTCTATTAAAATCAGCCTGCGTGGTCGTACTTGACAACGCCAGAGGTGAACTTGCCTTCTGCTACAGCGCATGCACGGACCTGGTCGCCAGCAGTCAGAGTGACAGCAGCAGTGTAGGTCTTTGCTTCGGTAGAGTAACGAGGATCAGCACCGTTAGTGGTGTACTTGATGGTAGCACCGGAGGTGTCGCAGGTGATGGTTGCCTTGCCGGAAGCAACTGCAATCTTGGGATCAGCAACAACGTGTTCGGTCATTGCACCAACCAGGATGCCGTCAGCCTTCTTGCCCATGACAAATGCGTCGTGGTACATCAGGAACTCCAGCAGGTCGCCGTTGATTCTGGGGGGATCGACATGACCCTTGAAGCTGTTGATCTTCTTGGGAGCGATGGGAGCCTTGGGGTTGATCATCATGAACAGTGCGTTTGCGGGCATCAGTTCGTCGATGAAGGGAACAACATCCATGCCGTAGAACTGGCCCATGGTGCCCTTAGTCAGCACCTGGCCACCCAGCTTTTCCAGCTTGACCCACTGTGTAGACAGGGACAGAACGTCCAGATACTGGTAAGGAATGACCAGTGCAGTCTTGCCGGTGACACGGCGGTTACGCTGTGCGTTACGGGCCTTAATGACGATCTGAGCGATGTTGTCGTTGGTGGGAGCATCGGTCAGTGCGTAGTGCATGCCGCCGTCCTTTGCCCACTTGTCCATGCGGTACTTGTCCAGGTAAGGAACGATCTGCTCCTCCTTGTAGGCTTTCATGACTTCTCCGGCCTTCTTCATGTTGAACTGGTCAACGTTGTAGGACTTGTCGATGGTCAGAGACAGAGAAATCTTGTCACCCATCTCAAAGACCTGCTCGTCATCGCTGACTTCGACGGTGGTGCCGTATCGGGAACCGGTGTCGATGTTCTTTGTAGCGTCGTACTTCTGCAGGGGTGTGGTCAGAATGCTCTTAGCGTGGACAGTCTTAACGCCGGAGAATTCCAGGTCAATGTCGTGGTTGTACAGACCATCAGTCAGAGAGGCGGCGTCGAAGCCGTTCATCAGACGCTGCATGTGCTTTTCGGAAAAATGAATTGTAGTACCCATAATGTTCTCCTTTCATGGCCCGGCAGTGCTTCAGTCTGGAAAACAAAAAAAGAGCCAATGTTTTCTAAAACTGAAAAACACTGGCTCTAGGCTCTGGTTTAAAAAATTATTTTTCAAATGCCACGAAGAAATCGTCTTCTGCGGTTTTTGTGCGCTGACCGCCGGAGTCCTGCTGGGAACCGGGTGCCTTCGCACGGTTTTTCTTAATCTGAGCGGCGGCTGCGTCCTTCTGCTTCTGCGCTTCGGCTTCCGCTTTCAGACGAACATTCTCCATCTTCAGATACGCAGCGGTCATGGACATGCCGTTCTGTACATCCGGCCGCATCTTCTCAATCTGTTCGTCAGAGAGGGTCACACCGGGGAAGTTGCGGATAAATTCATCCACTTCCCGCTGAGCACGGTTGTCTTTCGGTTCTTCAGCAGGTTCCTTCGCGACAGGTGTGGACTTCTGCTCAGTCATTGCCTTTGCACGTCTCTCAGCATCCTGCGCCCGGATCTCTGCTTCAGCTTCCTTCTCAGACATTCCCTGCCCCATCAGCATGCTCTTTCGCACATGATTCAGCAGCTGCGGAATCTCGAGTCCACTGTTCTCAGCGGCTGATTCCAGGATGTCCATTACGGACTTCTGTTCATCCAGCTTTGTCTGCAATTCGTTGCTTCTGGTCTGCTCAGATTCCAGCTGCCCTTTCACCCGGTCATAGTCCATACCCTTCTGAATCCATGCCGGTGCGTCCTGGTAACTGACCTCACGAGTCTCTTTGTTGACCTTAACTACGAACTTCTGTTCGGAAATAGGTTTCTCGTCTTCCTGCTTGCTCTCTGCGGCGACTTCCTCCGCATCTTGATTGTTTACATCCTCGTTAGTTTCACCGCTCTCGGAGTCTTCTGCGGCCTCGGAGTCCTGTTTCTCAGCAGTGTCTTCGCTGGTGTCTTCGACTGCTTCTGCGGTGCTGTCCTCTGCGCTGTCGGTCTGGTAGCCGTCACCATCGTCAAAGGTACCGAAGAAATCGTCAAAATTGGTGTCCATAGTTTCGCTCATGTAGTTATCCTCCAAAAATAAAACTCGGCTATGGTAGGCCGTATATCAACGCCTATGGTAGGGCGCTAATTTCAAGAGTAGATGTATCCCTTCGTCACGGCACCGCCGCACATGACGGCGTGGTAGCTCATGTCGGTGCCCATGTCCAGATCGTCTTCTTCCACCTGCTCTTCTTCCTTTTCGCCAGGCAGAACGTAGGTCTGTGCAAAGTAGCGCAGGGCATCGGGTCCGTGAGTGATGTTGTGGGGGTGCTTGCTGACATCTTCTGCGTTGGTCTTGTCGTGCTGCAAGCACTTGAGGCTGTCGATCAGACTGCCGCAGGTGTTGAAGATGATCAGACCTGGCTTGCCGTCGCTTCTGACTTTTAGAAGCTCCTTAACAGCGTGCCAGCCTTGCAGACGGTTATTGGATGCCCGGAATAAGTCTACGCCATTCTCCGCAAAGGTGATCGCCTGGGACTTGCCGGTTTCACGGTTTCTGCCCCAGAGGTCAGGCGGTGCGATGGTGTAGTTTATGTTCTCGTCCGGCATCGTGGCCTGTATCTGCGATCTGGCAGCGTCAGACACCAGCTGATTGGAGCGTTCAAATTGTCTGTAAACGTAGCATCTGCCAGTCTCGTCAACGGCAACCCAGATACAAAAGTGGCAGTCAAGACCATAGTCCATCGCTCTGTATCTTTTCCAGTTCTTCGGGATTGGGAACGGATGGCACGTGTGCAAGCCGTCTGTAAATTCGCCAAAGTAGACACCAGACAGTGCGTTCCAGTCGCCGTAGCGGTGGGCGCGGCGGATGTCCTCCGGCATAAGGTCCAGCTGGTCAATGTAGTCCTGGTTGATGTCTTTGTTATCGTCAACAGTGGCAGGGATAAAAACGTACTCGTTGGGGTTCTCCTTGCCTCGGAAGTCCCGGTCGACAAACAGTCGTTTTACCCAGAAGTGGCCCACGCCACCGGGGTTACAGGTTAGGTAAATGCGCTTCGGGAATCCCTTGTCGTTTTCACCTTTACGGACGATTGCCGCCAGACCGCGGAATTCCTCTTCCAGGAACTGGGTGGCTTCATCGATACACAGCACGTCCCAGGAGTTGCCCTGGAACTTACCTTCAACTGCCGCACCGTAGTCCGGCATGTTGGAGAACTTTACAAGACTGCCGTTTACAAAGGTCAGCTTGTGGTCTGTCTTGTTGTAGTCCCGGACTTCCGGCGGCAGCAGCTTCAGCATGGGCTGGATAATTGGGTTTTCCAGCTGTTCGTACTCACGGCGGATGACCAGAATCTGAATGCCGGGATAGTACATGGCAAGGAGGACAACCTTTCGGATAATGGCCCAGGACTTGCCACCACCACGGGCACCGCCATAGCAGACGTACTTCTGGTCTGCAAGGAAGAATCTCCACTGTGGTTCAGAGTTCGGGTGGCCCAGGTCGATTATGATGTCGCCGTTATTCTCTTGGATTCTCTCCGCCATGCTTCCTCCTCCCGGGAAAATAAAAAAGAGCCAGTAACCAACATCCCGTCAAAGGATGTCAGCACTGGCTCTTAGGCTCTGGCTTTACTTGTAGTCGATTATGTATTCTTCATGGCACCAATTGCAGAACAGCGGAAATCTGTGCATCTGTGTCGTGCCGGGGATGACTTTCGTTTTTGTCTTCTTGCCGCACCTGGGACAAATCAAGAAGCCCAGTTCACTTGTTTTCATTGCATCCCTCCTGTTGTGTTATGGAGCCGCTGACAGGACTTGAACCTGCAACCTGCTGATTACAAATCAGCTGCTCTGCCAATTGAGC
>JAEIGA010014754.1_pt1 | contig 11889 bp, 7 predicted proteins | sample 9270691 | NCBI WGS metagenome assembly JAEIGA01 (sample SAMN17057246, study PRJNA624740) | gut metagenome | biome: biome; isolation source: fecal sample | host: Bos grunniens | place: China: Xizang | collected 2019
CAAGAAGATATTCCTGTAACTAAAAAGGCAGAAACTGTTGAAGAAGTTCTTTCAATGCTAAATGAACTTATCGGTATGGATGTCGTAAAAAAATCTGTAGGCGATTTGTGTCTGTCAATTCAAAATAATCAAAAGCGAAAAAAAATGGGACTTGTGGCAGAAAATCCAAAAGTTCACATAGTTTTAACAGGAAATCCTGGAACAGGAAAAACTACTGTTGCCCGAATTTTAGGCAAACTTTTTCACGCAATGCAACTTTTGCCTAGCGATAAGGTAATTGAAACTTCTGGACTAGATATGACTGCTGGGTATGTTGGTCAAACAAAAGATAAAGTAAACGAACTTTGTGATAAAGCAATGGGTGGAGTTCTATTTATTGACGAAGCCTATTTGCTTTCGGGCCAAGAAGGCTCTACAAATTCTTTTGGAAGTGAAGCTGTCGGAACTCTTTTAAAGCGTATGGAAGACGACCGAGGTAAATTTGTTGTAATTGCCGCTGGTTATCAAAATGAAATGCAAGATTTCTTACGGATGAATCCGGGACTAGATAGCCGCTTTGAACATAAAATCCATATCGAAGATTATTCTGCTGAAGAACTGTTTGAAATTCTTCTTTTACAAATGAAAAAGAATCAATTTGTATTTAATAACACTGATAATGCAAAAGATGTAGCCCATAATGCAATACAAGAACTTTGTAAAAACAAGCAGAACGATTTTGCAAATGCTCGCGCTGTGCGTAATCTTTTTGACACAATAAAACTACGGATGGATTCTCGTATTGCTAATTTATCAGCAGATTCTCTTACTAAAGAATCATTGACAACAATTTGTGTTTGTGACATTCCACATGATGAAAATAAAACACTTTCAGTTGAAGATGTTTTTGCTGAACTAAACGAGCTTATTGGTATGGAAAAAGTAAAAAAAGCTGTTGGTGAACTTTATGCAACGATAAAAATAAATATAGAACTTGAAAAAATTGGGCAAAATCCTAAAAAGCCAGAAATTCATATTGCACTTACAGGAAATCCAGGAACAGGTAAAACTACAATTGCTCGTATCTTTGGCAAGTTATTTTCTGCAATCGGAATGCTTTCAAAGGATAAGGTTATTGAATGTGATAGAAGTAAAATTGTTGCAAAATATGTAGGTCATACTGCTCAGAATATGCAACGACTTTGCGATGATGCAACAGGCGGAATCCTTTTTATTGATGAAGTTTACACTTTAGCAACTGATGATTTTGGTCGTGAAGCAACTGACTCTCTTATGAAACGCATGGAAGATGACCGAGGAAAGTTTGTAGTTGTAGTTGCAGGTTACGAAAATAAAATGAATGAATGGATGGCAACTAACGAAGGTCTTTCAAGTCGTTTTACACATCGTATTCATATTGACGATTACAATTCAAGTGAACTTTATGAACTTTTCTGTCTCTACGCAAAAAAAGAAGGTCTCACTCTTACAAAAAATGCTCAAACTATTGCAGAACAATTTATTCAGCAAATATGGCAAAATAAAACTAAGGATTTTGCAAATGGTCGAACGATTAGAAAATTCTTTGATTCTGTTGTTAGAAAGAAAAATTCTCGTGTAATTGCTTTAGATGAAAATGAACGCACAAAAGAAGTTCTTACAACAATCACCAGTGAAGATTTTTTATTTGAGGAAGGTGAAATATTCTTATGATGAAATTTGCCGATTCAGAAAATAAAAAAGTTCAGCTATCAGAATCAAAGACAAAAGAAATTACTTCTTCAAAAATGCAAGTTTTCCCAAAGTATTGCATAGAATGTGGAAGTCCTCTTGAGCTTGGGGATGTTTTTTGTTCCGAATGTGGAAGTAAAATTCAACAAGAAGAAGTTGTTTCAATTGAAAAAGAAGAAAATATTATAGAAGAAAAAACTGTTTCAATTTCATCAGACAGAATGGCATCAATTTTGCAGACAAATAAATTAAAAGCTGGTGAATTATCAGAGGATTTTATAAAGTCTAATTTGTTATTTTTAAATAATGGAATTGAAACAGAAGAACAAAAAGCAATAAAACAGCTAGAAGAAAAAACAAAACTTCTGGGATATTATATTCATAGAAATTCATATATGACTCAGTATTTGATAATAGAAAATATTCAAAACGATAATGTAAAAGCATCTGTTAAAACAACTTTTTCAAATGGTGGTTATTCAACTGAGTTTTATGAGGGAATACTATCTGGTAACGAGTTGCATTTACATATGGTGGATTCCGATTTACATCCACCTGCTTCAGAATTAGATTTTTCTGGTAATTCTATAAAACCAATTCGCTATGTAATACAAGTATCAGAAAATTTTGATGGAATTGTTAGTGAAAATACCATCTCAGGAATGTTTAAAGGTCAATTTAATAATTCTGTTGTCTTTAAAAAATGTTAATTTTTTCTTCTATATAAATAATCTTTTTTCTGTATCTGGCAATTTTAATCCATTGATTATTTGAAAAGTATGTAATAAAATATATTAATTCACGCACGAATGTATTTTGTGTATTGTGTTTTTGAATTTTTTAACACACGGGTACACATAAATGAGCATGATTTAGCGGGCGTTACGGGCCGGCGATTGAGGCCCGTTAGAGGGGTAGCGCAAAAGACCGGAGCACACTTTGTGTGTGAGGACTTTGGAGCGTAGGGCAGGCGCCCTTTTAGGTTTTGTGTTTATTTATGTGAATCTGTGGTAAAAATTCTTAAACACTAAAAATTTTATAAGACATAGTGAGGAAAAAATGTCAGTAGAAAGAGTTTCTTGCCAACTTGGTGATGCCGAACTTATTCTTGAAACAGGAAAAATCGGTAAACAGGCTAACGGTTGTGTTTATGCTCAGTGGGGCGGAGCAGCTGTTATTGCTACAATTTGTGCTTCTTCTAGTGTTACAGAAGGTCAAGATTTTGTTCCTGTAACTGTTGAGTACAACGAAAAATTTTATGCAGCAGGTAAAATTCCTGGTGGTTTTGTAAAACGCGAAGGTCGTCCAAAAGATAAAGAAATTTTGGTTAGCCGTCTTATTGACCGTCCTATGCGTCCTTTGTTTGAACCTTCTTTTGGTCATGAACTTCAGATTGTTCCAACTTGTGTGAGTGCTGATGGAATTCACACTCAGGATATTCTTGCTGTAATTGCAGCTTCTGCAGCTACATCAATTTCTGATATTCCATTCCACGGTCCTGTTGCTGCAGCTCGTATTGGTTATATTAATGGCGAATATATTGTAAATCCAACTTTCAAACAGATTGAAGAATCTGAACTTGAAATTGTTGTTGCTGGTACAAAAGACGGATTTACAATGGTTGAAGGTGGCGCAAACGAAGTTTCTGAAGAAGTAATGCTTGGTGCTTTAGCTAAAGCTCAGGAATTTATTACTCAGATGTGTTTGCTTCAGGAAGAACTTGCTAAAAAATGCGGTAAAGAAAAACTTCCTTTGAATCCACTTGATGTTACTTTGGAAAATGCAGAAGCTATTGAAGCTGAAGCAACTCCTTTATTAAAAGCAGCTTGTTTCCAGAACGGAAAAGATAATCGCGGTAGAGCAATTTCTCAGGTTCAGAAAGATTTGGCTGCAAAATACGCTGAACAGCTTGAAGATCCAATTCAGGCAAAATTGTTCCACGCTTTGATGGATGATATTCAATATAAACTTCTTCGTAAATCAATTCTTGATGAAGGTGTTCGTATTGACGGTCGTAAAACTACAGAAATTCGTCCTATTACTTGTGAAATTAATGTTCTTCCATATCCACATGGATCTGCTTTGTTTACTCGTGGTGAAACTCAGTCTTTGGCTGTTTGTACATTGGGAACTGCAATGGATGAACAAACTTATGACGATATTGATGGCGACAGAAGTGAACATTTTATTCTTCACTACAACTTCCCACCATATTCTGTTGGTGAAACAGGTCGTTTAACAACTGGTCGTCGTGAAATTGGTCACGGAAACTTGGCTCGCCGTTCTCTTGAACCAATGGTTCCAAGTCGTGAAGATTTCCCTTATACAGTTCGTGTTGTTTCTGAAATTATGGAATCTAACGGTTCTTCTTCACAGGCTTCTACTTGTGGTGGAACTTTGTGTATGTTGGCAGCTGGTGTTCCTATGAAAAAAATGGTTGCTGGTATTGCTATGGGTCTTATTACTGAAGGTGAACATTACGACCGTTATTCTATTTTAAGTGATATTCTTGGTGAAGAAGATCATCTTGGCGATATGGACTTTAAAGTAGCTGGTACTCGTGATGGTATTACTGGTTTCCAGATGGATATTAAGATTCCTGGTGTTACTACAGAAATTATGCAGAAGGCTTTGGAACAAGCTAAAGAAGGTCGTATGCATATTCTTAGCAAAATGGAAGAATGTATCAATAAACCTGCTCCATTAAGTCCTCGTGCACCTCAGATTATTACTACAAAAATTCCTGTAGATAAGATTGGTGCTTTGATTGGACCTGGTGGAAAGAATGTTAAAGCTCTTTGTGCTCAGTATGGCGTTACTATTAATACTGAAGATGACGGAACTGTTACAATTTACGGAAAAACAGGAATCGCTGCTGAAGAAGCTAAAAAAGCTGTAAAAGGTATGACTGAAGATCCAGAAGTTGGAACAATTTATCAAGGTACTGTAAAACGCATTATGGATTTTGGTGCTTTTGTTGAAATTCTTCCTGGGAAAGAAGGTTTGTGTCATATTTCTAAACTTTCACGCCAGAGAGTTGAAAAAGTAACTGATGTTCTAAAAGAAGGTCAGGTAATTCCTGTAAAACTTCTTGAAGTTGACAAAATGGGAAGATTAAACCTTTCTTATGTTGACGCTTTAGAAAATAAATAATTTAATTTCTAAATTATAAATATTTGGAATGTCCTATAAATTGGAAACAGTTTGTAGGACATTTTTTTTTGCGGATTTTGTTTTCTATTGCTAAGTTTTGATTTTGTAAAATGAAAAACATTATCGGAATTTTTTTATAATAACTTAAATTTATTTGACAAATTTGCATTTTGTTTTAGAATAAATGTATGCACATTAGTTTGTGTAAATCAAAAAAGTTGTCTTTTTACGGAGGAAAAATGAAAAAGATAATCGCATCTATTTTGGTAGTTGCTGCTGTTGCTACTACTTTTATTGGTTGTACAAAAAAAGAAAATGCTCCTGCTGCTGCAAGTGGCGATAGCATTAAACTTGAAATGTACTATTACAAGCAGGAAAATCAGGAAGGTTTGAAAAATATAGTAAAGGCATTTGAAAAAGCAAATCCTGGAATTACTATTGATATGTTAATTATTCCTAATGATGCAGATGCTGCTATGTCAGCTCGTGCTGCTCAGGGTGATTTGCCTGATTTGTTACAGATGCAGTCATACTCACGCATTCGTGAATATGCTTCAAAAGGTTATTTGTTAGATCTTTCAAATGAAGAAGGAATTAAAAATGTTCTTCCAAGTTCTTTACCTGCTGTAACATGGAATGACAAACAGTATGCTCTTCCAATGGATTATGCTGGTATTGGTATTATCTATAACAAAGATATTTTTGAAAAACTAGGACTTAAAGCTCCTACAACATATCGTGAACTTGAAAAAGTATGTCGTGATCTTACTGACAATGGTGTTGTTCCATTTGCAGCTCTTCTTAAAGAAAACTGGTCTGTAGGACACTTTATTACTATGGTTCACACAGCTTTATTAAAAGAAAAAGGTATTAATCCTGAAAAATTCATCGCTGATATGAACGCTGGTTCTTCTTCTTATGGTGTAGTTGATACAGCAAAACTCTTTAGCATTCTTGATTTCTACAAAGCTAATATGAATAGCAATGCAGCAGAAATGGGTGGTGGAGAACAACAGCAGTCATTCGCAAAAGGTGAAGCTGCTATGATGGTTCAGGGATTGTGGTCATATGTTGATGCAAGAAAACTTAATCCAAACCTTAACGCTGGATTTATTCCATTCCCAGTATATAACGATGCTGCAATGAATACATTCTATGCTGATGTAGACTCAACATTTGGTGTTTCTTCACAGTCTTCAAAAATCCAGCAGGAAGCTGCTCTTAAATTTGTTAATTGGCTTACTTCAGCTGAAGGTCAGGCTCTTTGGATGAGCGAATATAAACTTATTCCTCCATTCAAGGGTGTTGATGTATCAGAATTTGGTGGACCATATGTTGATCTTATGAGTTCTGTAGAAGCTAAAGGTTCTATGCCTTGGGCATTCTCACAGTATCCATCAGATGTATTTGAAGATGCATGTAAAAATGGTGCTCAGCAGTACATGATGCAGAAAACTTCAGCAAGTTCTGTTATTGATGGTATTGATAATCAGTGGGCAACTTCTGTTAATAAATAAAATTTGATTTTATAAGCCCGTGGTTGTTTATCTTCTGCGGGCATTTTTTTTTACGGAGAAATTAATATATGGTCGAATCAAAGTCTAAAAAGGTATTTTATTTTACGGCTTTTATACTTCCATGTTTGGTTTTATATTCTATTTTCTGTATAACACCGTTTACAAGAGGAATAGGTATATCTTTAACAAACTGGGATGGGCTTACTCCAAAAACACCTATTATTCTTGAAAAAAGTGAATTTGAATCAAAAATTCTATCTAAAATAAAAAATGAAGCTGATTTAAAATATGTAATTGGTGAAAAAGATGAAAATGGTAACTATGTAAATGGAATTTATAGTTATGATAAATCTGATAATTGTTACAAAAGAACTTCTGTAAAAGGTCGTGAGCGTCGTAAACTTGAAAGAATTATAAAAAAGACTGGATACGAACCTGAACGAAATAAATTTGTTGGATTAGAAAATTATAAGAAAATTTTTACAGGAAAAGTCGGTGATGATTTTTATCCTAAAACGACTTATTTAAATAAATTTACAAAATCTTCAAATCTTCCTACTTATATTTCAAAAAAAGAATTTGAAAAAGAAATATTGAAGAGTGCAAAGTCAAGAGTAAATGTTGCAGGTGAAAATCTTATTAAAAATGCTTACATTTACAATGAAAAAACTCAAAAATATAAATTAAATAGTGATTATGATGAATTTGATATTGTAACTCCTTTGTGGGAAATACCTGAAAATGTAAAAACTCATGAAGTTACAGAAAAAGAAATTGATAATTTTGTTAGTTCTGTAAAATCTTTGGCTTTGTTAAAACAAAATAGTATTGCTTATGAAAAAGCAAAATTGTTTATAACTAGTAATAACCTTTCTGAACAATCTGCAAAAGTTGTAAATTCTGTTGTTACTGAATTATTTAGAGTTGCAGAATTAAAAAATGTATTATCAGAAGCTTGGGTTGTAAAAAACAGAAATATGGGTGTTATTGGTTTTACCTTATTTTTTGCATTCTTTTCTGTTATTGGTATAAACTTTGTTGCCTTCTGTTTAGCATTGGCTCTTGATTCTGGAATAAAAGGTCAAAAGATTTTTAGAACAATATTTTTCTTACCAAATGTTCTTTCTATGATTATTGTTGCGTTGATTTGGTCAATGTTATTTGTTCAGCTTTTGCCTGCTGTAACTGGAATTGAACAATGGATTTCTGATTCTGCAAAAACTCCTTGGCTTTTGGTTTTAGTTGCTGTTTGGCAAGGTTGTGGATATTACATGATTGTTTATCTTGCGGGATTGCAGAATATTCCTGTTGATGTAATTGAAGCTGCAAAAATTGACGGTGCAACTGGTTGGCAGCGTTTTAGATATGTAACATTACCATTGATGATTCCTTCATTAACTATTTCTTTGTTCTTGTCTATTGCAAATGCTCTCAAGAGTTTTGACTTGATTTATGCAATGATTGGTTCTACTGGTTATGCAACAGGAACTGTTCCATTTGTTATGGATATTTATTTTGATGCCTTCTCGTTGAAACAAGCAGGTCTTGCTACTGCAAAGGCTATGGTATTATTTGTAGTTATTGTTCTTGTAACTGGTATCCAATTGTTTACTATGAAACGAAAAGAGGTAGAAGCATGAGAAACTTAAATTTTTGGTATAAAAATGATTCATCAGTTTGGAAAGTTGCAACTACTATTATTATTGCAGTTTGTGCAATTTTCTTTATATATCCAATGTTGTTTGTTGTTATAAACTCATTCAGACCTAATGCTGATATTATTGTAAATCCAACTGGGTTGCCATTAAAGCCTTTCTTTGGTAATTATGTTCAGGCTTGGGCGGAAATGAATTTTCCTAAGGTTTTTTTGAATACTTTACTTGTTACAGTCCTTGGAACTGGTGGAATTATTCTTTTTTCTGCAATGTGTGCTTATGGTCTTGCAAGATCTAATACAAAAATTTCTTGGATTTTATATGGATTTTTTGCATTTTATCTTGTTATTCCTTTTCAGATTATTATGGTTCCTCTTGGAGTTCTTGCAGCGGATTTGCATCTTATGAGTGTTCCAGGATTGATTCCTATGTACTGGGGATTAGGTTGTCCTACGGCAATTTTTATGTTCCATGGATTTATTAAAAGTGTTCCAAAGGAACTAGAAGAATCAGCTGCAATTGACGGTGCTGGTCGTTTTTATATTTTCTTTAGAATCGTCTTTCCTCTTATTAAAACTATTATTGCTACTATTGCTGTTATTGATGCTCTTTGGATTTGGAATGACTATTTGCTTCCAATGATTGTTGCAAAACAAGGAACTATTCAGCTTGCACAGATGAGATTTAATGGTCAGTTTATGAAAGATTATGGTCCTATGTGTGCATCTTTAACTATTTCTTCTATTCCGATTATTCTTTTCTATCTATCATTGCAGAAGTATATTATTAAAGGTATTGCAGCAGGCGCTGTAAAAGGATAGTTTTTATGATAAATAAATATGAGTTTGGTATTCCGTTTGAAACTGACGCTGTTGTAAAGCAAATAAAAAAAGCAAGTGGAATTCCAAAAGGTGTTCAGATTAATTGTGATAATGGTTTTTCGTTTAAATGCAAAATCGATTCTGATACTATTGTGTACGGTTTGGGACAAAGTATTGGTGGAATAAATAAAAGAAACCATTTGTATTCTAGTTTTTGTTCTGATGACCCTAGCCATACGGAAGAAAAACAATCTTTGTATGGCGCTCATAATTTTATTATTATTCATAATCCAAGTGATTCAAAAAGTGATAGAGCTTTTTTCTTTGATTATCCAGGAAAAATTTCTTTTGATATTGGATATTCCAAAATTGATGAAATTTATATTTATGCAGAGCGTTCAGATATTGCTTTGTATGAAATTCTTCCTGAGTTAGAAGAAAATAAAAATCCTTTAATAAATATTGTATATCAATTTAGAAAACTTATTGGTCAAAGTTATATTGCTCCTTTGTGGGCTTTTGGTTTTATGCAAAGTCGATGGGGCTATAAAACTGAAGCTGATATCAGAAATGTTTATGAATCTTATAAAAAAGAAAATATTCCATTAGATTCAATTTGTCTTGATATTGATTACATGAAGGATTTTAAGGATTTTACAGTTGATAAAGATAGATTTCCTGAATTAAAGAAATTTTCTGATGACTTAAAAACTAAAGGAATTCGATTAGTTCCGATTATTGATGCTGGTGTAAAAATTGAAGATGGTTATGATGTTTACGAAGAAGGCGTAGAAAATAATTATTTTTGTAAAAAACAAAATGGTGAAAATTTTGTTGCAGGTGTTTGGCCTGGAAAAACTCATTTTCCTGATTTTATGCAAAAGCAAGTTCGCCATTGGTTTGGTCAAAAATACAAAATTCTGACGGATATGGGAATTGAAGGTTTTTGGAATGATATGAATGAACCTGCAATTTTCTATTCGGAAGATGGATTATCAGAAGTTGTTGAAGCTTTAAAAAAGATGGATACAACAAACCTTGATATTAATTCATTTTTCCAATTTAAAGACAATGTTTATAAAATTTCTAATAGTATAGATGATTATAAGCGATTTTATCATCAGTGTGTTCAAAATAACAAAAGTGTAGCTGTAAATCATTATGATATTCATAATTTATATGGATTTAATATGACTAAAAGTGCTGGGGAAGAATTAGCTTCTATTCGCAAAGGAAAAAGAACACTTTTGTTTTCTAGAGCAAGTTACATAGGAATGCACAGATATGGCGGAATTTGGACTGGTGATAATGCTTCTTGGTGGTCACACTTAGCGCTAGAAATCAAAATGATGCCAAGTTTAAATATGTGTGGATTTATTTATTCTGGTGCAGATATTGGTGGTTTTGGTTGTAATTCTAATAGGGAACTTTTGTTGCGTTGGCTAGCATTTGGAATTTTTACTCCTTTGATGCGCAATCATTCTGCATTAGGAACTAGAAATCAAGAATGTTATCAGTTTGAAAATACTATAGATTTTAAAGCAATTATTGAAGTTCGTTATCGTTTGATTCCGTATTTGTATAGTGAATATATAAAAGCTTGTGTAAATTCCACTTTGATGTTTAAGCCTTTGTCTTTTGTTTTTACTGAAGATAGTCGTTGTTTAGAAATTGAAGATCAATTAATTTTGGGTGATGAAGTAATGATTTGTCCTGTTTGTAATGAAAATGCCAAAGGACGAGTTGTTTATTTGCCAGAAGATATGATTCAAGTAAGATTTAAAGCTGATGGCACTATTGAACAACAAGAAGTTAAAAAAGGTGATATTTATATAAATGTTCCTTTGAATGAAGTTGTATTCTTTATAAGAAAAAATCATATTGTTCCAATTGTTAATGCTTGTGAAAACACCGATAGCCTTGATTATTCTACAATTGCGCTACTTGGTGATGTGAACGGAACAAATTCATATTTATTGTATAAAGATGATGGCGTTACAACAGAAATTGATATGACTTCTAATATTGTGGAATTAAAATAGTTGTTGCTTTATATTTACATTGATTTTTCTCCTTGGTAAACTGTTGATATGAAAAACAATATTGTGAAAAATTTGTGTTCGTTGTTTTTAGTTTTTGTTAAAATTGGGCTATTTACAATTGGTGGTGGCCTTGCCATGATGCCAATGATTCAAAAGGAATTAATTGATAAACTTCATTGGATGACAGAAGAAGAATTACTTGATTATTATGCAATTGGTCAGTCAACACCAGGGATTGTAGCTGTAAATGTTGCTACTTTTATTGGATATAAGCAATGTGGTGTTTTGGGTGGTGTTTTTGCTACATTAGGAATTATTTTTCCTTCAATTGTTATTATCACTATTTTGGCTAGTTTAATTAATTCAATTTCTGATTTTCCTATTGTTCAAAAGGCGTTAAAAGGAATTAATGTTGCGGTTGCAGCTTTGTTGACTAATATTACTTTTAATTTTGCAAAAAAAACAGTAAATAGTGTTTTTTCATTTATTCTTTGTTTTTGCTCATTTTTGACAGTTTTTATTTTTAATGTACAATCTTTTTATATTATCATTTCTGCATTTTTACTTGGTATTGTGATGTATTTTATAAAACAAAAAAATAATAAAAAAGATGAAGGAATAAAAGAATGATGGATGTTTCCTTGATTGAATTATTTTTTATATTTTTTTATGTTGGTTTGTTTACAATTGGTGGTGGTTTGGTTGCTATCACATTAATGGAAGAAACTATCGTTTCTAGAGGATTAATTTCTCCTGAACAGTTTTATAATATGGTTGCAATTTCTGAATCTACGCCAGGCCCAATCGGCGTAAATATGGCAACTTATATTGGCTATAATTTGCATGGAATTCCTGGTGCAATCATTACATCTATTGGGGAAATACTTCCTTCGTTAATTTGTATATTGATTATTGCAAAGTTTTTAAAGTCATTTCAGCAAAAACCTATTGTTCAATCTGTTTTTTCAGTTTTAAGACCTGCTACTACAGG
>JAEIGA010014755.1_pt1 | contig 11888 bp, 21 predicted proteins | sample 9270691 | NCBI WGS metagenome assembly JAEIGA01 (sample SAMN17057246, study PRJNA624740) | gut metagenome | biome: biome; isolation source: fecal sample | host: Bos grunniens | place: China: Xizang | collected 2019
CCCTATATTGGCAGGGGATGAAGGGAATCGAACCCACACTTCCGGCTTGGCATGCAATCAAAATTGCTGTTAATGTCTTTAACTTATATAAATATTATAACATATTTTTTTGAAAATGTCAAATATTTTTTTTATACTAGCTATACGCCTTTTTTAAAGCGTGAAATAAAATTTACATTATAGTCATGACCGCTGTCTGCACGAGCGGCACAAATAACTTTTAAAATTTCATTTGAATTATTTATTAAACGATGAGCATATCCTTTTTGGCAATAAATCATGACTCCTGGAGTAATATCAGAAATGATACAATCATTTTCTTTTTCTTGAACAACAATTCCAGACCCTTCTATTCCATAATATAACTCTGCAGTATCTTTATTATGGCGATGTCCTTTTGTCATATAATATTCTCCATTAATATCTCCTGGATAAATAGTAGTTAATCCGTAAAACAATTCACCATTATCATGTTCTGGAAAGATATTCATAATCTCATAAATTAAAGGATTGCTATCAACTATCGGATTTTCATAAACTTCTTTATAGTCTGATAGAAATCGTTTTTCAATTTGCATTTTTACACCTCTCTTTTAATTCGCTAGAACTTAAATTATGTTTGCGAGATAAAAAGAATGGTTTTTTATTTAATTTTTTCTCGTTTTCTTTTCCGTCCCATTCTTTATCAAGATAATCTTCTCCAAGAAAACGAATTTGATAATTTAAACTCAAAGCCAATAGCTCTAAATCAGCTTTTCCTTCATAAGGAATAATTTCATCTATATACTTAATAGCTCGTAGCTATATGTATCGTTCAAAAATAGATTGAATTGGAGTTTTTCCTTCTGGCTTACAATTAAGTCCAACAATAAGATAATCACAATTTTTCTTTGCTTCTTCGATTGCTAACAAATGACCAGAATGAAGTAAATCTCCAACCATCGGATAAAAACCAATTAACATTTTTATACCTTTATTTTGTATATATATAATAACATATTTTTTATAAAAAATCAATTAAGATTTTTTAACTGATCTAAAAAATCCCAGAAGGTAAGTTTAGGAATTTTTAGTTTCACATCTTCATCTTCTTTAGAATATCTTCGCTCTACTGAAATATTATAAATATCAGTAATCATTTGATCTTCTATGTCCAAATATTGATAAATTTTGTCATAAAAAATTTTTGCACCTTGCAAAGATTCCTCTATAAACTCAGGTCTTTTATTTATAGTTCCCAAATGAAAAAAATAAAGACCGCAAATAACTGTACAACAAAATTCATTAATTTTAAGAGGATTAATAAAATACTTTCTAGCTTGCTCTACAGCATAAATTGCCGCTAAAGATACTCCAGTATTATTTTCCTTGTAATAATATTGATGATTATTTTTTCTAGTAATCGAATTTGGATTTGTATTATGCCAAATTAAAACTGGTTCATTATATTCAATAATTTGCTCTGGTTTTAATAATAATCTAGCTAACATATTCATCCCAATGTCATCATTACAAAAAGAACTCTCTTCATTAAAATGTAAATTATACTGAATAAGAAAGGCTCTTTCATAAACTTTTCCTTGCCAACAATTATGTTGAGGTGGAATTAATTCTAAATAAGTATTATCTTCTTCTTTATAATAAGCTCCTGTTAACATTTTGGCAGAAACTTTTTCTTCCAAAGCTTTCTCTAAAGTTGGAATAATATTAGCGGAAATTAAAGTATCTCCAGAGTCTAAAAACATAACATATTTATTTTTTGAATATGTTAAACCGCAATTTTTTGCAACTGCGGGGCCTCCGTTTTTATCTGTTTTATGAATTTCAATATTTAAAAATTGATTAAAAAATTGAATAATATTATCATAATTATCTTTTGTTGAACAATCATCTATTACAATAATATGAAAAGGATAAAAAACATTTAATGAGCAAAGGGATTTTAATAATCCCTCTGCATCATTAAAAACTGGAATAATTATATCAATAAGTCCTTGATAATTATAATTATTCATAATCCACCTTATTTCTTTGCTTCTCGAATAATTAAATTCATATTATCTTCTAAAACTTTTTGCTGATATTCGGGTTTTATAAAATAATTAACCAGAAAAATAAAGTATTCTACTATTTGAGTTGTTGGACACGTTGCCAATTTAAAATGTGTAATACCAATAGGAAGATAATCATGTTTTAAATCTTCTAAGTTTTTAATTTGATTATTTTTAGAATAAATAAAACGACGATTACATTGAGTCATAACACTATTCATAGAATAATTATATTGAGCTTGATTTTCAATTAATATACAATTATTATATTCCTTGCACATTAAAGGGCATAAAGGATTAACACAAATTTCAATTTTATTTTTCGCCTTAATTTGCTGTAAAAATTCTTTATTTTCAGCAAATTTAGGAGGCAAAGATACCATCTGGAAATCAGGATTTTCTAAAATTGTATTTATTATTTCAGGAGTTAAATCCATTAAAGTCCAAGCATTAGAGGATAAAACAAATTTATTATAAGTTGGGTAATGTTCTTTTATATACTCATATAATTTTAAGTTAGAAACTTCAATTACTGTTGAACCACTTCGACCATGTTCTAACATAATTCGATTATAATTATTATAAAAATCGTCATCTTCTAAAAAAATATTAGAAAAATCTAATCTTAAACTCTTTTCATAATTGTTAAAACATTGAGACATTTCTTCATATAAAGAAATATTCCCATCAAGACAACTATTTAATCCTCCACACCAACTATTAAAAGGAAAAGTGCCTATAATTTGATTAAAATAAATAGTGTCTTTTAATATTTTTCTATCATTACTTGCAATGTCCAAAAAAATTCTATTAATAATATGGGCATTATAAAAATTTGATAATGAAAAATTAAACATATAATCTCCTTATTTAAAACGATCTTTAATACATTTCCTAACGGTTGTAGTCATTGGTTTTGGAATAAGTGCATTAAATTGACTTAAAATAGTTAAATCCATTGGAGTTGGCATTCCTTCAAAAGGAGGAGGTCCGCACATATCATTAAGACATTTTCTTTCTTCTTTGCTCTCATGGATTTTACTATTTTTGTTTTGACTTTTTTCGCTCTTTAAATTAATAGTATTCTATTGAAATAAAAGATAAATAAAAGCCAAAGTCTCATCTATTGCCTCTTGATTCTAAGTTTGGACAGCCTCATTAAGTAAAAATAATAAATTTTTATAACCAATTATATCATTTTTTTCTATTTGAGTTAAAATTTCTTTTAAAATAGGTTGCAATTCATTAATCATAAGAATACCCCAATCTTTGACATAACATTATCAATCTTTCTTCAACTTCTGGTTTTAAGATTTTTTGCTCAAAAGCACTTTTTAATACACCAGTTTCTGTTACTAATTTTAAACAAAAAGCGGTTTTTGCTTTTTCCAATCGACACACAGAAGGAATAGGTAAATATAACTCTCCAGACCATTCGTATTGAGAACCTAGGCAGCCATGCAAGCAATTATGATTATTCCAACAGGTGCAACATTCTGGCCCCATATTAATATTATGAGTTCTTAAATCAATAAACTGTCCAACATTATTAGGTTTTAACCCAGTAATACCATTTTCATCAGATTCAAACCAGCCACCAATAAATTGATAATAAGTAGTTCTATGACAAGGAACAATAGCTAAATCACTGCATCGAATAGTTAGACTACGAGACAAAGAGCATGTGGTACAACCTTCTTGTTTTCCATGAGTTAAACAATCAAATTGATCATAATCAAAAATACGTTTTTCCCCAGGAGCATGAAAATAATAACGAGCCAATTTATCAATATCGTTTTCACAATGATTTAACATCCATTCAAAACGATATTTAAGCAAATCTAAAAATTTCTCAATTTTTTCATCTGTCCATCCATCGTTTCGAACTTCAAGACTAATTGGAATATAGTCACCCGCTTCAACTCGTTCAGGTAAGTATTTTTCAAACATTTCTACCCACCAATCAAAGTTTTCTTTGGCAACATCAATTCCTTCAGTGGAGAGCATTGGATGAATACCGGCCCCGGTTCTTTTGATAAATTTAAAAGCTTTTTCATAGTATTCATCTGAAAATTCAACTTTTTCTCTTACGTCTGTTGAATATTTTCCATCATGAGACCATGAGAATGCAATGGTAACACCAATATCTCTAAATTTATCATAATATTCAATAACTTTATTAGTTATTTCATCATCTGCAATAAAACGTAAGTTGCAAGGAATAATAATCACTCGCTCGCCTCTATGCCCCATAGTAAATAATTCTGGCGCTTTATCTGCCGCCCAAGCAAAATAAGGATAAAGAATATCCATCAAATCGAAGAAATATCCTGTTCCGAATAAATCTCCGGCAAAAATTTCATACTGCTAAAATAAATATTTTTTTTCAAAAAAGATCATTTTCATTAAATTATCAATATTTTTTAATGTTGTCTCTTTATCAGCTCTTATTTCTGCTGGATATAATTGATCTCCATATTTTGTAATATAGCAATAATCACATTTTTGATTACATTGAGGCGTTACGATTAATTCTAACATAGAATGAACATGAGAAATATAAAAAGGAGTTTCACCAGCTTTTATAAAACTATAATTTAAAAAAGTATCGAGCAATACGCGCTCATTAGCTTCAAATAATTCTTTATTAGTTTTAGTAATCATTTTTAATGCCCTCTACTTCCACTATTGTTTATTCTATTATTAGATTCTAATTCTTCACAAAACTTTGCAAAACCATTGCCATATCTTCTCAAAATACCTGTATCTTTAGTCCATAGACTTCCCGATGTAACTGCATTATTATATCCGCATTGATTAATAAAACTCATTAAATAAGCATGTTTTAATAATTGTTTTAGGTCTCTTGCATAAGAACGACTAACTTGGCCACAAAGAGATAAATAATGTAATTTAACAACATTTGTTGTAAATGTATGCCAAAAAGTACTTTTTCTTCCAACCATGAATAAATATTTATATTTTTTAATTTCTTCTGGAGTGGCAGTAATTGGATTGATAAAAAATCCCTTATCGACCCAAGATCTTTTTACTTCATTCATAATTGTAATATCTTTATTAATAAAATCTTTCGTGGTTTCAAACACAGAATTTTGGCAAGTAACCAATGTTCCATCCCACATAATTTTTAATTCAGAAACACCAGTACCGCAATAAAAACCATTAGTCAATTTTCTAGTAATTAAGTCCATTTCTTCTAAATTATTTGATGAAGCAATCTAATTTAACCAATTAATAACATCATCTAAATTTTCAGAACTTTTTTCGACAAATTCATTATTTAAAATTCGACTCCATTGACTAGATAAAAATTCAAGGCCTTGCAAAGATCCTCCAACAGCAGAGCTTTTTAATAAGAAATCATAGTAATCTAAAGCCTCTTCTGTGGAGCAACTATAAGGAACTTCTTCTGCAATAGAAAAATTTCCTCCCACATCTACATTTTTATTCCAACATAAAGCTGGCATAGAAGCTGCTGTTTTAATACCTTCTTCCCAATAAGCCTTAATTTTTTCCATATCTCCATTTAAATGTTTAATTAGTTCAAAACTTACAACACCATGTAAATACATTTGAACTTTTACTTTTTCCAATGGAATGTTATTTAATTCTGTTAATACATAAGTTAAATTATTAATGACATTATTATCAGTATCATGACGTAAATTTTCTCCAGAATAACTACCATCATAAGACCATTGTAAAGAAAATCTTATTTCATGAGTTGCATGTTTCTCTAACTCTGTAATTAATCTAAGAATTTTTTCTGGTCCTGCTTGTCCATTAGTAGAAAAAAATATTTCGCAAAGATTTGGAAAGGTTTCAAGCCATTCATCCAATCTATCAACAAAATAATCTAAAGTTAAAATTTGTTCCTAGCCCCACAGCTCAAGATGTCTAATTTTATTAGGGCTACCTCCAAAAGCTTTTAAAGATTTTACAACATTATTTCTAAAGCTACCATCCTTTAAAGCTTCAATAGTTTTTTCTTGCATTGTTGCAGCTTTCGCTGGGTCAGTCATTCTTGCCTAATTAATAAGACAATATTCACATTGAAGATTACATCCCAATGATGACATAATTGCTAATGAACAGATATTAGGTTCATAATCTGTATCAATAAATACTGCACCTTGCTATAATTCACTAAAAGGCAAAATTGCACACTCCTTTCTCTCTTCTTTTGCTTTTATTATATGAATGAAAAACTAAAACCTGAATTTCTTCCGGCGCCAAAAGCAAAACTAAAAGCACCATTACCGCTAGATTGGCTAAAAGTACCATTTCTTCCAGAGGATCCACAGCTAAAACTAAATCCTTCACAAGAGCAAGCAAAGCTAAAGCCATTATTACCGGAGTTAAAACTAGCGTCAAAACTAAAACTAAAGCCATTATTACTAGAATTAAAACTAGAATCAAAGCTAAAACCATTATTGCCAGAGTTAAAACCAAAACCGGAATCAAAGCCAAAGCCTGAATCAAAACTACTTCTAAAGCTACTTCTAAAGCTAAAACCAGAGTCAAAACCAAAACTAGAGTCAAAACTACTTCTAAAACTAAAGCCATTATTATTAGAATTAAAACTGGAGTTAAAACCAGAGAAATTTAAAGCAGCAATTCTATTAGCTTCAGTATTAATTGCATCTAATGGAGTAGTTTTAATTAAATCTCCCACTTTTGGCATAGCAATAGCAGAAACAGAAATTGTTCCTCCCTAAGCTGGCAATGTAATTCCATTACAAGCATATAAGGCATTATACAAATTAGTAATTTGATCTGCTTTTGCTGATACTCCTTGACCACCGCTTAAAGTATAAGAACTTAATCCAGCGTGACTTCTAGCAGTATTAACATTTGTTAAAATTGCAGAAATATCGCTCCATAATATTTTACTGCCAGTTGCTAAACTCATATCGGATAATTAGTAAAATGAGCTTTTAAAATAAAAGCTCGTTTGTACTAGCCATAAAAATAGGATTCCAATCACCAGTGCTTTCTGGAGCTACAAATTCAATAGTGATAAATCCTGCTGTATGATATGTACTAAATACCTTAGTTCCAACTTCATCTGATACAATTTCAAAAGTGTAATTAGTATCATTTTTTCTAATAAAAGGAGTTAACATTCCTACAGCTTCAGGAGTATAACTTTCTTTTGGAAAAACAAAATTAGTTTTTTCAGTTAAAACTCCATCGTCAGATAATATCTGTTGACGCATACTTTCAATTTTAAAGTAATGCTCGCCATCAATTCTTAAATACATATAAATACCCTCCGTCTTATAATTTTGTCATATAAGCAATAAAATGATGTTGATACTCAGGCTTTACCATATAATAAGCATAGGTACAAATCAAATCTATTGCATCCCAAGTTCTTCCTTCAATTTTAAAGTAAGAAAAACCCATTGGTTCATAAATATTATAAATTTCATGTGGGGTTAAATTATTTTTTTGATTTAATGTGGAAGGATGTAGCATTCCTTCATGAATCATGCATTGTTCCATTTGATATTTTTTCCCATAATTTAAAGAAAAAATACTATTTAAACGATAGTGTTCTTTTCTATTTGGACACCCCGGAGCGCAGATTGCATTTACAAGAAACTCACATTTATCTTTTTCTTCTTGTGTTAAAGATTCAAGTAATTTAAAATTTTTATTTAAATTATAATCTAAACAAACCATATAATAATTATCTTTTTTAATTTCCTCTTTTAACAGAGATGCATTAGTTAAGCATTTTGTCGTAGAGGAAATAAATTTATATTGAGGATATTTTTCACGGATATATTGTTCCAATCCATCATGTGCTATTACAATTTCATTAAAACCATTTTCACATTGTTGTAATATCATATTACAAAATCTATCTGAATAATCAGTAGGTTTTAATTGATTGTTAGTAAACACAAATCTTAAAGGAACTCCTAAATTATTATATAAAAATGCTGTTTCTTCAACTTTTTCTTTAGTTGCCTAATTATAATGTAGAAAACTTCTTCCACCATCAAAAATACAATATTGAAAGTTACCAAAGCAAGCATGAATAGAAGTATTATCATTAAACATTTCAGAATTATTACGCATAAGTCTGATTAACTTTAAATTAACATCCATATTTTCATAAAAGCCTGGTATAATATATTTAACCATATAAATACTCCTATTTTTATTTTTATTATAACATATTTTTTATGATTAGTCAAATTTTATTAAAATTTTTCAAAAAATCTTTAGTTTTAATTTGGGTGATTTTTCCTTTTGGAGTATTAAGGCACATTTGCTCTACTAATAAATATAACTGTTTTATTTTATTTAAAGTAGCCATTTTTCAATCCCCAATTCATAAAAATTATTTTTAAATTTACTATTTTCTAAAAGAGTAGTTATTAAATTTATATATTGCATTTCATTAAAAAAAACTACTCCATTAATATTTAATTCAAGATTTTTATCTAAAATTTTCTCAAATAAAAGTTTTGCAAAAGAATATTTTTCTGATAAAAATTCTTGTTTTAATTGACGCTAAATAATTAATTGTTCTTGCTAAGATAAAGAATAATAATATTTCCAAGCGAAATAAAAACAAACTCCAATCTAAGTTTGAACATCCTCAAAAAAAGAATTTAAAAATCTATTCTAAAGATTATCAACTTCAAGAATAGTTAAGAAATTTTCTTTCACATCTTTTTTCCCGCTTTTTGTTAAATGAATTAAAATTCTATAAAAAATTTTATCCATTGTGGTAGTTTCAAAGCCAATGCTTTGAGGCTAACTTCGCAAATATTCATATGATTCTTTCAAATAAAAATTGACTTTAGGATTAAAAATTTCAATCTAAGAAATCCAATGTGCATCTTCTGCTATATAAGCATTTTCAAATCGAATCTAATTATTCTCAATAAATTCACGATCATATAATAAACAATGAATGTCTTGATTATCACAGTCATTTGGATCCCAATAATAAGATCCTGCTTCAATATGTTGATTATTAGATTTCCAATCTTTTATGACAGTTTTTCCACTGACAATATGATGATTTTCTAATAGTGGCAACATTTCAACGAATATATCTGAATTTATTATTTTATCATCGAAATCTAAAAAGAAAAAAGCTTTATTATAAGAATTATCCAGTCCTAATTGTCTAGCTCCACCAGGACCTTTTCTTTCTTTATTTTTTAAAAAAGTTACTTTTAACTTCTTACTATCAGAAAAAATATTATAAACAATTTCTTCATATGGAGAACAATCACTAATAAGATAAATATGATAATTCTCAATATTAGTAATAGATTTCAAATTTTCATATAAACTTTTAGCTTGCTATTTAGTTATATTATAATAAGGAATAATGATATCTAATGACCCTTTTACACGATTTAAAAATGGAGATAAGCTTTCTTGACAATAAGAATAGTCTATTTGTTTAATTAAATCTTTTTGAATAAAATTTTTAATTAAATGAGATCCATTTTTAAGCATATCGTATTTTTCATAGTCTGTTAAAAACATCTGTTTCCAATCAATTTCTTGATAATCTTCAATTTTATTATAATTATTATGGCTCCAAAATAAAGAAGATAGTTTTTGACTACAATAATTACAAATATTTTTATTTTTTTGAGAGAGGAAATCTTGTAATTTATCATAGGTTAATTCATGCATATCAATATAATCATCTTTTGTAATAGGAATACTTTTATTAAAATGATTGTTATAATTATGGATGCAACCAGCAAATGGACAAAGATATAGCTTATAATCTCTAATAAATAAACATGGAATTTTATATTTATTACATTCTTCTTTTTCTTGTTTTGGATTGTCTAAAACAGGAGAATTTAAAAAGAAAAGTCTAGATGCCATTGTAGATTCATTTAAAATCTTTTCAGCAATTTCTGGATACGGAGTGCAAGAAATATGTGCGAAAGTTTTAAATAAATTTTTTCTATCTTCATCAAAATTTGAATAAATTAATCCATTAGTTAATACATCAATATAAAAATGGTTGTAAGGAAAAAATTCTTTAGCTATTTGTAAAAATTCTAATAATTGCGGATGAAGAAATGGTTCTCCTCCTAAAATCATTAATCTTATTAAACCATGAGGATATAACTCCTTCTTAATTTTTTCCAAAATAAATACAAATTCCTCTTTAGACATAAACCATGGTTCAGCAATATTTGAAAAATGATTGCAATAATCACATTTTAAATTACAGTGATCTACAATCTGAACTTCCACTTCAAAATCATTATGAATCACTCTAATCCTCCCCTCTAATTATTTTGTTTTTAAGTAAAATAAATTAATGTAATTAGGCCTTTTATTCATCTTTCCAGGTAGAATATTTAAAATATATAAAAACAAAATCAAATAAACTATTTAAACAACTACCGATTTCCTTTAATGATAGACCATCTAAATAGCTAAAATTAAAATTAAATATTTCCCAATATTTTTTTTCTCCAGAAAAATGAATTATATCTTCTCTTTCAAGATTAAAACTTACTTCATCAAAAGAGTCGTAAAAATCTTTAAACAAGCTAATTAATATTGGCTCTTCATTAGAGTAAGACATTAATTGTTTATTATTTAAAATAGAGTTAAAAAGTCCCGCCTTAGGCGTATAAAGAACTTTACTTCCATTTAAAAATTTTTTACCATTCATTATTTTTATGCCTGCAAAAAAATCATAATTATATTCCTCAAAAATATAATCTAAATTTTTTAGAACAAAAATATCTGCATCTAAAAAAAACAAGCGATCATACTCAATAAAATTTAAACATTGCAATTTATTTAAACAATCTACAGTACGATTCTCTGAATTATTTAGCTTGTAATAAGGAATTATTTTATAATTATATTGGTCTTCCAATAAAGGTTTTAAATTTTCTGTTACCATAATAATAAGCGGGAATTTAGAATTAACTCTCTATAGTGAATAAGCCAATAAATGAGCGCCTTTTAAAAAAGACTCTGTTGTCGCAAGAGTCACATAAGCATATTTTTTACTCATTTTACCTCTCCTTTCCATAGAATATTATATCATTTTTTTTCGTTAAAGTCAAAAACGCCCTCTTATTTCACAAGAAATAAGAGGGCGTTTAATTTTGGTATCCCCTGAGAGATTCGAACTCCCGGTCTTGCGGTTCGTAGCCGCATACTTTATCCAGCTAAGCTAAGGGGACATATGGAGGCAAGAGTGAGAGTTGAACTCACGGTACACAGCTTTGCAGGCTGGCGCCTTACCACTTGGCTATCTTGCCATATTGGCACCCCAAGAGGGATTCGAACCCCCGACCTACCGCTTAGAAGGCGGTTGCTCTATCCTACTGAGCTACTGGGGCATATGATTCGGTAAGTATTATTTAAATAACTTACCGAGATAATTCTTTAAACGTGTTAGAAGAGGAGTACGTTCATTTCTCATATAGTAGAAATGACAATCTGGAAATGCCATCGCAGTATTACAGCAATGTTCATAAGGACAAGTAACACAACTATTCGGAATATTACCCATTGGTTTCACCACCTAATTAGTTTTTAATTCTAGACCCAAAAATAAACATCTTAAAAGGATGGAGCCTATTCGGCAAATAAGTTGCTGTTAGGGTCTTATGGTCCCCGCCCTAGGACTTGAACCTAAAACCTCACACTAATCTGGTGCTAATACCGGGTATAAACCGGCTGCTCTGCCAATTGAGCTACGCGGGGAGATATTGGGGTGGATGACCGGACTTGAACCGGCGACCTCCAGAGCCACAATCTGGCGTTCTAGCCAGCTGAACTACACCCACCATA
>JAEIGA010014756.1_pt1 | contig 11888 bp, 8 predicted proteins | sample 9270691 | NCBI WGS metagenome assembly JAEIGA01 (sample SAMN17057246, study PRJNA624740) | gut metagenome | biome: biome; isolation source: fecal sample | host: Bos grunniens | place: China: Xizang | collected 2019
CATCGACCACTTGCCGATTCTCGTAAATTTTCTGTCGCCATCGTACGCATAGCTTGATACTGACGACGACAGCTCATTCAACACAAACAGAAATCGCCCGCACTTCGAAAATATCGCATGCCTTGGTCCGTCGCCGGGATCGGCCTTCAACACAACTGGGGATTTCCCTCTCGGACGAACAACCGGAATCTTCCCCTCAAGATCATAAAAGAAAACAGCATCGCATCCAAGATCCGCAATTCCCAATTTTTTTCCGTCTTGCGTAAAGAACACACAATGAGCGTATGCTTTTTTCTGGCGATCCTTCCTCGGCCCCATGCCCTCATCTGCCAATTCACCGCCGAACTCCTGACCGGTCAGGGGGACCGTCCCCTTAAACTGATACCAGAAGGTATTCATCGAAAAGGGGCTGTCCCTTTCCGGAACGAGTGGAATCGTCCCCCAATGGGCATCGGAGTAAACCGCAAATGAATAGAGCTTTTCGTCAGGCGAAAGCGCGACATGGCACGGAACACGGCAATCAAGTTCAGCAAGTCTGCTCATCTTGCCTATACGATTGTCTTTTATTTCAAACACCACCGCCGCACTGCGCTTCAGGCCATTCCGCTTTTCGGAAATAAAACTGTAGAGCCTATCACCCTTCTTATTGACCTGAAAGTACGTTGTACCTTCAATACCCTTTACAGTCTGAACGATTTTCGCCGCGCCTGTCGTATCGTCGCATTCCAGAACGTGCAGCGCATCCTTATCGGGCGCGCCGGGATTGGAGCCGACAATACAGTAGCAGACAGCGGCGAAAAACGCATTCATAACGGCATCAGTTTTTGAACGAATGGATCGGAGCGGGAATACGCCCCTTGCGCCCAATCATATCAGCGCAAGAGAATTTGGACACCTTCATCACGGGCGCATACCCGAGAAGTCCGCCGAACTCAACCGTATCGCCGACCGTCTTGCCGGCGACAGGAATAATTCTTACGGCCGTCGTCTTCTGGTTGATCATGCCGATAGCCGCTTCATCAGCGATAATTCCCGAAATCGATGTGGCGGAAGTATCGCCCGGAATCGCGATCATATCGAGACCCACGGAGCAGACGCACGTCATCGCCTCAAGCTTCTCGATCGTAAGAGCGCCGGCGTTCACTGCATCGATCATACCCTGATCCTCGGACACGGGGATAAACGCGCCCGAAAGACCGCCGACATAACTCGAAGCCATCACGCCGCCCTTTTTAACCTGATCGTTCAAAAGCGCGAGCGCCGCTGTCGTACCGGGCGCGCCCGGATGCTCAAGACCGATCTCCTTGAGAATATCGGCGACCGAGTCACCGATCGCGGGAGTCGGCGCGAGCGAAAGATCGATAATGCCGAACGGAACGCCGAGACGCGCCGACGCCTCCTGGGCGACGAGCTGACCTACGCGCGTAATCTTAAACGCCGTCTTTTTAATAGTCTCGCAGAGAGTCTCGAAATCGGCTCCGCGAATCGACTTTAAAACGTGATTTACTACACCGGGTCCCGATACGCCGACATTGATAATCGCGTCGGCTTCGCTCACGCCGTGGAACGCGCCTGCCATGAACGGATTGTCGTCCGGGGCGTTGCAGAGAACGACTATCTTCGCGCATCCGATGGAATCGCGGTCCTTCGTGCGCTCGGCGGCCGCCTTTATGATCTCGCCCATAAGACGGACGGCGTCCATATTAATGCCCGTCTTGGTGGAGCCGACGTTGACCGAAGAGCAGATCCGCTCTGTCACGGCCATAGCCTCGGGAATGGACCTGATTAAAAGCTCATCGGCCTTTGTCATGCCCTTCGAGACGATCGCGGAATATCCGCCGATGAAATTTACGCCGACCTTCTTGGCCGCACGGTCGAGAGTCTTTGCGATTTTCACGAAATCGGCGGGCTTCCTGCAGCAAGCCGAGCCGACAATCGCCGCGGGCGTGATCGAAATGCGCTTGTTTACGACTGGAACGCCGAACTCTCGCCCGATTTCGTCGCCCGTCTTCACGAGGTCCTTGGCGTACGTCGTGAGTTTCGCGTAGATGTTATCGCACGTCGTCTTGAGCGACGCGTCCGCACAGTCAAGCAGCGAAATGCCCATCGTGATCGTACGGACATCAAGATTCTCCTCAAGAATCATTTTGTTCGTCTCGAGAACTTCGGTGATGTTAATCATCTCGCCCCCTTATACGCGGTGCATTTTCTCGAAAATCTCGGACTTCTGACAACGGATCTTAAGTCCCATCGCCTGGCCGAGTTCACCCAAACCGGCCGCAACATCCTCAAAACTCTTGCGGCAGGACGTGATGTCGACAATCATCATCATATTGAAATATTCCTGAACAACCGTCTGGGAGATATCAAGAATATTGATGTTATTCTTGGCGAGATAGGCGCTCGTCTTGGCGATGATGCCGACGACGTCTTTACCGACAACTGTTATAATAGCTTTTTTCATATTTCAATTATATCATTTTAATAAATACTTCAGAAAATTTTTTTCACTCACTTCATCATCAATGCGGAAAGAAGTTTTGTGAAGCGTGCGCCGTCGGTGACGGGCGAGCCTTCGGCAATGAGAGCGGCATCATAAAGAAGCGTCACCGCATCGGAGAGCTCCTGACCCTTCATGTCGACGACCTTCCTGACAAGCGGATGGGAGGCGTTCAGCTCGAGAATGCGCTTCTCCTCGGGAACGTCGTTCTTCATCGCTCGCATCATGCGCACCATCGACGGAGGAAGCGCGTTTTCCTTTGCGACAAGACAGCACGGCGAATCGGTGAGACGCGTCGAAACCCTTACATCCGAAACCTTGCCGTCAAGTTCGCTCTTGACCGATTCGAGAAAACCTTTCAATTCCTTCGAAGCCTTTTCGTTCGCATCCTTCTCGGCTTTCTGTTCAGCCTCGCTGCCGAAACTCACATCACCGCGCGCGACATCGACAAATTTCCTTCCGTCGAATTCGCGCAGGGACTCTGTGAGATATTCGTCAACCGGATCGCAAAAAAGAAGAACGTCACACCCGTGTTTCCGCGCCGCCTCGAGCTGAGGAGCCTTGCGGGCGTCCTCTTCGCGCTCAGATAGAAGATAATATATGTCCTTCTGCTCAGAGCCCATGTCTTTTACATAATCTTCCAAGAACACGCCTTTGCCGGCATCATTCCGGGCAGAGGGCCATTTAATGAGCTTTTTGATTCTCTCGGCATTTGAATAATCGACGTGGACACCTTCTTTTAAAACTGATCCGAAAGCATTCCAGAATTCATTGTACTTCTTTTCGTCTTTCTTCATCGACTCGAGAGTCGAAAGAATCTTCGAGGTGACTGCACTTTTAATCTTCGCGATGACTGCATCGTCTTGAAGCATTTCACGCGAAACATTAAGCGGCAGATCGCTTGAATCTACGACGCCTTTGACGAATCGCAGATAACTCGGAAGAAGCATCTCTATATCGTCGCCGATGAAGACATTCCGCACATAAAGCGAAAGCCCGCGTTTCTGATTGGGCATGTAAAGCTCCATCGTCGCTTTTTTGGGAATAAAGAGAAGAGACTTGAATTCAACCTGACCTTCTCCCGAAAATTGAATTGTTTCAAACGGCTCATCCCAATCGTGGGTCAAATGCCTGTAGAATTCAGTGTATTCTTCGTCCTTTACGTCCTTCTTTGCTCGCTTCCAGAGAGCCACCATCGTATTCAATGCCTTCGACTCGTCTTCTTCGCGACGCTCCCTGTCTTCCTTCTTCTCGTCGGCGGGAATATCGAGCTGGGAGAAAAAAATCGGAACGGAAATGAAGTCGGAATACTTCTTGACGAGTTCGGCTACACGCCAGCGATCGAGATATTCCACATGCTCGTCGCGCAGGTGAAGCATGACGCTGGTTCCGTAGTCGTCGCGCGTCGAATCGGAAATCGTGTAGTTCGCGCTCATGTCGGATTCCCACATAAATGCCGCGTCTCCACCGCGCTTTTTAGAAACGACGCGCACCCTGTCAGCGACCATAAACGCGGCATAAAATCCAACGCCGAACTGACCGATAAGCTCGGGCAGATTCTCTCCGCCCTTCTCCTTAAGAGCTTTGCGGAAAGCCTTAGTGCCGGAATTTGCTATCGTACCGAGATTCGCCTCGAGCTCTTCAGCATCCATACCGATACCGTTATCGCTGATCATAAGCGTATGCTGGGTCCTATCGACAACAATATTGATTTTCCAATTCGGATTATCGGCAGCCAGCTTTTTATCGGTGAGGGAGAGAAATTTCGCACGATCTATAGCATCAGAAGCATTCGAAATAAGTTCTCTCAAAAAAATCTCTTTTTTTGAATAAAGAGAATTAACTACGAGATCAAGCATTTCACTGATCTCAGCCTTAAATTGATTTGTTTTAGTTTCCATAGCAAATATATTATATCACATTTTACTTTGTAGATAACTGTTAAATAAATGTTTACATAAGAAGATAAAATTTCTCTTGACTCGATTTATTTTTTGCCATTATTTTAAAATGTATTACTTTTTTGCAACTTTTCTCTACTTATGATTGTCGCATAATATCAAGTAAATAAATGTTCACAATATACCCCATATTTGCTATAATTCTCCTAAATTTAATCTCCTATGCAAAATCCTAATACATACGATATTATTATAATTGGCGGCGGTCATGCCGGCTGCGAGGCTGCGCTTGCAGCCGCGAGAATGGGTGCCAAAACACTACTCGTAACGTCAAAAATAGAATCTATTGCCAAAATGCCCTGCAATCCATCTATAGGCGGACTTGCGAAAAGTCACTTAGTGTATGAACTGGATGCGCTTGGCGGTGAAATGGGTAAAAATGCAGATGCAACAGCCCTTCAGTCTAAAACTCTTAACTCAAGTAGAGGACCAGCTGTTCAGGCAACAAGAACGCAATGTGCTAAACTGGAATACGCTCTTAGAATGCAGAGCGTCATTTTATCTCAAAAAAATCTTACCGTTTTGGAAGATTCAGCAATTGAAATTCTTACAGATAAAGAAACTGCACCCCTTTCAAATGTAGATGCTAATACTATAGCGAATATCAACACAAGTATCAATAAGTATATTGATATCAAAAACTTCGAATCAAAAACAGAAAAACCTTCCCCTGTCATCAACTGCATTGGAATTAAAACAGAAAAAGGAGAAAATATATCCTCTAAAGCAGTTGTAATAACCTCTGGGACATCTCTTAGAGGTAGAATCTGGATCGGTAAAGAATGTGTTGAAAGCGCAGGTGATAATAGACCCGCCGTAAATAAGCTTTCAGAGTCACTGGAAAACCTCGGCTTTCAATTAGTTCGCTTAAAAACAGGAACTCCACCACGGCTAAAAGCATCTAGCTGTGATTTTTCAAAGTGTAAACAGCAAAATGGTGAAAATCCACGTCCGTTGTTCCACGTGGAACATTTAAATGATTCCTCTACAACTATTGAACACTGTTCCACGTGGAACACTTTGCCAGAATTTTCTTGTTGGATGACACATACCAATCAAAAAACTCACGAAATAATTAAATCAAATCTTGATAAATCGGCCCTATATGGCGGTGCAATTATAGGAACTGGCGTTCGATATTGCCCCTCTATTGAAGATAAGATAGTTAGATTTACAAATGCTAATTCTCATCATGTGATGCTTGAACCAGAAGATTCAAATGGAGATGTAATATATCCAAACGGTTTAAGTTGTAGTTTACCTCGTGATGTTCAAGAAAAAATGGTGCACTCTATAGAAGGTCTTGAAAAAGCAGAATTTCTTGCCTACGCTTATGCAATTGAATATGACGGAATCGATTCTAGAGAATTAAAACATTCTCTAGAATCAAAACGAATTAATGGTCTTTTTTTTGCCGGTCAAGTCAATGGAACGACAGGATACGAAGAAGCTGCTGCGCAAGGCATAATTGCAGGTATAAACGCTACATTTTTTTCGCGCGACGACGATCCGTTAATTTTAAGCAGACAAGACGCCTACATAGGTGTCATGATTGATGATCTGGTAACAAAAGGTACGGATGAACCATATCGTATGTTCACCAGTAGAGCAGAAAGACGCTTGATACTTAGACAAGATAACGCCAGGTTCCGATTAGTAGATGCCTCCGAAAAAATAGGTATTATTTCTGCCGACCAGATTAACGCAACAAAACTTGTTCATAACTTTATAATAAATCCCCAAGATAAGACTGTTGAAGATTTCATAAACTCGACTTCTTCAAGTAAATTTACTGTTGAACGTTGGTTCAGTAGAGACGAAATTGAAAAAGAGATTTTGATTATGCGTCAATATGCACCTTATATAGAGCAAGAAGAAAAGGCTGCACAAAGAGCCAAGGAAGATGAAAACATAAAAATACCAAAGTGGCTAAATTTCGACAAATGTTCAGCAGTTCGCTATGAAAGCCGCGAAAAACTCAAAAAATATAATCCTGAAACTTTAGCTCAAGCCAGTCGAATTCCAGGAGTAAATCCAGCGGATATTGCCATTTTAGCTATTATCATAAAACGTGGAAAAATTTAATCTAATGTATTTTCATACTTATCTACATTAACTGTTGATAAGTTGATTATATGAGTTGACTTCTTATTGTTGATAACTTCTAGTAAAGTATGATATATTAGATATGCTGAAACTAGTGAAAGATAAAAATAATGAATATTGAAGAGATTGATACTGCTTCCACAGATTTGTGGGAACGCGCCAAGACTATTTACCTGTCTACTTTGCGCAACGACGATGAGCGCTCGCAAGCTGACAGCTATTTCGCTATGATTTCGTCCATATCCGTAAAAGATAATATCTTTACAATATTCGTAAAAACAAAATTCGGTGCGGAATACCTTCATGAAAAATACGCCGATAAACTAAAATTATCGCTTGATCTTGCTGGAGCAAAGAAAGAGACAAAACTGGAGTTCAAGGTTGATCCACAATCAAATCCTTCGATAATTCAACCTTTATCCCCAAAAGCCGTTCCGGAAAAAATCAACTGTCAGCAGCAGACTATTACAAAACAAACGGCATCATCTTTTATTTCAACTCTTCCACTTGAAGAAAATTACACTTTCGAAGAATTTGTCCAAGGCTCTTCAAACAGCTGGGCGTTTGCGGCTGCTAAAGGTGTCGCTAACAATCCGGGCCAAAAAAGCTACAATCCTCTTTTCATTCACGGCGGAACTGGCTTGGGTAAAACTCATCTGATGCAGGCCATAGGCAATGAATTGAAGAAAAAGAATCCTTCAATGTCGATCTGTTACCTGACCGCTGAAACGTTTCTTAACGAATACGTCAACGCTCTGCAGCAGAAGGGTATGGAATCATTCAGAGAGAAATACCGCTCTATCGATGTACTGCTTGTCGATGATATTCAATTTTTCCAAAAAGGTAAGCAATGTCAGGAAGAATTCTTCAACACCTTTAACGATTTAACCTGGAAGCATAAACAGATTGTTATGACTTCAGACGTTTCACCAAAGAATCTTCCAGCTCTTGAAGAAAGACTTATTTCACGCTTTATCGGCGGAATGGTACAGGAAATCGAATCTCCGGGCTATGAAACAAGACTTGCCATTCTAAAGAAAAAAGCAGAAAATCTGACTCCTTCGATTCCACAGTCAACACTTGAATTTCTGGCTGATAACATTAAAAGTCATGTAAGAGCGATGGAAGGAGCTCTTGCTAAAATACATGTAACCATTTCAATAAATCCAACACAGGAATTGACAAAAGATTTTCTATCCTTCATATTAAAAGATTTCATAGAAAAAGAGCAGACTCTTAAAAAAATTACAATAAAAGAAATTCAGGAATGTATATGTAAGAAATACGGTATTTCAATCTCACAGATACTTTCTTCGGATAGAACGGCATCACTTGTAACTCCAAGACAATTGGCAATGTATATTTCACGAAAGTATACAACTAAAAGTCTTCAGGAAATTGCTGCTGAATTTGACAAAAAGCACGCTACAATTCTGCACGGTGTCAAGGCGATTGAAAAACGTCTTGATGTTGAAAATGAGCTTAAAACGATTTTAGATAGTGTTTTATCAGAATTCGGCTACAGTATTTCTGATAAAATGGAATAAACAAATTAGTTTACAAAGATGTAAATAAGTGGCTTAATTATAAACAGTTATCTTCAAGCATAGAAGTTATCAAACATATCTAAAAAAAAAGCGACAGCTAATCTACAAGACAAAAATAAAAAATCCCCAATAAATAAAGGTCTAAATCTAATTATCAACACTGTCAACAATTCTAATATTAATATATACTCTTTAAATAATCAATATTATTTGATACAATTTGTGACAAGTGGAGAAATGTGAAGAACAACGTAGCAGATGCAGAAAGATACAATTATGAAATTTAAAATTTTGCGGTCAAAATTTATAGAAGGTTTGAAATCAGTTCAGAATATTGTAGGTTCCAAAGGTTCTCTTTCAATTCTTCAGAATGTGCTTCTTGAGGCTAATGGTAAAGAGCTTAAAATGACAACTACGGATCTTGATATTTCAATAAAAAGTTCCGTAGAATGCGAGGTTGTGGAACATGGCGCTTCAACTCTTCCTGTTAAACTTCTTTTTAATTCAATATCTAAAGTAGCCGAAGGTATTGTTGAAGTCGAGATTGATGCGCGTGAGAATGCTTCGATTACAGCGGGATCTGCAAAATTCAAAATTGCTGGTCTTCCTGTATCAGATTTTCCGCGTCTTCCGCAGAGCGATGATTCTTATGTGTATGAATTAGAAAGCCAGACACTTAAAGAAATGCTCCGTAAGACTTCATACGCGGCTTCTCAAGATGATACTCGTAGGACACTTAAGGGGGTTCTAATGAGTTTTAAAGACATGAAGCTTACCATGGTTGCGACTGATGGTCGTCGTCTTGCGCTTGTTGAAAAAGAGATGGAATTTCCGACTTCCGCCGAAAGGGATATCGTTCTTCCCTCAAAGGCGGTTCAGGAGCTTCAGCGCGCACTGGGTGGAGACGATATAGTAAAGGTCATGGTCCAGAAAAGCCAAATAAGCTTTGAATTGGGGAATATGAAGATATATTCCAAGCTTATGGATGATACGTATCCTAATTATATTCAAGTAATTCCCAAAAGTTGTTCTGAGAGCATAACTGTAGATCGTCAACTTCTTCTTAACGCTCTTGAGCGTGCTAGCGTTATGACTATGGATGAGGCGCACTCTACAAAACTTATTTTTGAGGACAATCGCTTAACGGTAACATCGGCAGCAAACGAAATAGGTTCCGCCAGTGATGAAGTGCCGATTAAATTCGGAGGAGAGAAACTTGAAATAATGTTCAATCCCAGTTATGTTATGGATCCTCTTAAAGCCATAGACGACGATGAAATAAAGATAGAACTTAACAATGGTCATTCACCTGCCGTCATTAAATGTTCTATTCCGTTCCTCTATGTTTTGATGCCTCTTCGTTCGTCGTAATTTATGTGAAAATAATATAAGGTCGAATGATGAGTCTATGAGAATTTTTACAGATAAAAATTATCCGATTATAGTTTCTTGTGCCAAGGAGCTTTCTCGTTGGGTTGAGATAGAGCTTCTTGATATGGGGTATAAAATAGTCGAGGTTACCGAGAACACCGTCGTTGTTCGTGGTGATATGCGCGATGTAATGAAGCTTAACCTTCATTTACGTTGTGCTCATCGCGTACTTGTTCCTCTTCTTCGCGCAGACTGCCGCAATATTCGAGATCTTTATCAATTGGCTTACAGTATAGATTGGGAAAATCTTTTAGAGGCTGACGGTTATTTTTCGGTTTCTTCGATTGTTCATAATTATACGATTCGCGATACGCGCCTGCCGTCGCTTTACACTAAGGATGCCATCGCCGACAGGATGCGAGATAAATGTCAGCGTCGCCCCGATTCAGGAGGCGCGAACATTGGAGCAGCCGTATTTGTATATTGGGAAAAAAATCAGGTTATAATTTATCTCGACACATCCGGTGAACCTTTGTCGAAACGCGGTTACCGTAAAATTCCGGGTTCGGCGCCTATGCAGGAGACTTTGGCTGCTGCGTGTCTTATGGGAATGGGCTGGAAAGGGGATAAGCCTTTTCTCTCTCCCATGTGCGGCAGCGGAACTCCCGCAATTGAAGCGGCGATGATTGCTCTTAACAGAGCTCCTGGTTCGTTAAAGGGTCATTTCGCTTTTCAATCGATTAAAGGTTATAACAGAATAATTCCTGGGGAATCTGCGCCTATTGTCGCTCCGCGTCAGCGTGCCGGCGCGTCGCCTGAACAGATTTGGAAGGAAATGGTTCTTGAAGCGAAAGCCAAGGAGAAAAAAGACGGTATTCCTAAAATTATAGCTACCGATATTTCTCCCGAGGCGGTTGAAAATGCCCACTCCAACGCTATAGCGGCGGGTGTCGCTCAGTATATTGAGTTTAAGGCGTGCGATTTTGCCGATACTCCGATACCTGAAGATAAAGGTGCCATATTCTTCAACCCAGAATACGGTATTCGACTCGGTACCTTTGAAGAGCTTGCTCCCATATATGAGCGTATAGGAAAATTTCTTTCAGAAAAATTAAATGGTTGGACGGGTGCATTGATTACGGGAAATCCCGACCTTGCCCGTTTGGTCGATCTTTATTATAAAACTCGCATTCCTTTCTTTAACGGGCCGATAGACTGTAGATTGTTTATATATCCCGGTTGCGAGGTGAAAGGGTATAATAAACAATGAGTCAGGGTGCTTTTGATTTCAACGAATTCATTGAGCCAAAGAGTAATCAGGCTGATGAAACGATAGAAATTTCCGAAAAAGAAGAAACTGTTGAGAACGAACAAACGGAAGAAATAGCCGAGGAGTTTGACGGCAGTGAGAATATAGATGTACAAAAGGCTGTAGTAGAATCATTAGCGGCGGATAAAGCAGTTTTGGATTGCGAACTGGACAAGTTGAAAACTACTTTAACGGAAAAAGATACTCAGCTTTCCGTCAAGGACAGTGAAATTGATTCGTTAAAAGCGGAGCTTTCTAAAAAGGATTTTGAAATTGCCTTTTTAAAAGTGGAACTGGCCAAAAAGGAATCCGAGCTTGCGAAAAATTTTGAAAAGCAGTTGAATGCTCAGGAGAGGAATCCAAATGCACTTGCGCTTCTTGATCGCGAAATTGAACTTCCCGATCGTTTTTCGGGAGAAACTCGCGATCATGTTTTAGAAGTTATTAAGGAAGCGCGCGATAAGTCCGAATCTGAAGGTCGCCGTCGTCGTGCCCAGGTTCTCGAGTCTGTGCTTGTCGCGAACGAGCCGAACGGTACGTTGGCTGAAAGAAGGTTGGAACTAGAACGTGTTTTTGCCGAAAACAACAATATAATTTCGGGAATCGTAATAGAGAAGTTGAATGAGTTTTCCATCGCGCACAAGGAGGGAGAGGAATACCTCCTTGCGAGCGAGATTATTCTTCGCAATTTCTGATATTACACTTTAGCCATATAAGTTTTATACGTACCGTCGGAATTGACGGTAAACACTCTTACTTGGCCCCAAGTGAAAATAGCGGTTGCGCCTAAGCGCATACCGTTATTATCGATCGTATCGAATGAATTGGAGTGGTCGTGGCCGAAGAATGCGCCTTTCATAGTCCCAGATTTGCGCCAAGCATCATAAAGAGTAATCCCATCTATAGTATGCTCTTTATTTTCGTATATTGACCATTGCGGCGGGCAAGGGCTCTCACGAACTTGGCCAGCGATAAATTTAGAGGCGACGGGCTTAATATTGAAAAGCTTTCTAGGGTTCTTCTTATCTATTCTACCTTTAATTTTAACCTTGCCGACCTCTTCAGTAGTTTCGAATACACCATTCGTGATGATA
>JAEIGA010014757.1_pt1 | contig 11887 bp, 1 predicted proteins | sample 9270691 | NCBI WGS metagenome assembly JAEIGA01 (sample SAMN17057246, study PRJNA624740) | gut metagenome | biome: biome; isolation source: fecal sample | host: Bos grunniens | place: China: Xizang | collected 2019
CCCGATCTCTGCCGGGAGGTTTTCTTCTACATTCCCAATTACTCCGCAGACACCAATCGGAATTTGTATCTGAGTGACGCGAATTATTGCAATTCCCGCAGTCGATATGGTGTTTTCTGCTTCTCTTACTTCAATCGGATGGTGTTATTTAACAGTGGCAACCCTGAAACCGTATTCCCCACCAAAGAATTGAGCTTGGAAGTGCAGGATGACGAGGTTATTTATCTGGAAATGCGTTCTGATTGGATCATTGCTTCTAAGTATTATGATACGCTTTTGGGTGTTCCTTCCTTTGTATTCAATCCGGAGAAGCACACCTTCTATATCACTACCATCGGTGCTCACTATGATTCGGAGAAAAACTGCGTTGTACTGGAGAAAGATTGCCCCGACTTCAAGAAATGGCCCGGAACCTACGAAAAAATCGGAAACCGCTTGTATCTGTATCCATTCGATATTCCCAATGCTGTTTTCGCATTTGACTATGACGACGACGGCGCGTTGATCTTTAATAAAGGTGCATCAAAGCAAATGAAGTTGACCTTTGAGGATCAATCCATTTACCAGCCCATCGATCCAAATCCATAAGCGCATGATACAAAACCCATCCTATCAGATCAATGAGTAGAGGCCCATAATCTAAACCAAAAGTGCAGCCCTTAACCCAGGGGCTGCACTTTTGGTTTGCAGAAAAAAGTCTAAGAGATCTTAGCTGATTTTATGATAATGTCAACCAAGCAGTAAAAGTTTGGGAAAATATCCATATTCCTGAAGAAATTCCAAATGACTATTGCAAGAATTCCGAATCGATGGTATACTTACTAAGTAAAAATGGGCGAAATCTGCATTTTTGGAATATCCGGGCAGGTAGAGCCGAAATGTTGAAGACTTCAATTTTATCATTATCACTTCACATTTGACTGAAGGGTTGGATGCACTATGAAAAAACCTTATCTCAAACCCCTGATAGCCGTGGAATATTATTCTCTGACGCAATCCATTTCCTCTTGCAGCGCAATCAAAATCAGTTTTTTGGATAGGGATTGCGTGATGAGGGATCCGGATGCCACAAATGATATGAGAAACTGGGCCTATCGGGGAGGCTTTCTGGGCGATCCCTGTGTGATCGATATGTCAGGTTATAGAACAGACAGTGTTTGTTATCACACAAATATCAACTCTGCCTTTACCTCCTGACAGATCGGTTTCGGATAATCTGAAAGCTTGCTATGCAACGTGATGCAATTGAAAGGGGAATACCTTATGAAACATAACCGTATTGGAAACAGAATCCTGGCAATGCTGTTGGCTGCTGTTTTGATTCTGTCTATGCTTCCGGCTGTTAATACCTCGGCAGTTCCGATTGATGCGGATGGCTATTTGGGTAATGTCCAGCTTCTGGATAATGATGAGAGTATCTCAATGCCGATTAGGGTAAACAACTTTGCTCTGGACGGCATGATGTTTGAATATTTGAGCGATGATACCAATGAGAGAAATTCACAGTACTTTGTGTATGAAACAGGTGGTACCTATCAGCTGTTCCCGTTCCATCTGGCCAATAAACAGGTCGGCGTTGACCTGAACGGAAATCGTGCAGATGAAGACGTTGCGCCTGACAGCAATGCTATGTCCGGCGTGGATATGGATCATTCGCTGCACGGCGCACATGGAACCGGCACTAAGAATTATATCGGCGTCACTTCCGGCGGTACACAGTATGATGCTACGTTAGCTCCTTATGAGAAGACAGATGGTAGTGGAACGATGTACCTGCAGCTTCGGCAGTATGATCGCCAATCATATTCGGCCAGTGCCCGTACCTGGCGAAAGCTGACCAGATTTTCTGCCCCGAAAACGATGAGTAAATCCCGCTATGCGGTGCTTATTTACAGAGTCAACGGAAATACATACTATAACAATATGCTACTGACCTGGGACAGCTATGACGAGGTTACCAGTGGCGAAAAATACAATTGCAGTCAGACTGTCAACGTTGTTAAAAATACGACAAAGGCAGCCAACGCAAAGTGGCAGTATGCCATTATCGATTTGGCATACAACCTTGGCAATACGGAGGAAGAACGTGCTGCGGCAGCAGCCACAAAAACCATTCAGGACATCTACTTAAAATCACCTTTGAATTATTTCAGAGATGGTGATACGAAAGCTCATGACTATGAAGGTGTAACCTATCCCCCTACGGGTAACTCTATGGATTTGGCGGCCGTGGCCTATTTCCCTTATTATGGCGATGCGGAGCAATTTGTTCACTACGGTCTGAGCATGGGCTGTGATCAGAAATATTACGGTCGTGACAACAGTGCTTTTAACTTTAACAGCGCTGCCGATGGCTACACCACCGATAATTATTCTGTTGGTCAGTGGGATGATATGTATTACGGTAACCAGGTTTACATCAATCATCAAAGCGAGACCACCTTTAAATTCCAGGAGAATGGCAGTTCTGATGCCAACACGATCAATACCGTGGAGGAATTGAGCTATGCGCTCTTTGGCGAAAGCACCGGCGCTTCAACATGGGGCTTGCTGGAGCCTCAATTGGGTGACAACGGACTGCCTGTATATAAGGAAGTGGTCGTGGACTTTGTGGCGCATTTTCTCCGGAGACAACTGACTGGCGTGGAAGAATATCCAACGGATAACTATGGATGGAAAAATGCCAGCTTTGTCACAGGCGTCAGCACCACCAGCGGCATCGATGAGGCACGGTTTGGAAAAGATGCCCAGGGGCATTCCATCGATTTGGCCACTGCACTGTGTAATTGTGTGGAAGGCGCAGCCAAAGGTCGTGGCGGTGACTACAGCGGAACAATGGGCACATACGCCGAGACTCGCGCAAAAGCGAAGGAGCTGACCGGCTCATGGAAGAAGTGTAAAGATAATATCGATACCTGGTTCGATGCAGCCTACTATCTTCTGCATAATCTCTATGCCTCCAAAGAGGATGTCAAGAACGATGGCGATGGCTATGGTGAATACGAAGATCTTTATCACAATCTGATCCTGCCCCAGGCCAATCTGAGAAATTACGGAGATATTACTTCGGCATATTGCTTTGATGCCGGCTTTTCGAAAAACGGCAATGCAAGGGACGGTGCCGTGGTATATGACCGTGACAATGGTCTGATCAGTATGGATTTTTCCGCAGATCTCACAGGTGGACTCTCGCCGTTTCTGCCCACCGGCGGCAATGGTACGGAAGCAGGCGAGAGTAACTCTCCTTACTATATAGATCCTACCGCTATCAAGAAAAACGGTGGTTATCAAGCCCGTGACTATCATTTTACTATTAGCGGCAATGGCTTTTTCCAATATGAACAGGATCTGTTCTTCGAGTTCAAGGGCGACGATGATGTGTACCTCTTTATCAATGGCCAGCTGGTGCTGGACATTGGCGGCACCCATGCAGCGACTCTGTCTAAAATCCATCTGGATGATTACGTTGATTGGGCTTGGGCGATTAAGAACGGAACCGCGCAGTATAATGGCAAGAATTATGCGGATTTGAGCAGTGATGACCGTGCTCGTGTGGACGGGCTGGCATTGTTGGAAGGCGGTGTTTACTCCTTTGACTTCTTCTACATGGAGCGTCACGGTGCCGGTTCCAACCTGCGTATTGTGACCAATATCCAGGTGACGGCCGAAGGCTTAAACGTGGACAAGACTGCTTATCAGAACGACATTGAAGTTGCCGAGAACGGTATTGTGGACGTTCGAATCCCTGTTGAATACGGCTTCAAGATCACCAACGACACGTCCAAGCCTCTGTTTAGCACAACCTTCGAGGATAGTGTTATCGGTGTATCCATGGATTATATCAACGGTCTGCAAATCAGTCCCGAGACGGCTTCCTATGTCAGAAATGCTTCCGGCAATCCGCTGACTGTGGCAGACCTGGAGATTGTGATCTCCGGAAGCGGATCCACAGTGGTGGTTACCTGTCAAAATAACGAGGAATTGAAGGCTTTCCTTCAGGATATGACCTCCAACGATGGAACCCAGTCCGGTGGCGGTCTTTGGAGCGGCGCCAGCATCGAGATCCGGGGTATCTACTACCATCTGACCGATTCCCAAAAGGCAGTCAGTAGCTTCCGAAACTATGTATCCGCCACAGCCGATGCCGGAGATGTCATTCTCCGTGGCGCAGATGACCACACGGTTTATCAGGCAGGTAAGCCCGCCTATTATCAGTGGGTCGGTAAGCCGGTGATCATTGAGCGTGAAAAGCTTTATAGTGATCTTTTGGATGGGGTTGTAGCCAATCCCGAGGATCTTCCTGCCCTGGCCGATATGATCCTAATTCCCAGTGATGCCTATGGTATTGAATGTCAGGACAACGGCCTGGTCAACACCAGAGGCGGCGATGTCTATCTGAAGATCAACTTCGATACGCCCCGTTCCTATATTTCCTATGTGACGATCCGGGATCGGAGAAACCCATCCTATCGGATGACCGTGCCCATTACGGTTTATGTTACAGATGCCAAGGACTCTGCCATGGTGCTGGACTACGGCTTGGATTCTTACCTGACCGATCAGGAAGCAATTTTTGACTATGAGCTGGACCTGGCAGTGGGTGAAAATGTTACAGGTACCGTGATGGGTATTGCCGATCAGGATATCGAGCCTTCCTATCATGAGTATGACACCAGCAAGATCGATACCGCAGAGGGTAATACGAAGAATAATCTGACGCTCATCAATGATGGTTCCTATGCTGACAAGTGTTTTACGAATGCCAGGTTCAAGCTGGATACGCCCATTTATCTGGAGCATACAAAACCGTGGGTGATTGAGTTTGAGGTACAAGTGGACAATAATACAGCGCTGTTCTCTTTTGCGGAAAACAGAGAGACGGATGGCAATATGCAGTTGTATCTGTATCAGTACCAGGGAATTGGTTATATTTCACTGGGCTCTTACAGCGCCGATAAGGGACAGCATATTGGCTATGGTGTCCAGTGTACCCGTATGTTAAACCAAATGACCCAAATCAAACTTTACAACGTTATTGCAGGAGACGGGAGCAACACAGTTTACTGTTCCGTTGGCGGCAATGCAGGCGTTGCAATGTCGAGTCTGTTCCATGATAAGTATATTCAAAGTACCAAGGATCCTGCAGGCCTGAGCGGCAAGGATTTCGTTTTCAACTATCTTGGTTGCCAGGGTAGTCCCTGGAGCTATGATCTGCAGATGAAAATGGAATATCTTCGAGTATATGAGGAGGGTAAGCAGTTTACCCACTATCGCTGGGAGAAAAACGGAGACGAGTATAAGTGCACGGATACCGGCAAAACCGGTTATGAAGCGCAGCCCATCGTGCATACCACATTTACAAATGGTGGAGATACCGTTCACCGTTGGAGCGGGCTTGATTTGACTCTGAATAGCGACCGTGCATGGGAAATTGAGTTCGAACTGAAGAACGTCTCGCTCAGCAGTAATTTCATGCTGTTTAGCTCTACTAACGCAAAAACAACCAATGTGACGGAATATGTTTATATCATACCCAGCAAGCGATTTATTTGCATGGGATCTGATGTCGACGGTTCCTACGTCAATTATGGTGTTATCCTTCCGGATAGCTTCGAAATTACCCAACCCCATACTTATCTGCTCAAGAACCGCATCCATGCGGATGGAAGCAATATGGTGTATCTCTATGTGGATCGGGATGAAAATGGTGAATGGACCGAGGTTGGCCCCTTAAATTACTATTCCCTGGGCTCCAGTATCGGCACTCAGAGCGATGGCTTGTCCGGTCATGATTTCAGCTTTAAGTATGTTGGCGGTCATGATAGATTCGGCATTATCAATGAAGTCATTACCTATATGGAAGTCCACGAGGATACGGCGCTGCGTACCGCTTATGCATGGAAATGGACTGAAGACACCACGGAGTTTGCAAGTGTCAACGCCACCAGTGACGGCAACCGCATCAACTTTGAAAAGGAAGCGGACGGTGTTGTTGAGGTGAACGATACCAAGTTCACTTTGGAAAGCGACCGTCTGAAGTTTGAAACCTCCAGCTTCATGGATCGGGCCTATACAACTTACGTTGCATTGTCCATTCATGATAAGGACCATGTTCCTACGCCTTTGAACCAGACCAACGTTGACGTTGCGAAGGAAGTTCAAATGTACAAGAAGGTCTCCGTCATTCCTGCCAATGTGGTTTACTACGAGGACGATTTCCCGGCCATTCATTATATGGAAGGGAACAAAAACGTCTTTACTCCCATCGGTACAAGCACATTGGATCAGCTTCAGTCCCCGGATCAACATACCCCCTACGGCAGCGATGAAGCCTATCAGAATGATTTTTCCAACATGAGCGCGGATCATGTCCAAAAGATTCAAATTAGAGAGGATGACAGCTGTCTGGCATGGTTTGCCTTCAGAGGCACCGGCTTTGAACTGATTTCCTCCACCAATGCGGTGGATACCGCAATGGTCTATGTTCAGGTTTATAACAGAACGGATGTCACCATTGCCGATGGTATCGTGACACCCAAGGAAGGGAAAAAGGCCCTTGCCTTCCTGCCCCTGCTTCCTGAGTTTGACCATGGTAATAATGGCGGTGATGAAGCCATTTATCAAGTTCCGATCATTCGCTGGCAGCGTCAGGATGATGTAGCTACCACGGATGTAGACGAATCGGTCAGCTATGGAGCTTATGTTGTAACCATAAGCGCATACGCAACCTATGACTTCTCCCAGTATGATCCTCAAAATCCCGATGCACAGTTCCCGATGCTGGACACCTACCTCTATATTGATGGTATCCGGATCTTCCAACCCATGGGTTACGACAACGCTGGTTATACAGCCTTGGAAAACCGGGTTGTGTTCGATGAGATCCGTGATCAAATTCTGGGTGGAAAGATCATGGCCTGTGAGCAAACCGATGCCGGTGTGATTATGAGCAGCGGTACGGTTACATGGACCGAACGCTTTACCGGATTGGACTATACCGGAACCTACTTTGAGGGCAATCAGGTCAATAGCGTTAATGACTATCTGCTGAAGGGTCCCAATAATGAAGTCTATATGGCCGGCGCGACAACCGGGAGCAGTCTTGCTTTTGTGGTCTATAGAAATCCGGATGTGATGTATAAGAACAGGGAGCTGGGCTTGCAAATTGGTGTCCGGGCTATTGATGCGGGCAACTTCTACGGCGTTACAGCTACCGGCATGAAAGCCAATCTGCAGATTGGTGTTACCGATGCCAACGGAAACTGCAGCTGGATGCATCTGGCTACCGTTTCAAGCGGCACGGAACAGTATATCTCCATTCCCTACGAGCTGTGTCCCGCTATTGTGACGGAAACGACTGTTGAATACAATGTGGTCATTCGGGTTTCTGCCTTTACAGAAGGTGTTCCGGCTATGGTATCCTTCAGCAGCATCAAGCGCTCTGAGGGTCTGAAGCTGAAACAGGGCATCACTGAGGCGGTCAGCATCAAAAAGGGCGAAGATGGCCAGTGGACCACCTCCCAGGGAGAACACCCGGCTGTTTCCAACTTCATGATGGTCAGAAATGCGGTTATGACCCAAAGAATGATTTCCTATCAGGATGCTGTCCGTGGTGAAAACTTTGTGCAAGTCGATCCGATCCCCGAACATCAGCCTGCCATTGTGCCGAAGTATCCGGCCCTTTCCTTTGAAGAAGAGGTTCAGTATCATGTGTTCTTTACGCTGCAGAACTTTGAAAATGTGGCTTTGAACAACTTGGGTCTGATCACCTTTGATACGGAAAATACCAATGGTACGGTAGCCGATGCCATGGATGTGATCCCCGGCGCGCTGCTTATCGATGATGAGTATGTTGTGCATACCAATGGCATTCCTGCCAAGAAGCTTGGCGATACGCTTTACTTCAAGGTATACGCAAAATGCGATGATGGCAGCTATGTTTACAGTCGGCTGTATCATTACAGCGCCAAGACCTATGCCATGAACCAGCTGTCCGGCACCAATGAAGCAGTAAAGCCCCTTGCGGTGGCGATGCTGAACTACGGTGCAGCCGCTCAGCAATTCTTTGGCTACAGAACTGACAGTCTGATGAATGCCGAGCTGACTGCGGATCAACAGGCACTGGTTCAGAACTACGATCCCTCGATGGCAGCCCCTGTGGGAAGTGTTGATGTGGAAAAAGCCGGTATGTTTGTCAATAACGGCGGCTTTACGAAAAAGCGTCCGTCCGTTACCTTCGGCGGTGCGTTCTCCATCAATTACTTCTTCACACCTGCATATGAGCCGGATGAAGAAATCACCCTTTACTTCTGGGATGAGGCAACCTGCAACAATGCTCAGGTGCTTACCGCACAAAATGCCTTGCGCAGTGAAACCATGCATCCCGGTGAAACAGCAGAATACTTTGCCGCTTATGAGGGCATTGCCGCAAAGCGAATCGGAGATACTGTGTATGCTGCAGCAATCTATGAATCCAACGGCAATACTTATTGCTCCGGTGTTCTGCCTTACAGCCTCAGCTTGTACTGCAAGCGGTTTGCAGAGAATGACGCATCCTCTGCCCAGGAGCTTGCAGCAGCCACAATGGTGTACGGATATTATGCCGAGAGATTTTTCGGCGGCTGATCAGATTTCTGTATGAATTTCCTGCCCCCTACTCCCGGAAAGGGAGTGGGGGAGCCGCCACACCTTTGTACCCCCGAGAATAATTTAAGTAAATAATCCATCCATATCAGGGCATCTCTTAATAACTCTTTTTGCGGTAGGACAGACCCCGTCTTTTATCTACCTTTGTTTGTAATACCTTGAATTTCCCGTAATTCTTCCGGTCCTTATGACAACTTTGCAATCATACAAAATGAGTTTCCGAGGTGCCCTAAAAAACAGAAAGGGGATCGTTATGAAAATGCAATTCAAACGACTGATGGCTCTGTGCCTTTGCTTGGCTATTGTATTGACTTTGTTTCCGGTAATCGCTCCGGTGACTGAGGCAAACGCAGCTTTGTATAACAAATATACAACCATTGCCAAGGTGACTACCCAGGGTGGTTGTAATGCGATGCAGGGCATGGATGTAGACGGAACATACATCTATTGCGCAAAGATTAACAGCGAAACAGAGACCACCTGTTCCATCGCCCGGGTACACAAGACAACCGGTGAAATTGTCTATCTGAAGAACAGTGCCACCGGCACCAATTATTTCAGCCAGCTTGCTCATGCCAATGACTTGGGTGTCTGCACAGTTAACAGTGTCAAGACTATGTTTGTTGGTACCGGCGGTGCGGGTAAGGGCGATTACAGTCTGGTGCGTTTCTCGTTCAATGGTACTACCTTGACAGAGGTCGGCCACTATAACATGAAGTACAATGGCGCCGAAAAGTTCATTGCCGGCGTCAAGGTGGTTGCCACCAGCCCCACTGAAATTACACTGGTGCTCAAGAGCGGCAACTATGTATTTGCGGCTAAGATCCCCTACAGCTCCACCGGCGGTGATATTGCAATGGAGTATTTGGGAAAACTGGACTTCTCCGCTGTCAACTTTGGCGGTACGATCCGGGATCTGTCCAACTATGTGGTGCAGGGCTTTGGTTACAAGGACAACAAGCTGTTTGTTCCGATGACCGCCAACTATCAAACCAGCACCAGCCACATCAGTACCATCGTCTGCTTCGATATCGACGGTGTGAAGGGCGGTAATCTGAAGCCTGATTCCAGCATGTCTGTTTGGATCGAAGATACGACCTATCCGGATTTGTTTGAAATTGAAAGCTGTGCCATTTGTCCCACAGACGGCAAGCTCTATTTCGGTACCAACTGCCGAAAGACCAGTTCGGACGGTAATCATGACAGTGTTCATGTGCTCAACGGATTTGTATATGACCCCATTATGGGCGATTTGACCACCGGACAGAATTATCATTTCCGTCCCTCATCCGGCAAGCTGAAGTCCGTTACCACCGGTGCAGCTGTGTTTAATTCTGTCCTGCAGCACTTGGGCACGGTGTCCAACGGCAATAAGATCTCAGGCGCCCGTTGGAGTATGGATATGCCCATGATTCTGAAGCATACAGATCCGTGGATCATCACATGGGAATCCTCCAACTGGACTACCAACAGCCTGCTGCTGTCAACTTACGATACCAGCAGCTTTGCCAATAACTACTACCTGTACCGTCGTTCCGGCAGCGATCTGATCGCACTGGGTTACTACGGAAACAGCCAGTATAACAATTACGGTGTGGACCTCTCTGCTCATGGCATTGACGATACGGTCAATCACACTTACCAGCTGAAAAATCAGGTCAATGCAGACGGCACCAACATGGTTTACCTGTGGGTGGACGGCACCAATCTTGGAGCCATGAACAACTACTATGCAGGCGCCACTTCCCAGAATAAGACCTCCAACTGGGTCAGCGGTAAGGATTTTTGCTTCTCTTATATCGGCACACCGCAGCATCCGGTCTCCTGCACGATGCAGTACCTGAAGGTGTGGACCAAGGGTAACATCAATGCTTTTGATGAACCCAGTGTGTTCCGTTGGGAAACACAGAACAACAAGATGACCTCGATCTCTCAGTTTGGCTACACCAACAATGCAGTTACCGATCTTGGCGGAAGCTGCACCGATGGCACTTATTCTTCTTATTACAATCGGTTGCTGCATCCTGTGGTCCTGATGCATGACCGTCCTTGGGTCATCGAGTGGAAGACTCCCTCCTGGACGGGCAACACCATGCTGTTCTCCTCCGGTGATACGGCTTTGAAGCTGAATGCTTCCTATCTGTACCGCAGTAATGACATTGTTGCGCTGGGCTACTGTGACGGCGCCAAGTGCCATAGCTACGGCATCAAGCTGGCAGATCACGGTCTCAGCGCCTCCGGTGGATATACCTATCGACTGACCAACAAGATCAATGCAGATGGCACCAATATGGTGTATCTGTCTATTGACGGTCAGGAGCTGGGACCCATGAACCGCTATTATCTGGGCAGTGAATATCAGAATCAAGATGTTAACTGGGTATCCGGTAAAGACTATACATTCTCCCATATGGGTAACTACAACTACGGTCTGAACCAGGCTTACGACTATATTCAGGTCTGGGAAAACGGAATTCCCTCGGCGCATCAGTCGAACCGCTACCGTTGGGAAGCCTCCGGCAGCAGCTTTAAGAATATTACGACCGGTGACTTTACCGCCAATAAGGCCAACCGTGTGGTAGGCAGCATTTCCGGCGGAACGTTTGATGAAGCTACCTATCGTCTGAACACACCCATTGTGCTGCAGCACGATCAGGAGTGGACGTTCAGCTGGCGCTCCACCGGCAGCTGGGCCGGTTCGGCAGGCGGCGGCTTCCTGTTCTCCTCTTCGCTGGTCAACGGTGAAGTGAACGCACCCTATCTCTACCGCCGTAAAGAAAGCGGAATGATCGGTATCGGCGTTTATAATGGCTCTAAGCATATCCAATATGGTCTGCAGTTATCCGATTTCGGCATCGATGGTACCGCAGATCACACCTACACGCTGAGCAACCGGCTGAATTCCGACGGCTCCAACATGATCTACCTGTCTGTAGACGGTCAGGAGCTGGGCGCCATGAACAACTACTTTGTTGGCGCAGCGGCCCAGGGTACCACCGGAAACTGGCTTTCCGGCAAGGACTTCACATTTACATATCTGGGTACGCCTCGTTTCCCCTTGTCTAATGTAACGGTTCATTATCTTGAAGTAGATGAGGGTGGACATGCTCACAGCTACGGACCTTGGACAGTTACCAGCGCAGCTACTTGTACTGATAACGGCAGCAGAAGCCACAGCTGTTCCGAGTGTGGTCACACCGAGACTGAGACCATTGAAGCCACCGGTCACAGCTATCAGTCC
>JAEIGA010014758.1_pt1 | contig 11887 bp, 16 predicted proteins | sample 9270691 | NCBI WGS metagenome assembly JAEIGA01 (sample SAMN17057246, study PRJNA624740) | gut metagenome | biome: biome; isolation source: fecal sample | host: Bos grunniens | place: China: Xizang | collected 2019
AAGACACAGTTAGAAAACAAAATTGATTATAATGAAAAAGAAATTGGTACAGAAACCGTTATACTGCCGTATTCGGATTTTTCGGATGGCACATTAGACAGCGACGGAACAGTGGTTGATTCTGACACATATTCGGTATCTGGTTTTATTGATATACATAACGCAGAAAAGGTTTACAGATACGGTTCGGGTGACACAAAATATAAGGTTGATAAATATGCCGTGTACAATTCAAGTAAAGAATTACTTGAGTATCACGGTGTAACATCAGTAAACAACTATGAGTATGAAACCTATGATGGACATACAGATGTATTTAGCTATGATATTTCAAATGCTGGAACGTATTACATTAGAATTGTTATAAATAAAAACTATACATCGCTTCAATATGCTATTCACAAAACAAACGATTTTGCGGATTACGCATTATACGGCAATCTGTATGCTGAGAATATCATTAAAGACGAACAGCAGATATTAGCAAATACGGATAAACTTTCTTTGCTTGACATCAACCAGCTTAAAAGTAAAAATTTTGTGATAGTTAAAACCGGTGATGCGATAGAAACCAACACAGTTATTAACCCAAGTACTGGCGCAGTGTCTTCTGGAGACGCCTACTATAATTACGACACTACGGGCTATATTTCTGTAGATTCAAGTCGCACATATACTTTTTTCAACTCCTATTCTGTCACGTTGTATGATGCCAATAAGGAAAGATTGAGCGGTATACAGTCTTCTACACTTAATGTTGATAATTTGTTTGATTATACATTTGAAAGCAATGTTAAATACATACGCATCTCATTTACAAAAGCGACAATGGGTGGCATATATGGGGCTTGCGTAAAAAATGTTGATTACGAAGTGGTTTGTTTCGGCGATTCAATTTTCGGGTTGAATCCAGATATATATGACATTCCATCCAAAGCGCAAGAAGTCAGTGGTCTGACATTCGCAAACTGTGCGTTCGGTGGAACAACTGCCAGCACACATGGCAATGCGGATTTTGTTCCGTTTTCATTCCATAATCTTGCTGATGATATATACAACGAGGATTTTTCCGCTATAATTGCTAAGGGTAATTTGCGACGATATTACTCTCGGCACACGGGTGTTTTAACGAATTTGGACTGGGATAAAGTAAAGGTTATAACTGTTGCTTATGGGACTAATGACTGGAATTTCAACAAAACGTTGGATAACGAGAATAACAAATATGATGCTACTACATTCTGTGGTGGTCTTAGATATGGTATAGAAAAAATTCTGTCCAAATATCCACATATAGTGATTGCGCTTTTCTCCCCGCTGTGGAGAATGATCAATAATGCTGATATCGACACAACACCGAACAGCGGCGGTGTATTACTCAAAGATTTTGTCGATGCTGTCAAGGATGTTGCGGCAGAATATCATATTCCGTTCTATGATCATTTTGACATCGGTATAAATGCTTATACAAAATCTGTGTTCTTGCGTGAAGATCAGGATGAACAAACGCAAACATCTACATGGACACACCTGACATACACTGATGGCGTAGATTTGGTTGGGACAAAAGTCGGAACAGAAATTTCCGAGATTACTTATTAAAAGAAATCTTTAACTCATCAATATAGTATGCAACTATATTGAATATCGCGTATAAAGATAACGGGAGGCCATACAGTCTCCCGTCAAATCTTTATCCCGTCCTCAAGGACGAAGTTTGCCTCCCACGTGCATCCGGTCGCTTCCGCTATCTTTCGCATATCATCCAGCGTCAGCGTGTCGCGCTTGATCTTCTGATTCAGATTCTGAGCAGTCGTCCCGAGCCGCCTTGCAAGCTCGCGCTGGCTGATCCCGCGATGAGCGAGAAGCACGCGGATCTTTTCTTCTATTGACATACGGTCATCACTCCTTCCGTTGACATTATACACGATCCTCGATACAGTGTCAAGCAAACGCTGAAAATTTTTTTGAAGAAATTTCAACGAAACCCTTGACAATGTCAAGCGTTTGCTGTATAATATGGTCCGGAGGTGATCTTTATTTCTATCGAAGCAAAACATGAATTGCTGCGCGAAGTATCTGACGGCATCGCAGACAAGATGCCAACCACGCACGCTGAAACCGCACTGTCCGTACTTGCGGACACCATGGGCAACTACGAGATCGAATCTACCGGAACGGAAGACGACTTCGCAGAGAAAGAGGAATGTCTCAAGGCGTTCCTGGACGCGAAGCAGATCGAAGGCAGATCCGGAAAGACGATCGAGCGGTACGAATACGTCATACGGAAATTCTACGAGAAGTGTGAACGAGGCCCGCGCAGAACGACGGTCTACCACATCAGAAGGTATCTGTCAGGATGCAAGGCCGCCGGGAACAGCGACAGAACCATTGAAGGATACCGCTCCATTCTGAACGGATACTTCCAGTGGCTCACGCGGGAATCCCTCATCGCCGTAAACCCCGTCGGCAACATCTCTCCGATCCACTATGAAAAGAAAGTGCGCGAGCCGTACTCGGACGTGGATCTATACAAGCTGAACGAGAACTGCGACATCGAGCGCGGTAGCAGATGCACGACGGACAGGAACAAGGCGATCATTGCGGTTCTGGAATCCACCGGATGCAGAATCAGCGAGGTATGCGGCATGAATCGGAACGATATCAACTTCACTGAAGCGGAGTGCGTCGTACACGGCAAGGGCAACAAGAACCGCGTGGTTTATCTCGATTGCGTGGCAATCATGTTGGTGCAGAGATATCTGGAATCACGGACGGACGATCTGCCCGCCCTGTTCATCGGAAAAGGAACGGACAGAATGACTCCCGGAGGCGTGCGGCACATGCTGAAGCTCTTCGAGAAGAAGGCCGGACTTACCAACGTACATCCCCACAGATTCCGCAGGACGCTCGCTACGAATATGATTCAGCGCGGGATGCCTATTCAGGAGGTATCGATCCTTCTCGGACACGAGAAAATTGACACGACCATGACGTATGTATATACCAATCAGGACAGCGTCAAGAACTCATATTACAAATATTCTTAATACTAATACATACAAAAGGAGCACGGGAGACCGCGCTTCTTTTTCTATATTCAGAAAAGGAGGGCTGTTTATGGCTTTCAAGCGCAAGACATACAAGGGCGTTTACGAAGACACGAACCAATACTTCGTATGCGACGCGCAGTCTGATATTCAGAATCTGCCTCACGACGCGGAGATGGGTTCCATGGCGTTTGTCATCGAAGACAGCACCGTCTACATGATCAACTCATCCGGCGTCTGGGTGGAGATCACAGCACTCCCCGGTTCGGTCAATCCGTTCGGCGTCTTCGGGCGCGGATAAGGAGGGCTTATGGCTATCAGACGCAAGACATACAAGGGCAACTATACGGACGAAAATGAGGTGTTCGTCTGTGACACGGCGTCCGATCTTTCGCTGCTTCCTTCCGACGCTCCGCAAGGCTCGTCCGCGTTCGTCATTGAAGACAGCACGACCCATATGATCGATTCGTCCGGAGTATGGACGGAGGTTCAGCTCGGAAATTCGGGCGGAGACGTCGTGCTCGAAAACCTCAGCGTGGATGCAAACGGCACGTATACGCCGCAAAGCGGACGTGCCTACAAAAAGGTCACGGTTAACGTGGGCGGTCCCGCTCCGGATCCGACGGACGGCAAGACGCATATCTGGATCACAATCGACGACGACACGCCGGCGGGCAGGCTTACGTTCCCTCTTTACTGGAGGCAGTCCGTATCCAACGGCGTTTCCGTCAACTGGGGAGACGACTCTGCTTCCGAGACATTCTCCGGTACCGGCGCGGCAGAGCACGAGCACACCTACGCGGAACCGGGGGACTACGAAATTGTCCTCACCGTTACAAGCGGCGTTCTGACGCTGGACGGCACGGAGGGTGTTTCCGGGTACTCGGTCTACGGATCGAAGGCAAATCTGAGATGCTACAACAGGCAGAGAATTACCCGGATCGCCGTCGGAAACAACACGGCGGTCGGCTCTTACATGGCGCAGTACGCATACGGCCTCAACCGTATATCGTTCCCGAACACGCTTGCCTCTATCGGGAGCGGCGCATTCGACGGATGCTATTCCATCCGGAAAATCACAATCCCGAACGGCGTGACGAGCATCGGTGACAACGCGTTCAACTACTGCCACAGCCTTGAATCCATCGTGATTCCGGACAGCGTTATCAGCATCGGATCCTATGCGTTTCGCAACTGCTATACGCTGCGTGGATTCCAGTTCAACTCCGGTATCACAGCCATCTCCGAATACACGTTTCAGGGATGCCACATGCTGACGACGATCGACATACCGTCTACGATCACAAGCATCGGCGCGGGCGCGTTCCACAGCTGCTACGGACTCACATCGGTCACGATTCCTTCGTCCGTCACCTACATCGGAGACAGCGCGTTTTTGAACTGCTACGGGATCAAGGAATATCACATCGGTGCCACGACGCCTCCGACGCTCGCCGGAAGCAGCGCGTTTACGGGCATCGCTCCGGACTGCGTGATCTATGTTCCGGCAAGCGCAAACCATTCGGTTCTGAACGCGTACAAATCCGCTACGAACTGGAGCATGTACGCCGGTAAGATGCAGGAGGAGGGGACTTAATCATGATTATGACTGAATTCTACAAGACAAGAGAAGACGGCGTCAATCTGTACAGAACATACAGCGACGCCGATTTTATGATCCGCCAAATTTCAACGGGCATGCTCTACACGGAAGCCATCGACGTTGAAAACAGCGGAAACGAATACGAAGAGACCGATCTTCCCGTCGAAGACGAAGACGTTCCGGATGAAGAGGCTCTGAAAATCCTGCTCGGAGGTGAAGAAGATGAGACGGCATAAGCTGAACAGGCTCCGCGGAGCGATCGAAGTTTCGTCCGTATCTCTTGACGACGCGACCGCTGTAGGGGTGCCGGAGCTCTTTCCGGCCTGGGCGGAAGGAAAGGAGATGACAGCGGGAAAGCGCGTGCAGTACGGGGATGTGCTGTACAAAGTGCTCATCACACACACGGCACAGGCGAACTGGACGCCGCCCGACACTCCTTCCCTGTTCGCGGTTGTTCTGATCCCGGATCCGGGTGATATTCCGGAATGGGTACAGCCGGGCAGCACGAATCCCTATATGAAGGGGGATAAGGTTACTCATAACGGGAAAACGTGGGAATCCATGGTTGACAACAACGTGTGGGAGCCGGGAATCTACGGATGGAATGAGATATAAGGAAGGGGGTCTGTTATGGCCTACAAAGGAATTGACGTATCCGCTCACAACGGAACGATCGACTGGGGTAAGGTAAAAGCCTCCGGCATTTCGTTTGTGATGATGCGCATGGGTTATTCAACCACGACGGACAAGAAGTTCGCCGAATACTACAACGGCGCGAAGAAGGCCGGGCTCGCGATCGGCGGATACTGGTTCTCCTACGCGTTGAACGTAACGCAGGCAATACAGGAGGCGGACGCGTGCGCGAATCTTATCGCCGCTCATCCGATCGATCTGCCTGTGTTTTTTGATTTCGAGGACGACACGGAACGATATGCCAAGCAAAACGGCGTTACATTTACGCCCGCCCTGCGCACGGCGATCCATCAGGCGTTTCTGTCACGGCTTGCCGATAAGAAAATCAGCGCGGGTATTTACGCGAACGAGAACTACATCAAATACCTCACCGTATGGGAGGGACTCAAGGCATGGCCGCTCTGGCTCGCGAAATGGACGAACTATTCCGGCTCTCACGCGACCGGATTTACGGTTTCTCCGGACACCGTCAACAAATCCTATTCTCAGAAGACGGTTGCGTGGCAATTCACGGACAGCGGTGTTGTTCCGGGTATCTCCGGGAAGGTAGATCTCGACTACTGGTACGAAGCGCTTCCGAACAAGATTACGGCTCCAAAGAAGACATACCCGGACAAGTATACGGCAAACGGCCTGACGTTCAGAAGGTGCAAGAGCTTCCGGATCGTCTATTACGATTCGAAGAAGGCAAACGCGAATTACTGGAACTACATCAACGCCGGATTCTTCGGCAACTTCAAGTCTACGAGCGGCGTAATCTTCACGCTTCCGGTCGCCAACCTTGTCTGCGATCCATGGAACATTCCTCCCGAGGCGCAGAAGGATGTGCTGCCGCATGTGAGGAACAACAAGGTGAGATGGAGCTGCGCGTCCAATCATTCCCCGCAGTTCAAGGGAAAGAAAGTCTCTACGCTGATCGTACCGAAGTCCGGGAAGCCGTATGTCGCGGACGTTTCCGACATTCCTTCGGACTGCGTTTACGCCATCAGCGGCGTTCCCGCCGTGCGCAACGGAGACGACGTCGATTACTACAACTATGTAAAGCCGCAGGGATGGGATGAGTCCTGCATGGGCGCCGCGTACCGCAACTGGGTCGGGATCCGCGACGGAGAACTATGGATCATTAGCGGCAAGACTACCTCGAAGAATTACATCTACGGGATGGAGTTTTGGAACAAAGTGAAGGGGGAAGGTTTTGACGACATTCTTACGCTCGACGGCGGCGGATCGTGGATTTTCAAGGACAACGGCAAGGTTCAGAAAACGCTTGAAAACCGGCGCGTCAACAACCTGATCGTATTCGAATGAAAAAGGATAAGAAAAATGACCTTGTTCTATGGGCAAGGCAGTATTCCAAGCGTCTGATCACGGCTTTGCTCTCACTCTGGGCGATCGGTGCCGTGATCGGCGCGGTATATGAATTCATCAGGCTGTTCACCTATCCGGAGATCGCCTCGATGGATGCTTTCTATATTTATCTTGCGGTTCCGCTTTCATGCGGCATTCCGAGCTATGTCATTCCTAACATCTTTCTTAACCGCGAGAAGGTACGTCAAAACTACATACCTGACTACGATAAAATCGTACTCGGCGGTGAAGATGCAGGACAGTTCATCGACTCCGGTTGCGACTCAATGCCATATTCGGAGACTGTGACCGATACGGAACCGGGTTTGGAGGAACAAAACTATGACTGCTGAACAATGGATAGGACTGATCGTATGTGTTATTTCCGGGCTGGCAACTTCCATCCCGCTGATTATCAATCTTGTAAAGTACATCCGGCTCTCCATACAGGAGAAGACCTGGGGCAAAATGCTCAATCTTGTGATGTCTCTGATGGAAGAGGCGGAAGGTATGTTTGAAGCCGGAGTCGACCGTAAGGTATGGGTTCTGAAGGCGCTGGACAACCTTTCTGACACGATTGATTACGACATGGACATGGATGCCATCGGAGACATGATCGACGCTCTGTGCGCCATGTCGAAGATCGTGAACGCTCCGGAGGATTGAGCCGATGGGAATCGCTGATATGACGGTTGGAGAAATCGTCAAGTGGGTGATAGGAGCGTTGGTCGCACTGTCCGCCATCATCCAGATTTCTCCGATCAAGCTGAATCCATGGTCATGGATTGCAAAGAAAATCGGAAAGGCGATCAACAAAGAAGTCATCGACAAGGTTGACAAGCTGGAACGCGATGTTAACGCGATGCGGGAAGAATCCGACGAGCGGAACGCGAAGAGCGCGCGATCTAAAATTCTGGAGTTCGGAGACGAGCTCCTTCATGATATAAAGCACTCGAAAGAATCTTTCGACGACATCCTCACCATCATTACGGAGTACGAACAATACTGCGAAGACCATCCGAAATTCAAGAACAAGATGACGGAGCGGACAGTCAAGCATATCGTGGCGACGTATGACAGGTGCAGAGAAGAACACAGTTTTTTATAAACTCCTCCCTCTGGCCTCTGATTCAAGCACACTTGAGGGCGTTCTGCATTTGAGGGGCGTGACTGCAGGCTGCCCCTCTACCCATAAGAAAGGAGTATGCACATGAAGTACAGATTTCTGATAACCAAATCGAAGAAGCCTGACTATGCGTCTCTGTATCAGTATCTGACCACGACCATCGACGGCGTGATCTATCCCGTAGAGATCGAAGGCGCGGAAGCGCTCGATACTCAGGTCGAGAAGATGCTGAATGAGCAGGGATACGCCAAGGACGACTTCCTGATCGTGAAGGTCGTGGATTACACGATAGACGCGAAGGACTATACGGACGCGGAAGAGGAAGTTCTCCCGGAAGAGCCCGGTGTGACCGGCGGCTAAAAATGAAGTCGGCGCGGAGACGATAAACCCGTGCCATCGGTCGGCCAGACCTAAAACGGCAAAAAAAATACGCGGATCAGCCTTGTGTGGGTGGCTGGTCCGCGTTTCTTTTCGCGACAAAAAAGCCCCGCGTAATGCGAGGCTCTTGTTGTGTGCAATTTATAAAGGGTTATCTGTATGGCGGCGAAGCCTCCGCTCGCTTCAATCAAAACCGGTTTTGACAGGCTCCCGAAAAATTGGTCGTAAATCGGTCGTAAGTTTTGGCATGAAGTGAGGCGAAATGGCTTCTTTATTGGGGTTATTCCTTTGGGGTTTTCATCGTGGGGAATTAAAACCACTTGTTTTATAACTGTACATATCTGTTCAAATCGTTATGCGGCAATGAGTTCAGGATGGCTCTGATTTTATATGCCTTCTCATCTCGTTGCAAGTGGTCGTAACTCGGTCGTAAATCGGTCGTAAGCCTACACGGCTTTGTTTTGGCTCGTTTTGATCTTGTCGAAGAACTCTGCGAACCCGATCATCTCCGTTTGCTTCAGGTCTTTCGTCGCTTCTGCGTAGATATCCATCGTCGTCTCTGCGTCCGCATGCCCGAGGATATCCTGCATTGCTTTCATGTTTACGCCCGCTTCGCACATCCGCGTCGTGAACGTATGCCTCAGAGAGTGGTTGCTGAAGTTCGGGAGAAGAACAAGGTTTTCGTTTCCTTCACGGCTGTCGAGAACCTCGAAGTTGCAGTCGCGTATGATTCTCTGGATCGCCTTGTTCAGCGTGCCATAGTGCTGCACGCACCCAAACCGATTCAGAAACACAAAATCCGTATACCCGTCAACGACCGACTGGCATGTGATCCCTACCTCGTCCTGATACTGCTTTTCGATGGAGAACGCCTCCTTCACGATCGGCAGCATCGGGACGATTCTTTTCCCGGCTTCTGTTTTCGGAGTGTTGATCGAAAAGTAGCACGATCCTTTCCTGCCATGGCTATGGCTGTAGTAGACGAGGGTGTGGTTGATATCGATCGTTCCGTTTTCCATGTCGATATCTTCCCATCTGAGCCCGGTCGCCTCTCCTACGCGAAGCCCCGTCCACAGCATCACGATAAAGATCGGATACCATCTGTGATGCGGGCCGTTTTTTCTGAGGAAACTTTCAAGAAGTTCCTGCTGGGCTATGGTCAGCGCCCTTCTCTTCTCGGAATCGTTTCCTTTCGCTCGTTTCAGTTCTTTCAGCGCGTTGTCCGACGGGTTATACCGAATGTAGTTATCATCCACGCCGAGACCGATCACCTGATGAAGCACGGTGTGGACGGCGTCGATCGTCGAAGCCTTCAATTCGCGCTGATCCGAGAGATAGTTGTAAAACGCTCTCACGTCCGAACGCTTGAGGTCTGTGATCTTGGCCTTGCCGAACTCCGGCTCCACGAACTGCTTATACATATACCTGTAGTTCTGGAAAGTATTGTCTTTCAGTCCGCGCTTGATCTGTTCCCATTTGTAGTACAGGTCGTTGATGGTAAGCGACGCGCCGTCTTCCCGTATTCCGTCGAGAACGTCGCGCAAGACCTCGATCTCTTTTTCTCTCAGCTCGCTGAGCGTCTTCGCGTATACGGAATGCCTCGACCCCCGCTTATCTCTCCACTTGTACTCATACGTTCCGTTTGGACGCTGGTGTTCTCCTTCCTTCAAAACCCGGTTCTTGTCGTCTTTTCTTTTTTCGGTCATTTTTCTGCTCCTTCGCTGACAGCGTGGGAGCCTGTCACCCTATATTATAATGAAGGAAACCACTGCTGTCAAGGTCTAATCTGAAAATTTTACAGCCTTCTGTTCAGATAGAATACTGGCTGTTCAGGAACTCCTGAAACAGTACGCGCTTGATCAGCCTCTTCGTTCCGCAGAAAATGACAAACTTGCAGTCGCGCTCATTTGTGATCTCGCGCAGTTTATTGATGCCGATTCCGAAATAAGCCGCCGCTTCCTCGAGCGTGAGGTTTTGCTTTTCCCATACCGGGACGGTGATTTTTGCCATACAGATGTCTCCTTGTGAAAATTCAGAACCGCCATGTTGCACTCATGACGGTTCTATTTTTTACCCTTTTATTCCTTGTTATTCGGTACGAATATCAGTTTTTTCCGGTCGATCCGAATCCGCCGCGATCCGCTCCGTCGAGATGGTCGACTTCGATGATCGCCGGTTTCTGCATCTTCTCCACGATCCTGAACTGACAGATACGGTCGCCCTTCCGGATCGATGTGTTTCTTGTGGCGAACACGGGCATACCCCATACATCTCCGTCGCCGGAGTAGGAGTTGTCGATGATGCCCATGCCGTTTGTCTGGAGGATACCCCAGTTTTTGAAGGTACTGCTTCTCGGCACGATATGCGCTTCGTATCCATCCGGCAGTTTCATGGACACGCCGAGAGAGATCACTTTGAAATCTCCCGCCCAAAGGTTTACGTCCTCAGCCGCTCTGAGGTCGATCCAGTCGCCCTTGTCCGACGGCCTGATCTTCTCTATGTCATTGCTGTGATAGCGAACTTTGATTACCATCTTTCCTCCTTATCCCACGAGCTCAGGTATCTTCCCAGACATCCGAGCACGCACTGTCGTTTTCGAGCATTTCCCTTCCCTTGTCGGTCAGGACGAAGTATCCGTCGTAATCGTCTCCGAGTTCCACGTTTTCGAGAAAATCCTGACGTGCCTCGCGGATTTCGCTCGGATTCATCGTCATGAATACGTCGTACGGAGCCCCGCTTTCGTCGAGAAGTGTAGCGTCGACTTTCAGACGCACGGTTTCTTTCGGGATTTCGAGGATGATATGGATGATCTCCGTATCAAACTCTTTCTCCGTCTGAATTGCATTGTCTTCCATTTTCTCTCCTTTATATCTGTCGTTCAGTTGAACCATCTGACCGTAGTCGGACCGGCATATCCTTTTTCCCATATGTACCACGCATAAGCCTGTGCGCTGTTGTTCTTGCGCTGCTCGCTTCCGAAGTCTCCGTTCTTGCAGCAGTTGATTCTTTTGGTAGACACCCAGATCGTTTTGGGCGGAAATCTGTCAAACAGTTCTCGCCTTGCCTTTCCTTCCAGAAACTGAAGCTTGAGCAGCATCGCCACCTTATGTCCGTCCGTCACAAGCTCGATCGCTTTCTCGACGAACTCTTTGGCGTATTTATACGGCGGGTTCGTGACGATATCTCCGTCGAACGGTTCCGTACACAACAGGAAGTCGACCCCCCCCTCGCCGTATCCGCGATCGATGAGGTCCGTGCTTCTGACATGGAATCCGTTTGCCTCGAACACTTTCGACAGATGTCCCTCGCCGCATGCGCACTCCCACAGGTTATCCGAGAATGTTTCGATTCCGAGCAGGAGTTCACCGGCGACAGGATCCGTCGCGTAGTAATCCCACTCTTCCCTGTCGTTATCGCTGTGGTTGGACGCGCCGATCAGGGCGAACATCGATTTATCATTCCCCGGCATCGTCTTCCTCCACGATCAGGTACAGGCCGCACGTACACGCTCCGGGCGAACCCGCCTTTTGCTGTTCCTTGAAGTCTTTGCATGGGCACTTATTCTCGGGGATATGTACGAGCTTGCACGGGCAGAACCCGTTGTTGCCCTTGAGGTCGTGCTTGATCTCGTTTACAAACTCCTTATCTGGATTGATGATGGTTTTGGTACGCATATTATCCGATCCTTTC
>JAEIGA010014759.1_pt1 | contig 11887 bp, 18 predicted proteins | sample 9270691 | NCBI WGS metagenome assembly JAEIGA01 (sample SAMN17057246, study PRJNA624740) | gut metagenome | biome: biome; isolation source: fecal sample | host: Bos grunniens | place: China: Xizang | collected 2019
AACATCACCTGCTATGCAGATAATATCAGTATCATCTTCTACGATAGGCAGATATATTTGCCCATGTGAGTCACTAAATGAGGCTACTTTCATTCGGATTTTAAATTATCTTTATTATTTTCAAATTGTCTATCATATAGTTTTTTTACACATAAATGAACAATTTCATTTAAACTATAACCACCTTTCTTCTCAAATAATTCATACCATTCAGGAGAATTGATAATATAATCAACATTATCCTCTAAACCACATACGAGATTGATATTGACAGGATTAGTATCCATGTGAAACATAGAAGCAATGTATGGAACAGATGTGGTTCCTACGCTATGTTCACGATGTCTAACATACCAAATACCGTCAAACATGTAATCACGATGTGTACACACACCAACAGGTTCATAACGACCATTGTCCTTTTTAATATATATGTTTTCGTCTTTCATATCTTTATTAATTTATTAAATTATTTACGATAACTTAAATCTCCACTACCACCAAGAATAACTACTTGTGCGTTTTCTTGCATTTCCTTAATAGTTCTACTATTAGTATACGTCATACAACTTCTTAAGTATGATTGCATATTATCTACCCATTTTGCAATAGGATATTCAACAGGTACGGGACGAGAAATACCTTCAGCAGTACGAGAACCATCACCACCTGTAATAAGTTGAGCACATTTGCAACTCATACCGTAATATTCTCTAAATGGTTTGTTATATTCGCCAAATTCTTCTTTAAGATAGTTACCTTTTTCACATTCTTCAATAGAAGACGACCATATAATATCAGCACATGCTTCTTCTGCGCGTGCAATAAGATTACCGCACATTACAGCGTCAGCACCAAGACAAAGTGCTTTTTGAATATCATCAAACCAACCAATTCCACCGTCGGCAATTAATTTAGTAGGTGCATGCCCGTTGTGAGAATGTGCATATGCTTTACGTTCCTCATTTAGTTCGTCTAATAAACTCGCCATTGGATAGTGAACTGAAACGTTGCAACTGCTCGTACAACGACTACCTGTTCCTACGGAAACTCTAACATAATCAATACATGCGTCTGCGTAATAACTATATGCTTTTGGATTAGCAATATTACCTGTCATAATAATGACACGATGTAGATATTTTACTTTAATAGTTCTACAAATATCATACAAACGTTTAAGAGTTCCGTGAGCAATATCAATACAGATGTATCGTGTAACAGGTATATCTTTATGTGTATCCATGTATTCCAAAAAGTCTGTTTCTGCTTCAGTTAGAGATAGTGAAACGAATGTGCGTTTTGCAATTTCCATACGTCCTTCAAAGTTAACTCTTTGTTGAATACTTCTTGGTACAACAGGTGTTAAACCATTATCAATCCAAGTTTCATAATTAGTTTCGTCAGTGACTGAAGCCATTGGTGCAACAAAAATTGGATATGCTTTTCTACCGCAAATATCAATTTTAGGATCAACATCTTGTCGGTGATTAAGATATGAAATAGGTGCCTGTACTACGGCAACATCTTTTAATGAGTAAGCAACTTTCTTTAATTTTCCCATATATTAAAATAGAATTAATGTTAATAAATAAACAATTAGGAGTGTGTAACCGCGTGAAGCCATATTACCAGACACTTGTGCAAAATAGTTCATAGCGAAACTTTCGTTCTCGTCAAAATTCTTTAAACCATAAGTTTCGTTAAATGTGAATAATTGCCTAAAGTATGATAGAATATAGATTAAAACTATAAAATAAGGATAAGCAATTGTTTGTAATGTAATACCCATGTCATTGAATAAAGGAATAATTCCAATTTCATATAATGTTTTACATATCCAAGCGTTAAATAATACGTCTACGAATGAAAATAAAAATACAAAAATCAGTTCGTACCATTTAATTTTTTTTAGTGGAATTTTGTTGTTCATAAATATTTTTTTTTAAAGTTAATTAATCCAATGCCATGTTGCCCATAGTTTAAAACCTGCATCTAAAACTTCTTGGTCTGTAATTTCTTTTTTAGGAAAAGAAATACCTGTAGACATAAAATCGTAGTTTACATTCGCTTCATCTCTATTATTATGTGTCATGATTGCTACTTTTGAAGCATCAGGATTTCTAAATCCTTGTTCTTTTAGTAACCCTAAAATTCTTTTTTGAAATTCAGTTTCAACTTTTTCAACTTTTTTTGTTTCTTTTTCTTTCTCCGCCATATTACTTTTGTTTGTTTTCTTTAATCCAAATTAAAAAATCTTTTTTAATTTCTTCAACAACATCTTCTATGTTTTCACAATATTGGAAGTTTTGATCAAATAAAGAATATATATAGTGAACTGCGTTGTCACAAAATCTGTCATAGATTTTGTCATTTATCGTATGATCAACTCTTTTTTCTTCACATAAAATATTTTCATAAATTGTATTATACAATACCTTAAAATTAACACCAAATTGCATTTTTACAACAATTTCTCCTTGATAAAATTTTCTATTAAACATAATTCAATTTTTTAAAATTAACGAAATAAATATACAATAAAAAAATGAACCTACATGTATTATGCAGGTTCGTGAAATCAATTGTGGTTATACTTAATCTTGTAGGTCTTCGAAATTATCAATTTCTTCTTCAATAAAGTAATAAACAAGGTTTGTGATAAAGTTCACAACATGGTCGCGACTAAGTTCACCATCGGCAAGTGTATTAATTTGAATATTTTCAATTGCTTTATCTAAATTATATAACGCAAATGAAGTCTTTTGGAATACAGTTTTACCAAATCCACAGTATTCTGCTTCTTCATTTAACTGTTCAATAACATGATTTACTCTTGATTCAAAATCAGTTTCTTCTGGTGTATCAAAATAATTTTCAGCAAGACAAAGCAATACGCCATATCCTAAAAGGTCAAACATGTCGTTCTTTCTTAAAACCTCTGAATTACGAACACGACTAATTTTATCGTCAAGACGAATACAAATGCTACTTGTAGCCATACCACTATAGAAAATGTTAAGTGGTTCAAGTGCTGCATTTCCGTAACGTTTATTTTTTTCAACTAATACATTTCTCAAACTTTCGAGAACATTTCTTCTTACTTCTTCAAATCTTTCTTTTTCCATTTTATTTATATGTTTTTTATCTTGTTATAATTTCCAATATTGAATTTCTACTTCAGTATCTTCAAATACTTCTTCAATAAGAGGTTTTACTATATCCCAATTACCACCTGCAAGACCACAACTCATCATCCATGGGAATGCAACAGTCTTTAAACCCATATATTCAACATTCCACACTAATTCTTTTAATGCTTCTTTAAGTGCATCATAATTAGTAAAACATCTTCCGTATCCTAAATCGTCTTGTCCAAAAAGGTTAGCCACGTATTTGTGTTGATCAACTTCAACTATTTGGCAAGTTCCTAACCATTCATAAGAAGGTTTGTTTTCCGTTTTACCAAGTTCACAATATTGTTTATAGACTTTTGGCCATTTATTTCTTAGGGCTAATGCAACACCGCCACCCATTACAAATTGACAATTGGTTTGGTGTGCAATAATATCGGCATTTGATTTGGTTATATCACCATTATATATTTTTACTTCCATATTAATTAAAATTCATTATGTATTCAGAAATAGTTTCTCTAAAAATCTTTGATTCTTCTTTATTTTCAACTCCATTTGAAAATATACACACTGCATCATCTGTCTTATTAAATTTTTGACAAGTAAATAAGACAAATTCGTTACACCATAAGATGGTGAGTATAGCATGAATTTTATCTTTAAATCTTATAATTTTATTCTTCATATTCTTCTTCTTTCAAAATGTTTACAATTACATCAGCATAACGTATTACTTCTTCTTCATTAAATATATATCCATATTTTGGCACTTTTAAAATTTCATTATGTGCATAGTTTGGATTTGATTCAGTCATAATTGCGTTATGACGATTATCATCAAATTGTTCACCTTCAGCACCAAATTGATATATTCCATGTTTTGCTAACATTTGTATTGTTTTACGGTAGATAGCAAATAAACCCTCTTCTTGTGTTGTTTCAGCAGCAAGTCTTATATCGTCAAGAATTGGTAATAAATCGTTGATAAAACGTTTTTTCATCTCTTTGAATAAACGAGAATTATCTAATTCTGTACGACGTTTCAAATTTTGATAATCGGCAACTGAACGTAAATATTTATCATTAAGTTCATCGTATTTTTCTTTTGAGACACACTCAGTTGGTATTGGTGTTTTCTCAATTAATTCTTTTTCTTTTTTCATTGATTTAAAATTTGTTTTCTTCAAATATACAACTTTTATTCGAAAAATAAAGAATTAATTTAAGAAGTTTTTATTTTAATAAAAATATAGCTAATAATATTTTTTAGCTAAATATATTTTAGCTTAAGTTCTATAGGATCAATAATTAAAAACATTTTTTACGTGTTGCGTACCTTATTATATAATATATTATGTGTATATTTAAGGAAAAAAGTTTAAAATATGGGAAAATATGCACGTGACCTACATGATGGTCTTGAAAAGAAAGTAAAAACAATGGCACAAAGTGTTGGATTGGAAGATATGGGTATTAGTATTGAAGCAATCCGTTTAACTAAATCAAAAAACTCAATCGGTGAAGTTGTTCAAGGTAATGACCTTGTTAAATTGTTTACAGGAGAAGATAATCTTGTTGCAATTGCACTATATGAAGATGCATTCCTTTGTGTAGATGATCAAACTCAAAATCTATGGATTGAAGGCTTGTTATCTCAAATTTCTTATGATGAAGAAAAAGAAAAGGTTATTATCACTAAACCTGAATTACAAATCGGGCTTGGTATGTACCGTAAATATGGTAATGTAGCAACTCAAAAGTATGAGTTAGCACTTATGACAGTTCAACAACTTGCTGAAAAGAGTAAGGCCGAGAAAGAAGCAAAGAAAAAGAAAAAATAATGAAAAAGAAAGCCTTAATAACGGGAATAACAGGACAAGACGGTTCTTTTTTAAGTGAATTTTTATTAGAAAAAGGTTATGAAGTTCATGGTATTATAAGACGAAGTTCTGTTGATCAACGTGATAGAATACAACATTTAGAAGGAATATCTGACTTTCATCTCCATTATGGGGATATGTCAGATTCTCTTTCTATTATTAAAATTTTAACAAAGGTACAACCTGACGAAATATATAATCTTGCAGCACAAAGTCACGTTCAAGTATCGTTTGATGTACCTGAATATACTGCAGACGTTACAGGTCTTGGAACTCTAAGAATATTAGAAGCAGTACGATGTGTTGGATTAGAAAATAAATGTCGTATCTATCAAGCGTCTACTTCTGAATTATACGGAAAAGTACAAGAAGTACCACAATCTGAAAATACACCATTTCATCCATACAGTCCATATGCGGTAGCAAAATTATATGGTTATTGGATAACAAAAGAATACCGTGAAGCATATAATATGTTTTGTTGTAATGGTATTTTATTTAATCATGAGTCAGAACGTAGAGGAGAAACATTTGTTACACGAAAGATAACATTAGCAGCAACTCGAATATATCAAGGCTTACAAGAAGTGTTAGAATTAGGTAATTTATCTTCACTTAGAGATTGGGGTTATGCAAAAGATTATATTGAGTGTATGTGGTTAATTCTACAACAAGATAAACCTGATGATTATGTAATAGCAACAGGTGAACAACATTCAGTACGTGATTTTGTAATTGAAGCATTTAGAGTTTTAGGTATTGAATTAAGATTTGAGGGTGAAGGTATAAATGAGATTGGTATTTGTACTGTTGGTCCTAAACGTTTAATAGGTAAAACAATTGTAAAAGTTAATCCTGACTTCTATCGTCCAACAGACGTAGTTAATTTATTAGGTAACCCAACTAAGGCTAAAGAAAAATTAGGATGGAACCCTAATAAAACTTCTTTTAAAGAATTAGTAGAAATTATGGTTAATAATGATTTAAAAAACACAATTAATGAAATTTCTATTAAAAATGTTAATATCAATGAATATCTTGAACATGGTATAGTAAAATAAAAAATATATACTTGTTGTATGGAAAAAGAATCTAAAATTTATATAGCAGGGCATACAGGTATGTTAGGTTCTAATTTATTATCTTTCTTACAAGAAGAAGGATACACTAACATTGTATATCGCACACATTCTGAATTAGATTTAAGAAATCAAAATGCAGTAGAAAATTTCTTTAAAGAAGAACAACCTGAATATATATTCTTTTGTGCTGTTAATTTTGGTGGTATTAAATATCATTTAAGTAATTCAGCAAATATTATTTATGATAATTCATTAATGACTTTAAACATTATCAATTCTGCTAAAATTTATAATGTTAAGAAATTAGTATTAATTGGTTCTTCATGTATATATCCTGATAATTGTAGACAACCAATGTTTGAAGAAGATTTATTAACAGGTAAATTGGAATCTGCAACTGAAGGTTATGCTATTTCAAAAATATTAGGTATTAAACTGTCTGAATTATATGCAAGACAATATGGTTTAAAAAGCGTAACATTAGTACCTTGTAACTTATATGGTCCAGGAGATAGTTTTGACCCAAAAACATCAAGAGTATTATGTGCTAATATTAAAAAATATGTTGACGCTCATGAAAACAATACAAATGAAATTATTATGTGGGGTACAGGTAATGCACGTAGAGAGTTTCTGCATGTAAGAGATTTAGCAAAAGCGTGTTTATATTTTATGAATAACGATATTGAAGAATCTTATATTAATATTGGACATGGAACAGATTGTTCTATTCGAGAAATGGCTGAAATCATACAAAAAGAAACAGGTTATAATGGAAACATTATTTGGGACACAACTCAACCTGAAGGTGCACAAGTTAAATGTTTAGATGTATCTAAAATGATCAAGTATGGTTTTAAACCTGAAATAACCCTTCAAGATGGAATAAAAGAAATGATTAAATATTATAAATCAATTAAATAATTTATAGTTATGTTAGGAACATATTTATTAGCAGTTTTAGTTTTATCAATATTTTTATATTGCTGTGTATCATTAATAACGGTGTATTTTCCGTTTAAAAATTTAAAAACACATTGTATAGTTCATAGTCTGTTTAATACAATCATAGTATTTTCAATGCTTAGTTATATTTTATTCTTTGGTAATTTAACATTCCAAACACATACTATATTTCTAATCAGTGGAACAGTTTCTATTATATATGGTTTTATGATATATAAAGAAAAAACAAAGAAAATCTTAGAAGAAAAAACTATTGAAAATAGTCAATTAACTATTAATCAAACAGATATGAAAAGTATTGAAGATTTTTTTGGTGAAACAGGTGAAATATTTCATATATTAACTCCTGAAGGGCCATTAAATACTTATTTAGGAAAGTTAAATAATGACCAAGTAGTTTATTTATATTCTCTTGATAAAATGGAAATTAATGATATATTTGTAATAACCAAATATGAAGAAGGTAAAATATATTGTGAATTAAAGAAATAAATTAAATAAAAAAGATAAAAAAGAATGAGTAAAATTATTGGTATTGACCTTGGAACAACCTTTTCTGCAGTGGCAGTAATGGAAGGTAACGAAGTTAAGATTATTGAAAATTCAGAAGGTAAACGTACTACGCCTTCTGTGATTGGTTTCACAAAAGATGGAGAACGTAAAATTGGTGACCCTGCTCGCAGACAAGCAGTAACAAATCCAAAGAAGACAGTTTCATCTATTAAACGTTTTATTGGTGAACCTTATTCTAATCTTTCAAAAGAAATTGAAAAAGTACAGTACGAAGTAATTAAAGGTGCTAATGATACACCACGTGTCGTTATTGACGATAAAGAATTTACACCACAAGAATTGTCTGCTATGGTGTTACAAAAAATGAAACAAACCGCCGAAGATTATTTGGGTGAGACTGTAACTGACGCTGTTATTACAGTACCTGCGTATTTTAATGATGCACAACGTCAAGCAACAAAAGAAGCAGGTGAAATTGCAGGCTTGAATGTTCGTCGTATTATTAATGAACCTACCGCAGCTTCTCTTGCATACGGTCTTGATAAGACTGACAAGGATATGAAGATTGTAGTATTCGACTGTGGTGGTGGTACACATGATGTTTCAGTGCTTGAACTTGGTGACGGTATTTTTGAAGTAAAATCAACCGCAGGTGATACACACCTTGGAGGTGACGATGTTGATCATTACATTATGGATTGGTTAGTATCTGAATTTAAAATTGAATTTGGTGCTGACTTAACAAAAGATGTAATGGCTATGCAACGTCTAAAAGAGGCTGCAGAAAAAGCAAAGATTGAACTATCAACTACAACTTCAACTGAAATCAATCTTCCATACATCACTTCAATTGACGGAGTTCCACAACATCTCGTTGAAACCCTTACACGTGCTAGATTTGAACAATTAATTGATTCTTTTATAACAAAGACAATTGATGTTACAAAACAAGCGTTAAAAGAATCAGAATTTAAAGTTTCTGATATTGACGAAATTATTCTTGTTGGTGGTACAACTCGTATTCCTGCAATTCAAGAGGCTGTTAAGAAATATTTTGGTAAAGAACCAAATAAAACTGTGAATCCTGACGAGGCTGTTGCTATGGGCGCAGCAATCCAAGGTGCTGTTCTTGCAGGTGACGTACAAGACGTTGTATTGCTTGACGTTACACCTCTTAATCTTGGTTTGGAAACAATGGGTGGTATTATGACAACATTGATTGACGCAAATACAACTATTCCAACCAAACGAACAGAAATCTTCTCAACAGCAGTAGACAATCAACCTGCCGTACAAATTAACGTACTTCAAGGTAATCGTCCAATGGCAAATCAAAATAAACAAATTGGTTTATTTCATTTAGACGGAATTGCACCTGCCCCTGCACACGTTCCACAAATTGAGGTAACGTTTGATATTGATTCAAATGGTATTCTTTCTGTATCGGCTGTCGATAAAGCAACAGGTAAAGAACAAAATATTCGTATTGAAGCAAAATCAGGTTTGTCAAAAGAAGAAATCGAACGAATGAAACGTGAGGCTGAAGAGAATGCAGAATCTGATAGAAAAATGCGCGAAGAGGTAGAAAAATTAAATATGGCTGATTCATTCGCATTTAGTATTGAAAAATCTTTAAACGAAGCAGGTGATAAAGTTACCGAAGAAGAAAAAACAGAAGTAACAACTAAACTTGAGGAGTTTAGAACTGCTATTAAAGACAAAAAAATGGAAGATGTAGAACGAATTCAAAAAGAACTACAAGAGAAGTGGTATCCTATTGCAACTAAGTTGTATCAACAATCAAATCCACAAGAAGGACCACAACCTGATGTACAAGTAAACCCTGAAGACGTTCAATTCTCAGACGTACAATAAAATAATATATATGGGGTGAACAACCCCATATATTATTTAAAAAAACATGTAAATGAAAGATATTAAGATTTCATTTAAAAATTTTTGGTCAGGTTTTGATTATAAACAATGTCCATTTTATGTGATACTATGTAAGCATTATAATGTTCAAGTAGTAAATGAAATAACTAACGATGTTGATTTATTATTTACAGGTGTTTTTTCTGAAGAAGATATAAAACAATATATAGGTAGTATTAAAATTGTTACTGTATCGTATGAAAACACTTATCCTAACTTCAATGCTTATGATTATTCAATAGGTTATTATAACATTGGTATAGATAGAAATATACGTTTACCATTGTTTTGGTATTATGATTTCGTGGCTAAACATAAGTTATTTGGTGAACGTAAATTATTAATCAATGAACCTAATTTAAGTAACGAAATTTTTGAACAAAAAGATAATTCTATTGGAATGGTTATTTCTAATACATTTAGAGATGGAATGGAATATCTTTATCCGTTATTAGAAAATTTTGACTTTAAATCAGGTGGACGTTTTTATAATAACGTTTCATTAGGACCTGATTATAATGATAAAATCGAATTATTTGAAACTTGTAAATTTGGTATTGCATTTGAAAATGCTGATAATGAAGATTATGTAACAGAAAAAATTTATGATTGTTATGTAGCAAATACGATACCAATTTATTTTGGTCCTAAAAACATTGATAATGATTTTAATCCAGAATCATTCATTGACGTTAAAAAATATAAAACAAGTAGTGAACTAATAGAACATATTCAATATCTAATGTATAATAAAGAAGCATATATGGATATGTTAAATAAAAAACGAATAACTAACCATATTAATTATACTGCAAGATGTGAAGAATTTTTAATTAATATCATTGAAAATGGTAAGATTTATAATCATATTTACGGTGGTATAGATTGGTTTGGATATGGTAGTTTGTATAGAAATAATAAAATCTAAAAAAAAGACAAAATGAAAAATTGGAATTGGAAACAATGGACAGCTCTCGGTATTAGTATTGCTATTGTATTAACATGTGTTATTTTACATTTAGTACAACCAACTATCACTTATGCTTTTGCTGAAGTAATGACATTAGTTGGCGCAGTTGCAGGTTTTGTGGCAGGTTATCTTTTCAAACGTGATACTAAACAAATACAAGTAGCAGGAGATAATGCAACCCAAGTTCAAGTAGGAAAATGAACTAATGTTTGATATTAGAAACAACGGAGAAATCCGTTGTTTTTTTTGTATATTTAAATAAAAATAAAATAATATGGAAGTAAGAATTATTAACAAATCCAATCATCGTACACCTGAATATGAGACAGAAGGTGCTGCAGGCTTTGATCTCAAAGCAAATATTGACGAACCAATGGTAATTGAACCACTTGAACGAGTATTGGTTCCTACAGGTATTTTTATGGAAGTCCCACATGGTTATGAATGTCAAGTTAGACCACGTAGTGGAATGGCGTATAAATATGGTATTACCGTTTGCAACACACCTGGAACTATAGATGAAGATTATCGAGGTGAAATTAAAGTTATTTTGATCAACCTTTCTAAGGATAAATATATTGTTAGACCTGGCGACAGAGTTGCCCAAGGTGTTATTAATAAAGTAGAACGTGCTGAGTTTAAAGAAGTAACAGTATTATCAGATACTGTTCGTGCTGACGGCGGTTTTGGTCATACAGGAAAACAATAATGACGGTACTATTAAAAATAGTAGCATTTATATTAACCATATATTATCATATTAAAGGGTTTTATATGGTTAATTTTAAACGTTTAGAAACAAATACTAAATATTATTTGTATAAAGAACCTTTATTATACTTAGGTGAACGAAAATTTAGAACTTCTAATAAAATATTTGATTATGGGTATTTTAGTTTTGATAAATTAGGACAAGAAATTGAATTACCTTATAAATTTATAGCACAATTAACACAAAAATAATGAAAGAAACAATAGTAATCAATTTAATCGGTGGTCCTGGTAGTGGTAAATCCACCTGTGCAAGTGGTATTTTTTATGAATTAAAGAAGTTAGGTATAAATTGTGAGTTATCTCTTGAATTTGTAAAAGATAAAGTGTGGGAAGAATCATATAAAGTATTGGATGACCAACTTTATGTTTTTGGAAAACAATACCACAAATTATTTAGATTAAAGGATAAAGTTGATGTAATAATCACAGACTCCCCACTTCTAATTTCAATACATTATAATAAAATATCATCACAACATTTCAATAATTTAGTAGTTGAACAATATCATACATTTAACAACTTAATGTATTTTATTAATCGTTCAGGAACATATCAATCAGAGGGACGCCTTCAAACAAAAGAAGAGTCAGAAATGATTGATAGAGATATTAAAACTATTTTAGAAACGT
>JAEIGA010014760.1_pt1 | contig 11886 bp, 9 predicted proteins | sample 9270691 | NCBI WGS metagenome assembly JAEIGA01 (sample SAMN17057246, study PRJNA624740) | gut metagenome | biome: biome; isolation source: fecal sample | host: Bos grunniens | place: China: Xizang | collected 2019
TATGCTTTACCTCAATCACCACAACAATTCAAACAATTATTATTGGTTTCTGGTTTTGATAAATATTTCCAAATTGCACCATGCTTTAGAGATGAAGACCCTAGAGCTGATAGAAGCCCCGGTGAATTTTATCAACTAGATATGGAAATGAGTTTTGCTACTCAAGAGGACGTATTTAAGGTTATTGAAAAAACTATGGGTACTATTTTTAATGAATTTGGTAAAGGAAAAGAAATAGACCAAGCTCCATTTATAAGAATCCCATTTAGAGAAGCAATGTTAAAGTATGGCTCAGATAAACCAGACTTAAGAAACCCTCTTATAATACAAGACGCGACACCATTCTTTAGCAATAGTGGTTTTGGTGTATATGACACAAAAGCTCAAAATGGTGAACAATTAAGAGCTATTGTATTACCATCATGTGGAGAAAAACCTCGTTCATTCTTTGATAAATTAGATGGCTTCGCTAAAGAAGAAGGATTTGGAGGAATGGCTTATGTTGCTTTATCTACTGCTGGGGCAAAAGGTGTAGCCAAATTCTTTAGTGATGAAAAAATGGCTGAATTAAAAGCAAGGTTTGGCATAAATGATGGTGATGCTATTGTATTTATGGGTGGAAACAAAAAACTTATAAATAAATTTGCAGGAAAAGTTCGTACCAGATTAGGTGAAGAATTAGATTTAATTGAGAAGAATGCATTTAGAATGTGCTGGATTGTTGATTTTCCATTCTATGAAGAAAATGAAGAAACTGGTGCTGTAGAATTTTCACACAACCCATTCTCTATGCCTCAAGGAGGAATGGATGATTTATTAAATAAAAATCCGTTTGAAATTTTAGCATACCAATATGATATGGTGTGTAACGGGGTTGAGCTAGCATCTGGCGCTGTTAGAAACCACAAACCAGAAGTTATGTACAAAGCTTTTGAATTAGCTGGATATGACAACAGTGTTGTTGATGATAAATTTGGTGGTATGATTAATGCATTCAAATATGGAGCACCTCCTCACGCTGGATGCGCACCAGGGGTTGATAGAACCATCATGTTACTACTTGATGAACCTATTATTCGTGATGTTATTGCATTCCCGCTTAATGGCAAAGCACAAGACTTATTAATGCAAGCACCAAATAATGTTAACCAACAACAAATTGATGATTTACACATCAAATTAGTTGAAATTAAAGAATAAATTAAAATCCCCTACAAAGCGTAGGGGATTTTTTTTTTTTTACAAAACTTTAATATTCTTGTTTTATTGTTTCTCTATAATTTTTTAGGCGAGAAATATTATGATTTTAAATAGAGTAAATTTACTAAAATACTGCATTTTATTTATTTTTGTTGGAATAAGTATATTTTGTGCATATAATCATGAATTTTGGGCTGACGAAATTCAAGCATATCTAATCGCTAAAAATGAGAGCTATACTAATATTATAACCAATATAGGACACCAAGAAGCTCAACCTATACTTTGGCATCTTATATTAAAAATTGCCACTGACATTTCTGGATTAGACACAAACATTTTGTTTATTTCAATATTCTTTATGACTATAACCATTTGGTTAATTTTATTTAAAATAAACATACCTTTAATTTTTAAAATACTAATTCCTTTTGGTTATGGCTTTATTTACCAATACAACATTGTTTCTCGAAACTATTGTCTTGCATATTTAGCACTAACTTTAGTTGCCCTATTATATGAAAATAGACATATATACACTTGGAGATATGCTTTTAGCCTATTATTTTTAGCATACTCTACAGCTTTTTACACTCCAATTGCTGCCATATTGGGAATATTTTGGTTTATAGAAAGCAAATTTAGTAAAAAATATATACCACACCTTACAATGCTATTAATTAGCGCAGTTTTATTGATTTGGCAAATTTTTCCTATTTCAAGTATATTATTAGATGACAGATTAAACACACCTCCTCATTTTTCTTCTATTTTTGGTTTTATATTTTTTAACCAATATGCCTTGTTTAATATATTTATTTTTTGTTGGTTTATTTATATTTTACTCTACGAAACAAAAAGCAAAATAGAACAAATTAAATTAAATAGATTATTTTTAATTTTGTGTATTTGTTTTTTTTATTTAGCCATTTTTATATTTTCATCAGCCAAGCCTCATCATGAAAATTTAACCTTTGGACTTTTACTTTTTAACCTATATATTATGCCAACATCTTGGAGCAAGAACTCTTACATTTTTTTTATTTTTATATTGATTTTACATATTTATTGGGGATATTGCGCCATATTACACGATATAAAAACAGATACAGCTTCGGCTAAAAGTGTTTATTTATTTTTGAAAAAAAATGAATTATTAAATAAAAAAATACATATGGTTGGTTATCAAACATTGCCTTTATTTGAATTTATTGACAAATCACAAACTACACTTAATAAAAATGATTATACATATGCCACTTGGCATGAGGATGATCCAAATGTGTTTAATAATTACTCCAAAAGAATCTCGCCAAAGTATGATATTTTAGTTTTAGATTATATTGCATATGAAGTTTTCTTTAATAATAAACATGAATTTTCTAATTTTGAAGTATACAGCTTTAACAACAGCATACCACACAAAGATGGACTTGGATTTAACCAGAGTTTATTTATTCTTGTAAAAAAATAAAAGTCGATTACTTGATTAATTAGGTGCAAACATTTGATGGATAGTTATTGCAACAACAATACCTAAAACTGCTCCAGCAAAAACTTCTTTTGGAGTATGACCAAGCAACTCCTTTAATTGAGCTGATTTTGTTTTCAAGTCTGATTTATAAAAATCTGCAATAATTTTATTCAACAGCTTAGCCATATCTTGAGCTTTTCTTCTTACACCAGCAGCATCATGCATAACAACCAAAGCATATCCACCACTAACTGCAAAAAACAAAGAATCAAAACCATCTATTAAACCAACAGAGGTTGTTAGCGCACAAACGCCTGCACTATGTGAACTAGGCATACCTCCAGTTGTAAATAAATACTCAAAATCTATTTCTTTTGTTTTAAAATAAAATGTAAATATTTTTGCCCATTGAGCAATTAAAACTGCTAAAATACCACAAATTATGGCTTCAAAACCAGTATTATAAATCATAAAGTCCCTCTTGTATTCATATTTCAATTTCGTGTTATCTTAATGTTTCTTTTCGGGCTTGTCTACTATTATTATTTGCGTGTGGAATTCTTAATAAAGATTATACCCTCATAAAAAAACAATAGTTAATTTTAAATTAAAAAAACTCTTTACTTTTAAAAATTATAGTGTATAAATTTCTTCCTGAACGATGGGTAGGGCTAATGGCATGCCTTATCTGTTTGTTAATCCAACTTATATCATGAAAGGGATTGAAATGCCTAAATTAAAAACTAAAAGTTCTGCTAAAAAGCGCTTTAGCGTTACAGGAACTGGAAAATTAAAAAGAAATTTTGCTAATAAGAGACACTGCCTCTTCTGCAAAAGTCAAAAAATGAAAAGACAAGCTCGTGGAACAACTTTGTTGTCAGAAGTTGATGCACAAATTGTTAAGAAATTTTTACCTTATTTGTAGTTTTAGGAGGATATATAGATGTCTCGTGTTAAAAGAGGTGTTATAGCACACGCTCGCCACAAAAAGATTTTGGACATGGCGAAAGGTTACAGAGGACGCAATAAAAACGTTTTCAGAGTAGCTGTTGAAAAAGTAGAAAAAGGTTTGCAATATGCATATCGTGATAGAAAAGCAAAGAAAAGAAATTTCCGTTCTTTGTGGATTCAACGTATCAATGCTGCAACTCGTTTGAATGATATGACTTATTCTCGATTTATTAGCGGGCTCGTTAAAGCTGGTATAGAGCTTGACCGTAAAGTGCTTGCTGATATCGCTTATAGAGAGCCCCAAGCTTTTGCTAAGTTAGTAGAAACTGCCAAAGCGGCTCTAGCTAAATAAGATTTTTTAGAAATCATATAAGTTTATATCAGAAGAATATTAGAGTCGTCTTTGGGAAACCAAAGATGGCTCTTTTGTGTTTAAAGGTGGAGAAAAAATTATAAAGTTGTTTTATAAGGTGATAAGATGAGTGATATTGAAGTTATTAAAAGTGATGTTGAAAAACAAATAGCTGAAGCAACAGACCTTAAAAGCCTTGATGATGTTAGAGTTAACTCTTTAGGTAAAAAAGGTTGCGTTACTGAACTATTAAAGACTCTTGGCTCTATGCCTATAGAAGAAAGAATTGAATTTGGTAAAAAAATTAACATTGTAAAAGCTGAATTAGAAGCGAAAATTACCAACAAAAAACAAGAGTTAGAAGCAAAACTTCTAGATGAAAAATTGAAAAAAGAAGTTATTGATGTTACACTTCCTTGCAGACCTGAAACACAAGGAAGAATTCACCCTGTTTCTAAAGTTTATGAAGAAGTTGTAGCTATTTTTGCTGAAATGGGGTTTGAAGTTGCTGATGGTCCAGAAATTGAAGATCAATTTCATAACTTTAATGCCTTAAACACTCCACCAAACCACCCTGCTCGTCAGATGCAAGATACATTCTATGTAAACAACGATGCATCAAAAGAATTTGATATGGATAGTGCATATGTGGTTAGAACTCAAACTTCTAGCGTACAAATTCGCACTATGGAAAAGAAGCAACCTCCAATTAGAATTATTGCCCCAGGTAGAACTTATCGTTCTGACTACGATGCAACACATACTCCTATGTTCCACCAAGTTGAAGGTTTAGTTATTGATAAAAAAACAACAATGGCAGATTTAAAGGGATGTTTGTATGACTTCATGAAAGAATTCTTTGAAGTTGATGATTTACCTGTTCGTTTTCGCCCATCTTACTTCCCTTTTACAGAACCTTCTGCTGAGATGGATATCGGTTGTTTAAAAACTAAAACAGAATTAAAAATTGGAGCTGGCACCGACTGGTTAGAGGTTTTAGGTTGTGGAATGGTACACCCAAATGTTTTGAAAGCTTGTGGAATTGACTCTGAAGAGTACCAAGGTTTTGCATTTGGTGTTGGTATGGACAGACTTGCAATGTTGAAATATGGAATTCCTGATTTAAGAACATTCTTTGAATCGGATGTAAGATGGATTAAAAACTATGGTTTTGCACCACTTGATATATCTTCAATGACTTTAGGCTTAAGTGGTAATGGAGGATTAACACGATGAAATTTACATTATCTTGGTTAAAAGAACATTTGGAAACAAATGCTAATATTGATGAAATTGTAGAAACTCTTACTCGTATTGGTTTAGAGGTTGAAGAAGTTGTTAATCCAGCATCTTTACTAAAAGGTTTTATTACTGCACGCATTGATAAAGTTGAAGATCATCCAGACTCTGACCACTTACATATACTTGCTGTTAATACAGGTAAAGAAGTATTACAAGTTGTTTGTGGCGCACCAAACGTTCATGAAGATTTAATTGGTATTTATGCTCCAACAGGAAGCCTTATTCCATGTTATGGAGAATACTTAAAAGTTGCTAAAATCAGAGGTGTTGAGAGCATGGGTATGATGTGCTCAGAAAAAGAGCTTATGGTTGGCGACGATCACTCAGGCATTATTGAGCTTGATAGCAACACCGAAATTGGATTAAATGCAGAAGAAGTACTTAACATTGATCCTGTAATTGAAGTTTCTATTACACCAAATAGAGCTGAATGCTTAGGTGTTAGAGGTATTGCCAGAGATTTAGCAGCTAGTGGGTTAGGTAAATTAAAACCATTAGAAATAAAAGAAATTAAAGGCACTTTTAAAAGCCCTATTACAGTTAATATTGATTGTTTAGATGCTTGCCCTACTTATACAGGAAGATACATTAAGGGTGTAAATAACAAAGCTGAAACACCAAAATGGATGAAAGATAGACTTACAGCTATTGGACTTCGTCCTATTTCTCCATTAGTTGATATTACAAACTATATTAACTATGATTTAGCAAGACCATTACATGTATTTGATGCTGATAAATTAAAAGGCAACATCAATGTTCGTATGGCAAAAGATGGTGAAGAATTTTTAGCATTAAATGAAAAGAATTATGTTCTTGATGACAAGGCTTTAGGTATTTGTGATGAAGAAGGTGTTCAATGTCTTGGTGGTATTATGGGCGGACTTAACAAGGGAAGTTATGAAGATACAACAAATGTATTTTTAGAATGTGCTCTATTTACTCCTGAATGTATTGCAAGAACTGGTAGAAAATTCCAACTTGATTCTGATTCTAGATATCGCTATGAACGCTGGGTTGACCCAATATCTAACATTAGCGGTAACAACTATGCAACACAAATGATACTTGATATTTGTGGTGGTGAAGCATCTGAATTGGAAGTTGCCGGAACAGAAAAATTCGAAGCAAAACCTGTTTATTTAAGACCAGAAAGATTAAAAACTTTTATTGGATTAGATACATCAAAAGAAAAATGCATTGAAATTTTATCATCTCTTGGTTTTAGCGTTGAAGATGAAGGTGAAAAACTTAAAGTTATTTCTCCATCTTGGCGCGGTGATATTGAATTTGAGCAAGATTTAATAGAAGAAATTGTTCGCATGGTTGGTTTAGATAATGTCCCAATGAACACAATGAAATGCGAAGGTTTCCCAAGACCGGTATTAACACCTATTCAAAATAATATCATGATGATTAAACATGAGCTTGCTTTAAGAGGAATGTATGAAACTGTTACATTCAGCTTTACAGATAGCAATATTGCTAAATATTTCCGCAGAGCTCAAGAAGGTGTATTGATTCAAAACCCAATTATTAATGAGTTTGATGAAATGAGACCTTCTGTTTTACCTAATCTATTAATAGGTGCAAAAAACAATATTGCTAGAGGATATCCTAACATGGCATTATTTGAAGTTGCCCCTGAATTTTATGGTAGAAATCCTGGTGAACAAAAAACCGTTGCTGGTGGTATTAGAGTTGGCAAAACAGATAAAAAGGAATGGACTGGCTCTACAAGATTGTATGATGTGTTTGACGCTAAAGCTGATGCTTTAGCTGTAATTGCTGCAGCAAAAGGCCCATATGAAACAGCTCAAATAACTCTTGATGCACCAGAATATTATCACCCTGGAAGAAGCGGAGCTCTTCGCTTAGGTAAAAATGTTTTAGCATACTTTGGTGAATTACACCCTCAAGTATTAAAAGCTCTCGACATTAAAACAAATGTTGTTGCGTTTGAAGTGTTTGTTGAAAACATCCCAACTCCACGTGATAATAAATCTAAAGCAAAGAAAAAATTGGAACTTTCTCAATTACAAGCTGTTGAAAAAGATTTGGCTTTTGTTTGTACAAAAGATGTTAAAGCAATCAACATTGTAACTGCTGCAAAAACTGCTGATAGAGATAATATTGCAGATGTTAGAGTTTTTGACGTATATGAAGGTGAAAACCTAGATGCTGATAAAAAGTCTATTGCAATAACTGTTACCTTCCAACCAAAAGACAAATCTTATACTGACGCTGAATTAGAAAGCTTAATGAATAAGGTTATATCTGAAGTCGGCAAAAAAACTGGAGCAGTATTAAGATAAAATCTTAAAGTTGGCAAAAATAGAAACGGCACTTTAAATAGTGCCGTTTTTAGTTTTGAAAAATAAAAATTATTACATTTCCATATTTTTTGCAGGTTGTATCGGAGAAGAAGACTGTGAAGATGTTGTTGCTTTCTTTTCTTCTTTTACCAACTTGCTTCTTGTTCTAAGAAACAATTGCCTCACTTTATATTCATTTCCTGCCTTCTTTAAACTTTTCCTCAATTTATTTTTTCTTCCACCTGTTAGCAAACCTTTAGGAAAAGCTCCTTCAAGAAACTCTTCTGGTGTTCCCAAACATCTTGGCTCATAAGCTGAAACAATCATTTTATGAGCTTGGTGGGTGTTTATAACTTCTGCTAGTTTAGGAAGTAAATCTTCTCTTTTCATAAACTTGTTGCGCATATAGTCAGCAAACATTGTGGGTAAGATATCTTTAAAAATTTCTCGACCTAATTTTTGTTGTCTTTTTATTGCATCATCAGTGTATTCTGTTTTGCTTTTATTTAGTTCAAACATTTTAGATAACTCTTCTGGCGAAATAGAACGTAGCATATCTCTACCTTTTTCAGTCATTCTAGGAGCATACATTGCTTCTAATAATTGAGCTATGGCATCTTTGGCATATTGAGCATTTTCTTTTTTAGATAGAACAGAAAGTAAGGCTATAAAGCTATCTGCCATAACTCCTGCTTCATCAATACTCTCACATAAATATCCTAATTTTGCTTGTTCTTCAGTCAACCCTGTTCCTTGGCTGATAGCTCCTCCACTTTCAACCAGTTTTTCAAGTTCTTCTGTTTTTGCTTCAATACGTTTTTTTACATCATTACTTAATTCGTCGTATGTTTTTACCTTAAAATACCCCAACAACCAACCAAGTTTTTGTTCTCTTTCATTTTCTACTTTTTCAAGGTCAAAAACACCTTTGTTTTCTTCCTTTTGAGCAACTTGTTCTACTGCTAGCGCTCCTGCATACGCATTAGGAAAAGCTTCATCATAATTTTGATACTCTTCGGCTCTACTTCTTTGAGCATTCCAATCACGTCTGTTACTTTGATTTCCATGAGAACACTCATGTGAACATATATTTACAAGAAATAACTCAACTATTTTTCTATTTTTTTCATCTAATTGCATCATTTCTTCATCATTTTTAAAACGTTGTCCATCTTTGCCAATACGCAAAGCGGTATAAACATTATCAGCAATATATGCCACATCTCTTGTTCCATTTATAGGATTTGATGGATCATCATCTTTTTCATAAAGTTCTTTGGTGCTGTGACCCATTGGTCCATGATTTGGTCCTGTATATATTTCTTCTAAATAAAAACCACTTATATCAAATTTTTCAGGCTTTCTTTGTGTATATAGAAATTTTTGATAGTTTGCACCTTCTAATATTCTTCTACAATAGGGATCTTCTTCCATTGTTTTGATTACAGAAGGCAATAAGCTTGCAATAAATTCATTTTTAGAATATCTTTTTAGTATAATTTCTTTTTTTTCTTCTTCTGTTAAAATAATTTCATTATTTTCTTCTTCTGTTAAAATCATATCCCCTATCTCCTTTAATAAAAAATAACCACCTTTGAGAGGTGGTCGGAGAGTTCGTAAATCATATAACCATAAATGACTCTTTTAGCCTTTAAGGAAAACCTTTGGACATACGCTAAAAGCTCCCCGGCCATTATGTAGTCGGGGATATATGTTGTTATTTATAAATAACAACTGACGATGCTATCCAACACCGATGGTTATAAAGAGCTTACGACAGCTCCACACTCTTCTCAAAGTGCTAGCCAATGTTTAATATTAGCTGATGGATATTGTATATTAAATTAGATTTCTTGTCAATAAATAACACAACAAAAAAGGCACCAAGTAAGGTGCCTTTTTTTTTATTTACCGTTGGATTGTTGTTCTTTTAGAATTTTATCTTGTTGAGCTTTTGCTTGATTTTCCCTATTAGCAACACGTTTTTTGCGTAGATTTTTAACAACAGTCTCTTGCTTCTCTTTATCTACTGGAAACTCAAAGCCTTCAGTAATTCGTTCCGCAATATCACTAGCAATAATAGCACCAGAGATATTCTCTCCTGTTTTTCTTGCCTCTTCGTGTTTTGCTTTAACTCTTTTTATTGCTGATTGAATATTTTCTTCTTTTTTCTTTCCAACTAATAAAGCTTTTTTTGCTTCTAGTTTTTTCTTCGACATTTTTCCAGAAATAACTTCTTCACTTTCTTCAGTAAATTTTTGTTGTAATTCATATAATGCATTTGCACGCTCAACAGTTGAAGCTTTTGCTTCTCGTATTGATTTATCTTTTAGCAGCCCACCAATTACCCCTTGTTCCCATTTTGATGGTGCAAGTTCTGATATTAGAGCTCTATACTCCATATCATCTTTTGCAAATTTTTGGTAATCCAATTTTAATTCATTAAATAGAAAATAGCGAACATTCATATCATTATTTGGATTTTCACTACTTGATTTAGCTTTTTTAGCTAAATCTTTTAATACCCCCAAAGACACTCTTATATCTTTGCCTTGTTTTTTATCTTCATGCAATTTATGAGCAACAAGAGCAGCACCTTTGTATGTAGAAACCAAATCTGTGCCATATTTTTCTACTAAACCCTTAACGTCTAATTTATCAAATTCTTTTTTCTGTTCTGGTGTTAAAAATATTGATATATCTTTGGTTTCTTCATAGTATTTTGCTTGCATAGCTTCTCTTATATGATTAGCTTCATATTGTTTCATTATATCTGATTTTAATTCATCTCTTTTACCAAAATCAAATTCTTTATAAATAACATGTCTTTCTTGCTCTATTTTTTCTCGCTGTTCTTCAATTTGCGCAATATCAGGAAAACCTAACTCATATAATTGAGAAACATTTTCCATATATTTTGAGCCAGACAAACGTTTGATATGATGTTGAAGATTTACCAAATAATTATCAACGCTATTTTTATCAAGTATTCTATCTATAACACCTCGACGCGCATCAGGTGTTTTAACTGTGCGCCCTGTTGGATTTTTTGTTTCATCAACAAATTCTTGAATAAAGTCTAGAGTATTTTTCTTTACCTGCTCAGGCTTATCTTCTAACAATCTACCACAAGTTTTTACATCAGACAATAAATATGAATATTGATGAGTTTGTTCTATTCTTTTGCTAACATCACAAAAAGTTTCTAAACCTTCATTGATTTTTTCTTCATCAATATTGTAGCCTTTTGAAGCTAAATATTCATCTATATATTGATTTACCTCTTTGGGAGAAGAATAAATTGTTGCATCAAATTCATCACTAGCAGCCTTGGCATTACTATTTATAACGGATAATTGATTAACAACATTGGCCTCATCTCTTGGTCTTCCATATATTTCCTGAGAGGCACCAAGGCAATATTTTTCTTTATCATTACTTTTTACTATAAAATATATTTCTTCCATTGGTTGGTCTTTATAAAACATACTTTTATATAATTTAACTTGTCGCATTTATCTTCTCCTATTTTTATACATTATCTGTAATTTATACTATATATTCCATTTGATGTAAATATTTGATTAATGATTCTTTTTTTTACTGAAATACATGTTTTATATGAAGAAAATGCTTTACTTTTTATTTTTTTATGTTAAATAGAGCAAGCATTTTCAATAAAAGAATCGAATAAGGATTTTAATGTATTGATTTTGCAAAATAAATCCCGTGGGGGAATTAGCCATAATTCTAACCACGGACCTTGTGATAACAATTAATTTTAGAATTGAGGTTTTAAAATGGCTAAGTCTAAAAAGAAAATTTTAGGTTTAATCAAGCTTCAAATCCCTGCAGGTAAAGCTAACCCTTCTCCTCCAGTAGGTCCTGCTTTGGGTCAAAAAGGCTTGAATATTATGGAATTCTGTAAAGCATTCAACGCTGCTACACAATCTATGGAACCAGGTATTCCTGTTCCTGTAATTATTACAGCATTTGAAGATAAAAGCTTTACATTTGTTACTAAACTTCCTCCTGTTGCTTACTACATCAAAAAAGCTGCTGGTGTTAAATCAGCTGCTAAAACTCCTGGTAAAGAAGTTGCTGGTAAAATCACTATCGCTCAAGTTAGAGAAATCGCTGAAGCAAAATTACCAGATTTGAATTGTTCAACAGTTGAAGCAGCTATGAATATGGTTAAAGGTCAAGCTGTTTCTATGGGTATTGACGTAGTGGAGTAATGCAATGTCTGGAAAAAGATTAGTAAATGCTTATAAGAATGTAGATAAAAATAA
>JAEIGA010014761.1_pt1 | contig 11885 bp, 6 predicted proteins | sample 9270691 | NCBI WGS metagenome assembly JAEIGA01 (sample SAMN17057246, study PRJNA624740) | gut metagenome | biome: biome; isolation source: fecal sample | host: Bos grunniens | place: China: Xizang | collected 2019
CACCTCTTTGACAGCATCAGCGGATTCATGCGTGGTAAGGATAGCGAGGGACATTTCCGCGAACCCTTCGACCCTATTCATGCCAGTCACCGCAACGACGATTACTGCGAGGGAAATGCGTGGCAATACACCTGGCTTGTGCCCCACGATGTGGAAGGTCTTGCGGCATGTTTCGGAGGCAAAGAGCGCATGCTTGCCAAACTCGATTCGCTCTTCTTACAACCCTCTACCCTCGGAGCAGAAGCATCGCCCGACATTTCAGGGATGATAGGTCAATATGCTCATGGTAACGAACCTTCTCACCACATTTTATACTTATATGCCATGTTGGGAAAACCCGAGCGTACTAATGAACTGGTACATCAAGTGCTCAACACGCTGTATAACGACACGCCCGAGGGGATTTGTGGAAACGAAGATGTGGGACAAATGTCGGCATGGTATGTTCTTGCCTCCCTTGGTCTTTACCAAGTAGAACCCGCCAGTGCACGCTACTGGATTTCGCAACCGCTTTTTCAGCGCGCAACCATCCAGGTGGAAGGTGGCACTTTCACCATAGAATGTCCGCCTCGCCCCAGCAATTTACACTCCATAAAGCGTATCTTGCTAAACAATACTCCCTACCCCCTGCCCTACCTCCACTACGAGGATATTGTAAAAGGGGGGACGCTATCCTTTGAGTGGGGAACTAATGAAGTGGAGTAACCGCTTCACCTACCCGCATACCATAAACTTGGGTAATAATATAGCAGATGTCCACAAATCATCCTTACATCAAAGATGTTGTACTCTTATTATTGTAACCACTAATGAGCACTAATTTACACGAACCGAAGGTCGCGCAAGTCAATGCCTTGCGGGGCATTTAAGACTGGATGGATATTAGTGAGAATTAGTGTTCATTAGTGGCTCGAAATAAAACAAACGAGTTTTCGTGGACAGCACCTATATCATTTCCTAAACTTGTTACGAATAAATAATGTCGACCATCTTTACCCGCCCACTATGGGTGAGCCTTTTTGCCCTCACTGCTGCGATAGCATGGGGGTGGGCATATCCACTAATAAAATTAGGGTTTGAAGAATTTCTGATTACTCCCGAAATGACGAGCAGCAAAATGCTTTTTGCTGGTATACGATTTTCATGCTCCGGGTTGATTATACTATTTATTGCTCGCATCACGAAAAGAGATTTCCGCGTTAAAAATAAAAGTAGTTGGGGATACATTCTCATCTTTACCCTTATCAACACCGCTTTGCATTACGCATTTTTCTACATCGGACTCTCTCATAGTGCTGGCGCACGTGCAGCTATTCTGAACTCTATGAGCGTATTCGTGCTCGTACTGTTAGCATGCGTCTTCTTTCCAAATGAAAAATTAGATGCCCGCAAAATCATAGGTTGCACCATCGGATTTATTGGGATTCTCATCCTGAATATGGGTGGTTTAAACACCGAAAATATTTCATTCTGGGGCGATGGTATGATTATCCTTAATGCACTCTGTTCTGCAAGTGCCAGTTTGATGACGCGCGGATTAAGCAAACGCGTAGACATCTTTGTAGGAACGGGATACAGTTTAGGATTCGGAGGATTAATATTGGTGCTGGAAGGGATTATCTTTGGTGGAACACTTCCCCGCATCACCCTCTTCGGCATCATCATACTCCTACTGCTCATCGTCATATCCTCACTGGGTTTTGCCCTATACAACAAACTTATCATCTGTAATCCTATTGGGAAAGTTGCAATCTATAACTCCCTCATTCCTGTAGTTGGTGCGCTTACCTCTTGTATATTTCTAAACGAACCCTTTTATTTCAAATATGTCATCTCTGGAACATTGGCAGCAACAGGGATTTACATCATTAATAAAAGATAGTAGACGAGTTGACAGGTACGAGTAAACAAGTTGGCTTGACTCAAACGCTTGTTTACATTCCGCACGGTCGTTAACCGTTGTCTGTTGTCCATTGTCCGTTGACAGTTGACCATTGTCCGTTGACAGTTGACAGTTAACAGTTGACCATTGTCCATTGTCCATTGTCCATTGTCCATTGTCCATTGTCCGTTGTCTGTTGTCTGTTGTCTGTTGACAATTGACTGTTGTCCGTTGTCTGTTGTCCATTGACCCAAAATCCCCCAAAAATGTCACACTTTGATTTCCAACAATTCAGAATATATCACGACCGTTGTGCTATGAAAGTAGGCACAGACGGAGTGCTTTTAGGTGCATGGTGCCCTATTGGTAATGCCCAACATATTTTAGATATCGGCACAGGAAGCGGACTCATCGCTCTGATGCTTGCACAACGATGCGAAGCGCAAATTGTTGGAGTAGAGCTGGACACGGAAGCGGCACTACAAGCAAGGGAGAATGTGCGATCCTCTCCTTTTGCTTCAAGAGTTAAAATCGTAAACTCGGATATTAGAGACTACACCCCTTCTCAACTATTTGATATCGTAGTTAGCAACCCTCCTTTTTTCACAGAAGGAGTTATCCCTCCCAACTTACAGCGCTTACAAGCACGCCACAGTCAGTCACTTCCCTATGAAATGCTTATAGATGCAGCATACGCCCTGCTTAACCCCGCTGGTTTATTTTGCGTAATACTCCCCTCTGACACGGCACAATCTTTCATAAACACCTCCATCGTCAAACATTTTACTCCCATTAGATTCACCGCTATTCAAACTACACCTAACAAGTCGCCCAAGCGAATGCTGCTCTGTTTCAAAAAAGGGATTGAAAACGTAACTGTTATCAAGGACACCCTCATTCTCGCTACCTCGGAAGGAAAGCGCTCTGCAGAATATGAAAAACTAACCGAAGGTTTCTACCTTAAAAAATAAATTTTGAGAAACTCAAGAACAAAAATGTGGAGGCAGTCCTCAAGGACTACCTCCACATTTCTATTTATGCTTCTGAAAAGAACCACACTTGCAAACATGCAAGTCATTTCTCTATTGGGGAGCAACATACTTGACTTGCTCCATCGCTGCATCGTCATAAATTACTTCACGCAATTGATCTGGCGTCACCTGAACTGCATTACGAGTTAGTTCAGGAACATTGTAACTCTTCATACGACAGAAATTGTGTTCCGGGTCATATTGAGGCAGTACAAAGGCTTTATAATCATTGCCCTGCTCATCAAAATAAGAAATGTAAACTCGTGAATAACTGCCATCGTCACGACGAGATGCGACAACTATCCAGCGCCCGTTACTACTCCATGTGTGATAACTATCAGGTCCCAAACCAGAGGCATTTGTCAAGCAACGAACGCTATCGGTGCGAAGATCCTTCACATAAAGGTCTGCTTCTGGATGCCAAATATGGAATTGTCCACGATCTCCCTCGGTATAGAGTACATAATTGCCATCCGGACTCACACGGGGCACAGCAGCACTGCGGTTGTTTGAAGCACAACCTACTTCAAGTTGAGGAGTGCCAAAAGTGCGCGTTTGAGGGTCAAAGGTCATACTCATCACATCATAGTGCAAACTATCGATGAGGGTAATAACATAATCGTCGCGAACGCTGTCGGGCATCTGTGCAAGTTGTGGGGTATAGGCACGAGCAAAGAAAAGGCGCTTACCGTCGGGAGACCAGTGCGGGAATGTTTCAAGATAATCTTTAGTACGCAATACATTAGTGATAGCACTTTCTTCAACATCATAGAGCACAAGGTCACTGGCATAGTCAATAACCTCAACCTTACTTCTATCTACAAGGTGGAATACTTGTCCTGTATTATTAGAAGAGAATGCCACTAAAGGGAGTTGCGGGTGCCAAGTAGGATATACGGAATTTGCAAGAACGGAATCTACCGTCATCTTCATTTTCTTTGCTGTACCATCCTCAACAAAGACGGTTCCACCGTGTGAAGCACGCACATGGAAAAGCATAGTTGAAGCATCAAAGTTCTGATAATTATGACAGTTAATGCAATGATTGTCATCACCCGAGAATGTATTGTTATTCTCATAAATGGGTTGTTCCTCAAATGTAGTAAGATTACGCTGATAAAGACCTAACTGACGATACAGTTCATAACTGGGTTCTATCAATCTATAGGAAAGGAACGAGTCAATAGGCGCTGGAGCAACATAAATGTTGTAGGGTTTATATCTCAACCATTCCCCCGAACGCTTTACAAAAATTGAGACAGTCAGTTCTTTACCTTTCTCCGCATCAAGCAATTTGCGCCATTCTGTTTCATCAAAGAAACACTTATTTGCGTCAACTTGAGCTACAATTTGTGCACCTGAAGGACCTGATATTGTTGCCGCAAAGGCCTCACCTTCAGCATTAAGCATTACATTCAATGGTGCTATATTACAGGGTATAGCAATATCACGATAATCAGGATAAATGGGAGCCTCTTCGCTGAGTGAATTATATGAAGAAGGCACCTCTTTAGTCATTCCTCCACACGAAACGAGGAACAATAATAATAAATAAATTATAGGCATAGGGTTTATGTTATAAGTAGTAGGGAGTGAGTAGTGAGTAGTGAGTAATGCCATGCGGGACTGTATCAGTGAGTAGTGAGTAGTGAGTAGTGAGTAATACCATGCGGGACGGTACTCGTTTATCTCGGCAACTTTCTTGTCTACTCGTACCTCGTCAACTCGTTAACTAAAGTAGTGAGTAGTGAGTAGTGAGTAATGCCATGCGGGACTATACTCGTTTATCTCGGCAACTTTCTTGTCTACTCGTACCTCGTCAACTCGTTAACTAAAGTAGTGAGGAGTGAGTAGTGAGTAATACCATGCGGGACGGTACTCGTTTATCTCGGTAACCATCTTGTCAACTTGTACCTCGTTAACTTGTTAACTAAAACGCGAGGAAGTCTCACCCTTCAGGGGGAGGTTGGAGGGGGCATTCTTGTCTACTCGTACCTCGTCTACTTGTCAACTAAAAAAATCTTAACTTGTCTGCTGAATTTAGTTCACCCCACCAGCACTGCTATTTGCTTTGCGAACTTGATAGGGTTCGTTATTTTCGCAATAATAATAGTAATAATAAGTTCCCAACCAATTTTGTTTCAATTGTTTACGCAACTCGGCCTTATCCTTTAGATAAGGTTTTGCTTCGGCTACAAAAGCATGGAAATTTGAAAGCATCACACGATCATTGCAAACTTCAGGAAAGACATTCTTCACCTCCTCGTGGGTCATTGAGTAAATCATGATTGCCTGACGCACAATGGCTGGAAGTCTACCACCAGTCTTTTGTCTCAAGACAGAGGCCATATTCATAAAACGCAACAAGTCTTTAGAATAGAGGGTGGCAGCAATTGAAGTTATCAATGTCTGGTCGGAACCATACGAGAGTCCCACATTATAACCCAGGAATACGGGGCGTCTGAAATTTTGCTCGTAGGTCGTTTCACGGGGAGCAAGATGTAGCACCTTGACCAATTCAGGATCTTCTACGATTAACTTGGGATTGTCAATCATCGGTCCATAGCGGTCTACAAAATCACTTTCAAAAGGTACTTCTTCCAACGCCTTCATGTAGCGTTTTGCCAAATTCATTTCTCCATTAATTATGGAACAAAGTGCAAGGCGCTTATAATTAGAGATTGAGGGACCTGCCATAACATGGCGTTCCATTGCTGAACGATAGGCGCTGTTCACCAATCCTGCATAAAAATTACAATCCGCCTCATATAGTCCTGCCTCTGTCTGTCCCTTATCAGCAAGATTTATCCCATCTTGAGGATAATCAAAAGCAAAGTCAAAAATACGTTCTAATAACTGCTCTTGTTGTACCAATGCTACAGCATAATAAGCAGCCGTTACGCGGGTTCCTCGACTAACACTCAAGGCTTCATCAGCCATACTTTCCCAATCAGCCTTCCACATAAGATTCTGCATGCGTGCACAAGCTACATCATTCTCGCGATACAAACGCGTGCAAGAAAATAGAGTAATGCAAACCACCACCATCGCCACAACAGGGAACCAATGAGAATGTTTGTGAGACACTTGGGAACTCTCCACGCTCTTTCTCACAAAAGAAGCAATGCACGCTCCAAGAGCTGTAAACACAAAGACGACTGCGGGAATACCAATAACAAGCGATGGTTCATCTAAGAAATAGATACGTAAACCTCTCCAAATAAGGTAGGAAAGTGTTGCCAATGGCAATAAAAAAGTGAGGAGTTTCCATCTGCGGGAAAGTCCCAAAATTCGAGAAAGGCAACATGATGAACCTACTAATAATATGGTTAACACGAGACCACCGACCCACACATTCTTAAATACCAACATCGCATAACGCATCAACCAATAAAATTCCCCAAAAGGTTGACGCAATACAAAAACCATCCGTTCTGCATCGGCAGAGACATAACATTCCTGCTGCGCACGCTGGAAAACATCGCCGTACAACCAGGTGCAACAAGCATAAATAAACAAAATCATAAGGGCATGTCCCCAAAGGTAAGGAATCTTTATTCCAGAAAAAGAAGACTTGCTTTTTGCGGCAACAGGAGCTGCGACCTTATCACGTTTTTTTGCCATAAAGTTTATGAGAATATTTAAATTTCAAGTTTTAACTAAAATTTTGTATTGCAAAAATAGGTAAAAAACCTTATTTCTCTTTCCCCGTTAACTACAAATATTCTTTTTTTCTATTACCTTTGCACCATTAATCCCTAAAAGTTACTATAAGGCCCCATAGCTTAGCTGTATAGAGCGTCAGATTCCGGTTCTGAAGGTCGAGGGTTAGAATCCCTCTGGGGTCACAGAAATGTTAAAGAGGAAGTGCTTCGGCACTTCCTCTTTAACGTTATCCCTGTCTATTATCTGTTGTCTGTTGACCGTTGTCTGTTGACCGTTGACTGTTGTCAGTTGTCCGTTGTCCGTTGTCCGTTGTCCGTTAACGCACCAACACCTTCTTACCTGCTACGACATAAACGCCTGGTTGGAGACCATCAACACGGGTGACACCTTGTTGTACTTCTAAACAACGAACGAGCTGTCCGCTTAGCGAGTATATTTTAACGGTTTGCTCTATCAATGACGAAACTGAAAGGCAACCTACTCCACCACTTACACCGACACGGTCAACCGCCACATGTTCAACGCCATCTGGTTTTACATAACCATATTGCTGATCCAAATACTGCAGACGTTGAGAAATCCAATCTTGGATGTATGCCACATCTCCCAAGATATCGGGATGATAAGAGCTCCAGCATGCAGCTTCACGCTCAACGACACCACTTTCTTCAAACAAATCTGCGTATTTCTGGAAGCGTGCACACAAGGATTCTTCAGAGAAGTGAGTTTCTCTTAATTCCGCATAACGTGCTGTTAACTCATCTTCCCAACCCATAGAACCAAGACGCTTTAAACGATGGAAGAGCGTAAGCGTTCCGTGTTCATAATTCCAAAGGAAGGTTGTAAAGTCCTGATCAGGCAAGCATATATCCTTTTTACCATCCCATCTGCGACCCCATGTTCCATCTAAATCCCAAGGTGCAATCCCCATGCGATTACGGAGAGCAGGCACGTCAATAGTCTGGTCGTAATTGTAAAGGAACAGATTTTTACCATGGTTATCCGTCGCAAGCATCAACTCAAGGAACAGGTAATAATCGGTAACCCCTGCCACATCAAAGTAATTGTCTATATCACGCTTAAACACGGGATCACTGGAAGTAGCTACAAAGTTTATGGCATTCCAAAGAGGTCCCCAATCAATAGGTTCGTCCTCCCAATCGGGATATTTAATTTCAAAATTCGCCCAAGTCTCCTCACGCACATTATTGTTATAACTTCTAGGCGCCGTCTTTGGGTAATAATTCACACCCATTTCATGCCCCATCAGCACTTCATAACTCCACTGTGAAGACTTGTAAAGCGTTCCTCTAACAACTTCTGGATTAGTTTCAGTAGCTTCCTTAAACTTTTTCAGTTTCAACTGCTTACGGTCCATTTTTTCAGTTAAACAATATAGACCGTGATACTTTCCGTTCAAATAGACTTCAGCAAATTCTCCACGTGTTCCATGAAGCGCCTTCTTTTCATATCCAGCAGCTTTGTGATAAGGAGGTGTAGCAAAATCATTCCATAAATCTGTGCTCACTCGGTTACGCATACACGCTTTATCTACCGCCATCGCGTCAAGAATCCAGTTGTTGTCATCACGAAGTCCTAAAAACGCGACATCCTTTGATGTTACTCCATCTACCTCATACATCTTAACCGCATAACTTTTCTTATTATACCCTTGAGCAGAGGCGCCACGATAACGGAATGCGGCTGTGTAAAGAGAGTCATACCCAGCAATATTGGCTTGTGTCACACGCAACGTACCGCTGGTATAGTACGATCCATTACAAGTGGGATAATTTACTTCCACAAGGTTAAGGTAAGTAAAACGGATTTGTGCCGTTTCTATTTTCTCACCATTCTTATAGAGATTCAATGTATGGGGCACTGTACAATCAAAGTCTACGAGTTCCACAATGCCATCTTCATTAGGTGCTATGCCATCAATACGCATTTCATATTCAGCATCATGAACCTTGGGTATGAAATAAACATTTGCAGAGAAAACACCTGACGTACGAGCGTCCATAGTAGCGGTAGCCACATAAGTAGACGCTTCTTTATCGTAGATAAGTTCCTTATCATTGATGCGCAAGGTATCAATGTGAGAACGGAAACCTACCAGTTCAACTCCTGGGAACACCACTCCATTTTCCATCAAATATTTGGCATGTCGCTCGTCTGCAGAATAGAATACGAAGGTAGAACCCGAATCATACATATCGTAGAGACACACATGCTGCTGCATGTAATCGTTCCAGAATACGTATTGCGACTGACCGTTCGTAATCTGCGGTTGCCACCACGTATCGTAACTGTAAACAGGACGTTGGGTGAGTTTTTCTACCGTATAACCTGGATTCTCATAGTCATAATAGTATCCAAATGCCCAATAATTGGTTCCCGTAATTGTAGTACTTTTCTTCAAACCTAAAGGTTCACCATTCGTCGGATAATTAGTCATAATGTGTTTCCCAGCCTCTGTGAGGATAGAATAACCATCACCATTCTTACGGAAATAGAAATTATCACCATCTTCTGCAACCTGCACCAACTGATCATCCACATTCTTCAAATACTTACCGGAACGTACATTACGGATTTTGTAAAAGATGGGATCTTTTGACGTTGAAGCGACTATGGGGAGATCAACAATACCTGTTCGTTCCCAATAATAACCATCTTCAGTTACACCGCAATCACCCTGAATTGGATCCACGTTGTCAGGGGTTTCAGTCACATCACCCAAAACATTTCCTGCTGTATCAACGAAATAGAATACCCCGTTGCTACCAGAATAACTGCCATAAGTACCCACCAAACCAGTGCCATCAACACGCATATTGAAATACTGATTAGGTGCTTCAACACTTTGAATGAAATAACCGCCAGCTTCTAATGTTCCAATCTGCCACTTCGCCTCGTTGCCTGAGGGAGTAGATGAAAGGTTAAGTCCTTTCTTTTGAGATTCAACACGATGAGAATCATATACCAGATACTCATAAGAAACAGCATTGCGGAACATATAATTTCCCTCCTCATCAGTATATATATACCAATACCCATCATCTGGAATATCATTTGACACATAATAATACAGGTAGGGCAAAACATTGTGGTACACTCCAAGGGTGATACTACCCGTTTCATAATACGCACACTGAATGGCATATTTTTTACCTACCTCAAAATTAGGACGAGCGACTGCACTGATTACACAAAACAATGCAGACAGGGTTAGGAGAAATTTCTTCATATATATAAAGGTGTTTATAGGGCAAAATTACGGTAAAAATTACATCCATAAACACTAACATATATATTTTTTTGTATTTTTGTCGGGTAAGAAAAACTATACTACAAATTTTAGAGTTCAGAAACTTGTTTAATAGCGTCCTCAAAACCTCAAACCTTCAAAACCTTAAAACCTCATAACCTTAAAACCTCAAACCTCAAACCTCATAACCTCATAACCTTAAACCTCATAACCTTAAACCTCATAACCTCATAACCTCAAATAATGCAAATCATACTCCTTTCAGGCGGTTCAGGCAAACGCCTTTGGCCCCTATCAAACGGCACACGCGCAAAACAATTTTTGCAACTACTTCCCTCCCCCGATGGAACCCTTGAATCCATGGTGCAACGTGTAGTAAGAGAACTCACAGAGCAAGGACTCGGAGAAAATATAAACTTCGCTACCAGTTTGGCACAGAAAGACCAGTTGTGTAATCAGGTAAAGGGAAATATACATTTTATCACGGAACCCGATCACCGTGGCACCCTTCCTGCAATTTCACTTTCGGCGCTTTACCTGAACGAACATAAGAATTGCGACCGCAATGAAATTGTACTGGTAATGCCATGTGATAGTTTTGTCAGTGAAGAATACTATACCGCACTTAAGCGTGCCATAAAAGTTGCAGAAGAAGGACACTCTAAATTCACATTATTGGGAATACGTCCCACTTCAGAAACTCCCTTCACGCGCTACGGCTATATCTTCGCTGAAACACCTGCAGATCCTACTAATCCAGACGCACATAGTAAAGTTATACGATTCTACGAAAAACCAGAACCCGAAGTTGCACGTACACTTATCATGCAAGGAGCGCTATGGAATGCGGGGGTATTTGTATTTAGATTAGGAGACATGCTAGACATCGTCCACCAGCAGTTTGGAGCGTCAAACTATGCCGACCTTTACGCACACTACTCCGAACTTCCTAAACTTAGTTTTGACCGAATGGTTATTGAGAAGGAAAAAGATTTGGCTGTTGTGCGCTATGCTGGCAAATGGAAGGACCTTGGTTCATGGAACTCACTCCTCGAGGAAACTCCCGTCAGAGAGATGGGAAATGTCATGATTGGTAGGGACGTTGTAAATACTCATATTATTAATGAGTTAGATCAACCCCTATTGTGTGTCGGAACACACAACATGGTTGTTGCTGCCACCAACGATGGCATATTGGTAAGTCGTAAAGACATTTCAGGGACTCTTAAGCATAATGTAGACAGTCTTGAAGTTCGCCCGATGTACGAAGAGCGCAGATGGGGTAGTTACAAGGTAATTTCCAACCTTACTTTCCCCGATGGAGCACGAGCGTTGACAAAATTGCTATGCATCTCTGCGGGTAAAAATATCAGTTACCAAATCCACCACCACCGCGACGAATTATGGACTTTTGTAGATGGTGAAGGCGAATTGGTTATAGACAATGTGCAACGCACCGTGCGCCGAGGCGACATAGCACTTATCAAAGCTGGACAATTACATGCAGTAAAAGCCACTACAGACCTTAAAATCATTGAGGTACAAAGTGGCACACAACTTGTAGAAGAAGACATTGAGCGTTTTGAGTGGAAGTGGGAATAAATAACGGATGCTATAACATCAACTACGTCTAATGTAGAAAAGGAATCCCTATAACGCTATTTTATGCCGCTCCATTTGTAAAGATTTTTCGCAAATCAAAACAGAAGCGCTCAGAAAAGCGATTTGAATTTCGCTAAAAAATATGGCAATAATATAGTAGTTGACCCATATATAGTTAAAAAAACTTTCGTCAGAGGATTTAACCATCCGAAATGCCCCCGTAGGAGGGCACACTTGCATAACCGCGGGTGAGCAGGGCGAACCTGCGGTGGCACTATACGAACGAATAAATCTATCGGTCCCCGTAGGAGGACCCACAGCACCTGGATATGCTACAAATTGCTTTAACTTATCCGGTCGTTGTGGGTCCTCCTACGGGGACCGATAGAGAAACTCAACTGTTATCCCTAATCCGCAGGTTCACTGCGTTCAC
>JAEIGA010014762.1_pt1 | contig 11885 bp, 7 predicted proteins | sample 9270691 | NCBI WGS metagenome assembly JAEIGA01 (sample SAMN17057246, study PRJNA624740) | gut metagenome | biome: biome; isolation source: fecal sample | host: Bos grunniens | place: China: Xizang | collected 2019
ACGAAAGCAGGACCTTTACCGGGTTTTACGTGAAGGAATTCAACGATGAAGTAGTAAGTACCATCGATATCGAGGCACATACCATTTTTAAAATCAGCTGTGGTTGCCATAATATTGTTTTATTTAATTTAAAATTTTCTCTATCTAAGAAGGCCTTACTCTAAGGCCACGCAAAGGTAATTATTTTTGCAATACTTTGCAATAAACACACTCACAAAGTAGGCGAAAAACTTCAGCAGTCACAACGCAGCAATAGGTCAACAAGCATCATTATGGCACGTTGGGTAGCCCTCTCAATGATAAAGGCACGCGTTCCAACAAAATGCCCGCACTCGCTCACAACCTTATCACCGCAGCAAACCGCCATCCACACAGTTCCCACCGGCTTATCGGGAGTTCCACCGTTAGGTCCTGCTATGCCCGATGTTGCTATAGCGCAGGTTGTATTGGCCAATCGCATTACACCTGTAGCCATAGCCTCGACAACCGGTTGACTCACCGCACCATTTTGAGCAAGCATCTCTTCTGACACGCCCAACACTCGTTGCTTTACATCATTGCTATAAGCTACCACCGAACCATTAAAGTAGGCCGAGCTACCACTTATCAATGTTATTTCGTGAGCAATATTTCCACCCGTACAACTCTCGGCTGTAGCAACAGACAATCCTTTTTCAAGCAGGATTTTACCCAATGCACCTCCGAGGGTAGTATCTTCTTCACAGAATATATCATCATCAAGTATATTGCGAAGTTTTTCGACCATTTCATCGAGGTTTTTCGACAACAAGGCCTCATCGTTGCCCCTGGCTGTGAGGCGCAAACGCACTACACCGGGGATAGGCAAATAGGCCAACTTGATGAAAGATGGCAATTCGGCCTCAAAGGTTGTCAAACGCTCTGATAAGCCCGACTCGGTATTGCGAAAGACCATCAACGTACGGTGCAAGATTGCATCGTGGTCGCCATAATGGGTACGCAAACGTTGCAGTACCTCGCCTTGCATAGCCACACGCATCTCATTGGGCACACCGGGCATAGCTACAAGCACCTTAGTTCCTTGTTCAAACCACATAATAGGAGCTGTACCCACAGGGTTGGGAATAACAGTACATACATCGGGCACCTCGGCCTGACGGCGAGTAGACTCGTTCATCTGAAGCCCTCTTGCGGAAAAGTAACGAAGATTTTGTTCATAGACACTATTGTCAAAAATCATCTTACCACCAAAGTACCTACACAGCACCGGCTTGGTGACATCGTCGGATGTAGGCCCCAAGCCACCGGTCATCAGCACAACATCGACACGCAAAAAAGCCGATGAAATGGCCTCGGTTATATCCTCGGCATTATCACTAATGGTAGTGATACGAGTCACCTCCCACCCTTGCTTATTGAGCTCGGTAGCCATCCATTTCGAGTTGGTATCAAGGACTTGACCTATAAGCAACTCATCTCCAATTACAATAATTTCGCTCTTCATTGTATGATTATAATTCGACACGAGCAAAGGGTGCCTTGCTCATATCACAAAAGTCTTTATCTTGATACTTAAAGTAACCAGTAATGGCTACCATCGCAGCATTATCGGTAGTAAAAGAGAGACGGGGCAAATGTATACGCCATCCGTACTTTTGCGAATATTGCTCAAAGGCGGCACGTACAGCCGAGTTGGCCGATACACCACCGGCTACAGCGACCTCTTTAATACCGGTCTCTTTTACAGCTTTGTTGAGTTTATCCATCAGAATTGCCACAATAGTCGATTGTAAAGAGGCACACAAATCGCACTTATTTTTTTCGATGAAATCGGCATCTTCTTTCAATCTATCACGAAGGAGATAGAGGAATGAAGTTTTCAATCCACTAAAACTATAGTCGTAGCCTGGAATATGGGGTTTGCTAAAAGTAAATGCCTTAGGATTACCCTCCTGAGCCAAACGGTCAATAACAGGACCTCCGGGATAAGGGAGCCCCATTACCTTGGCACATTTATCAAAGGCTTCACCGGCAGCATCGTCAATAGTTTGACCTATTACCTCCATCTCATTATACGACGACACTTTTATTATCTGCGAGTTACCACCCGACACCAAGAGGCACAAGAATGGGAAGCGCGGAGGGTTAAATTCGGCTCCGGGTTGTTCGATGAAATGGGCCAAAACGTGCGCTTGAAGGTGATTGACATCAACCATTGGGATGTTAAGTGCAGTAGCCAAACCTTTGGCAAAAGATGTACCGACCAACAACGAGCCCATAAGACCCGGACCACGAGTAAATGCTATCGCATCAATCTCGCTCTTATCAATGCCGGCACGCTTGATAGCCTCCGATACTACCGGCACGATATTCTGCTGATGTGCACGAGAAGCTAATTCCGGCACAACACCACCATAAGCCTCATGCACGGCCTGTCCGGCTATCACGTTTGACAACAGGACTCCATCTCTTATCACTGCCGACGATGTATCGTCGCACGATGACTCTATACCCAATATTGTAATACTCATATCTTTTCTTGTTTTTAAGGTATTCTAAACACCATTTACTCAGAATTGCAAATTTAAATATTTTATGCGAAAGAAAGAAAGTTTTTATGAACTTCAATCATGGTAATATATTAAAAAAAACGCTAACTTTGTACTTTGGTTATATAGTATGAGAAAGTATTTCAGAATAATAAAGCGCATATTCCAAGTGTTTATATTGACACTTGCCGCAGTGTACGTTTTATTATATCTGATTATTTCATTACCCAACATCCAAGATTCGCTACGCAGTAAGGCTGAATATGAGTTGAGTAAGTTACTAGAAGTACCACTTACTATATCTCGCATAGAGTTTTCTCCATTTAATCGCATAGAACTCTTCGACGTAACCATCCCCGACCAAAAAGGAGACACACTACTATATGCCAACAAGATAGGTGTGGGCATATCGCTTGAGGAGCTCACCTTAAATGACCGCATATGCCTCAACAACATACAGTTGTTTGGTATGGATGCCAATATCGTACAAGAAACACCCAACGGTCAAACCAACCTTCAATTTATCATTGATGCTTTTCAGCCCAAAGAACAACAGGAACCTGCAGCAATAGACTTGCGCATCAGTTCGGCTATGATACGTCGCAGTCGTGTATCGTATAACGTGCTATCAGAGCCACACTTACCCGATAGCTGCTTCGATGCAAACCACATTGAAATAAGCGACCTGAGTACAACACTCAATATACGTGCATTAAATAGTGACTCTCTCAATGTGCAAATCAAGCGCTTGTCTTGCAAAGAACAATCCGGCATCGATATTGAGCGTCTTTCTCTTCACGCACAAGCCAACCGCTACCACGCAAAGATCTCAGACTTCGTTCTACAATTGCCCCACTCCCGCATAGAACCTCAGATAGAGGCAAAATTTACAAACGTAGAGCGATTTGAACAACTGCTTGACAGTTCGTATTTCAATGTAAACATCGACAACTCGCACATCACTCCGTCGGATATTGCGGCATTAGTGCCAGCTTTCTACAAGTTCCACTCTCCTATATCAGTTACTTGCAAGGCCGAAGGAAAACATACCGACATAACTGTTCACCATGTAAATATAGACATGGGCAACAAGGCCATTGTACTGAACATTGATGGCGATATGCTGAACATATCTAACCACAAGAATCTCAATTTTGACAAATGCAATATTCAGTTAAACACCAAGAAACATGGCCCTGCATTACTGTTAGAAAATATTGCAATAGAAGATTCTACAGTAAACAATATTCTGCACAATGCCGATGCAATTACCTTTAACAGCATAATCTCGGGAACAACACCTAATATCAAAACTCAGTTGGCACTCAAATGTGGATTAGGCGAGCTGGCGACACGACTTACAATTACCGGCGATAGCACCCTTAATCGCTTAGCTTGTTACGGACAGATTGAAAGTAATGGAATAGACGTAAGCAAAATATTAGCAGGAAACTCGCCCGTAGGAATCGTAGCACTGAAGGCCAACATAAATGGTATTGCCAACCAAAAGAAAATAACAAAAGCAGCCTTTGATGGCAAGGTAAATCGCATTGACTTCAACCAATACACCTATAACGACATCGATATTAAGGCTCAATTAGACAATAACAGCTACAACGCACAGGTTGCAATTGACGACCCTAACGGACAAATAGAATTGGAGGGATTTGTAGACCTTTCCAACCCCGACACTTATGCCAATGTAATAATGGATTGTACCAATATAGACTTGGCAGCCCTCAACTTAGTACCTCAAGCAGCAGGTAATAAGTTAACATTCGACCTCAGCGCAAATTATAGTGGCAAACAAATTGAAAAAGCCAACGGATATATACACATCAGCGACCTTTGGTATGGCAATACCAAAGAGAGTTTTAACTGGAAGCAATTAAACATCGATGCTCAACACACTACCGACCAACAACAAATAACCATAACATCGGACTACATTAATGGACAAATAGAGGGCGAGTACACTTTCAACACAATCTTATACTCCTTACAAAACATCGCATCCCAATTTATTCCCTCTGTAGTAGCTCCGAAACAACCCAATGAAGTGGCAGTGAAGAGTGAGGAAAATGTAAAAAACAACTTTGAATGGGACTTTACCGTCGTGCCACACCTCAAGATGGCTCAACTATTGAAGTTCCCTGTAACACTCACCGACACTGCACATATTGAAGGCTCTATTGAAGACGATAAACAATTGATACAACTCAAAGCCGCAGTACCTTATATGTGGGCCGGACTTACCCACCTCGAAGGAATAAATATCAATCTTGAGAACACCGATCAGAAACTACAAATTTCGGCCCAGACAAACATCCTTAACGCCCAACAAAAGGCAACCTCAGTGGCGCTCTATGGTAATGCCGCAAACGATAGTCTTGAGCTATCGGTCAATTGGGACGCCCACACACAGAAATTGTATAACGGATATATAAGTTTAGGATCAAAACTGTCGAAGAATGAGAATAATGAACTCGACATTGATATAAATATCCATCCTACCACCTTTGCCATCAACGACACTGTGTGGAATATAAAGCCTGCTTCTATAACTATCAAAGACAAGTACTTAGATGTCGATAGCATAGATATTTCACGCCCCTCGCAACACCTATTCATCAATGGTAGAGTATCACACAACCCACAAGATACTCTACATATAGACTTGCAAGAAATCAACCTCGACTATATTTTTAAAACTCTTAATATAGACTTTGTAACCTTTGCCGGCTATGCAACCGGTCGCGTAGATGTGGCCGATATATATGGTCAATCACCTTACATATGCACACGAAAACTCGACATTCGTGACTTCTCATACAATAATACTACCTTTGGCCATTTGTCGGCGTTCAGCCAACTTGAAACCGAAAATATGGGTATACTTATCAAAGGTATAATAAGCAATAAGAAAGAGACAGAAAGCTATGTAGACGGTTATATATTCCCAACCAAAGATTCACTATCCATAGCATTTGATGCCGAAGATATACCCCTTAAATTCATTCGACCCTTTATCAACTCTATCCTGTTAGATGTAGAAGGAACAGCTTCAGGAAACGTTGTATTGGAAGGAACATTTGAGCGCATATATATATATGGTGACGCCTACGCCAGCGACTTTGCCTTCAGCGTACCTTTTATCAACACACGCTACCACCTATCCGATAGCATACACTTTACCAAAGACCGTATTTTCTTTGACAATGTTACGGTATACGACGAACACAACCACACAGCCAAAGGTCGTGGATCAATCAAGCACAAATATTTCACTCAAACCGAATACAATATCGACATCTACGATGCAGACCGAGTATTGGCCTTCAATGTGCCACGCACAATAGGTATTCCATATTATGGCACAATATTCGGCTCGGGAAACGTTAACGTATCGGGTAACGACTACAACACTCATATTGCGGTAAACATGACGCCAAGCCGCAACTCAAACTTCACGTTTGTATTATCCAACACAACAAGCGCCGAAGACTACCCGTTCCTCACCTTCTCAAACAAGCGTGAAGAGGCTCCCAAAGAAGAAGTTTACATAAGCGAGATCGACAGCTTTGTAAGAAATAACAACATGCTGATGGAGAAAAAGAAGACCGTCAGCAATATACAAAACATACTTAATGTCTCCATTACGGCCGATATCAACCCCGACTCAGAAATCAACATTGTGATGAATGAGATTACCGGTGATAAGATGCAAGCCTATGGCGAAGGAACAATGCGACTCGACTACAACACAGCCGATAATGAGATACTTATGTATGGCCACATGAGTGTCGACAAGGGTACATACGACTTTAGTATCGAAGATATCATCACTCGCAACTTCAAGATACAACAAGGAGGAAGTGTATCGTTCCAAGGTAATCCACTTGAGGCAACCCTCGACATTAGCGCGATTTACTCCCTTCAAGCAAACCTGGCCGATTTGGATGCCTCATTTACCAACGACAGTGAAATAACACGTACCAATGTGCCGGTAAATACCATCCTACTCATCAAAGGTCCTCTCATGCAACCCGATATCAACTTCGATATTGACCTCCCCACCCTCAGTTCCGACATGGAGAGCCGCATGAATAGTATCATCAATACCGACGAGATGATGACTCGTCAGATAATATACCTACTTGCACTCAATCGTTTTTATACAGCCGAATATAGCTCAAACCAACAGTCGTACAACGAATTGGGTGCCATAGCAGCTTCTACCCTATCATCGTCAATAGGCGCCCTCATGGGGCAATTGAGTGACAACTGGAGCATCTCCCCGAAGGTTCGTAGCGAGAGAGGCGACTTTACCGACCTTGAAGTAGACCTATTACTCTCGAGCCAACTACTCAACAATCGCCTCTTGTTTAATGGTAGTTTTGGCTACCGAGACAGCCGCTACAATACGACCAATTTTATTGGCGACTTCGACATCGAGTATCTATTGACCGAAAATGGCAACTTGCGCTTGAAGGGATACAACCACTTCAACGACCGCAACCATACCATGCGCACAGCCATTACCACTCAGGGACTCGGTCTTATCTACAAACACGACTTCAATACTTGGAGCAACTTCTTTGAATTTTCAAAAATCAAACTCTTCACAGAAGAGGAGGATGAAGAAGAATACGAGGAGTACGAAGAGGAAGATACTGACGAAAACAATCTCATACAACCCGTCGACACAGTCATCACCATTACCCCCGACATATTGGAGTAATCACACACACGACAACACATCCACTTCTTTTGGGGGGATATCGTATAGATTATTGTAAAGAGATAGTTGCAAGCTATAGATTTGGTATCACACACCACTATACACCAACAGCGCAACCCCTTTGGGATTGCGCTGTTGGTGTATCGAATAATTTGGAATCCAATTTTAAATCGGACTCATAATCGTGTCGTTCGACAGGATTATTTCTTGTACATCTCGTCCGATACTGTGAGTACTTTGCGACCTTTAGCACGACGGCTTGCGAGAACACGACGACCGTTTGCGGTAGACATTCTCAAGCGGAAACCGTGCTTGTTTACTCTCTTTCTGTTTGAGGGTTGAAATGTTCTTTTCATTGCCTAATATTTTTTGTGTTATTATTTCTCTATTTATCGGAGTGCAAAATTAGTTACTTTTTTCGAATATCGCAACTTTTTATGTAACTCTTTTTTCAAATACGCATAACTTATTGGTTATTGCGTCTTTAGAACGCCTTCAGGAGTGATTATATAGTGCATTAATTTGTCGTGAGGCTCGGCCGGAATAGTGGGAACAAGCTGACAATTATAACATACACCTATACATGTAGCTTTGGTGCGCGACAACAAGCGGTCGTAATAACCCTTGCCTCGACCCAATCTGTTGCCGGTCTTGTCAAAGGCTACACCGGGAACAATAATCAGTTGCAATACATCGGTATCTATATCCAAACCTGTGGGCTCCATTATATTAAACTCGCCTTGCTGCATAGCCTCACGACTATATCTGCGAACAACAAGATCATCGCCTATCACAACTGGCAAATAGACTGTTTTACCCAACTCTACCCAACGATCTACAGCTTCATGACTACATAATTCATCGGGTAATGAATGGTACAGCAAGATATGTTCAGCCTCGGCAAAGGCGGCCGTATTCTCTACATGTTGCCACACAGCGCTACTCTCGGCTATCTTTTGCTCAGGAGTCAAGGCGGCTTTGTTTTGTCGCATTTGACGACGCAGTGATGCTTTATCTATTGTCATATTGTACAGTATATTATTTCTCAGTTATTATTCCTCAACTTCATCGGCAGGCTGCTCGGGCAATTCGGGAAACGCACGTTCTTCCTTGATGATTCGACATGCCTCGGCTATTACATCATCGTTGCTCATAAAGATTGGATAGAAAGCCTCATCGCCTATTACATCTCGGGCTATATAAGCTGTCAAAAGACGAATAAGCTCGACACGCGAGGTATTTATATCGGCATAGCGCGCAGGAACTCCGTTACGATCGGCATAGGCAATGAAATCGTTAAGCAATTTATTTTCATTAAGCATACGCAAGAGTTCCTTATAGTCACGAGCTTTCGAGAGAGCGTCACGATGTGCATCAACATACTCAAAGGCATACTTGTACAACAGACTCTTATTTACCACCTCGCTATAATAAGGTGTCACATAAGTCGTATCGCTGGGGATAAACACATCGGGCATGATACCACCGCCACCATACACTACACGTCCACCGGCTGTAGTATACACCTCATCGGTATGTTGATGTATGCTGTCGGCATTGAAGAACTCTCCTCTATTGTAACGGTTGATAATATCCATATTGTACGATTCATCGTCACCCATGCTATACTCTTTCTGTATGCATCGGCCCGAGGGAGTATGATAACGTGCCACAGTAAGGCGAACTGCCGAGCCATCTGAAAGAGGTAGCTGACTTTGTACCAATCCCTTGCCAAAGGTACGACGTCCCACTACCATACCTCTGTCATTATCTTGTATTGCACCGGCAAAAATCTCACTGGCCGATGCCGACCACTCGTCGGTGAGTACAACGATAGGTGCTTCCTTAAAAGAACCCATGCCATTGGCAACCGCGTCTTCACGGGGAAACGCGCGACCTTCGGTATACACAATAAGTTCACCGGCAAGCATAAATTCGTTGACCATATTGATAGCTGCATCCATGTAGCCGCCACCATTGCCTCGGAGGTCTATAATATAACTTTCGGCACCTTCATTACTCAATCGTGCCAAAGCGATAAGAAACTCCTCATAAGTTGTACGTCCAAACTTGCTCACAATAATATAGCCAATACCAGGCTCTATCATATAGGCAGCATCGACGCTATGCAAAGGAATATCACCGCGTTCCACCTCAAATGTAAGCAAGTCACTCTCACCTCGGCGTTGCACCCCAAGTTTCACCACTGTACCCTTGGCACCACGCAAGTTCTTCAATACTTTTTCGTTCGTAATAGTCTTGCCCACATAGAGCGAGTCATCGACAGTTATAATGCGGTCACCGGGCAACAAGCCACAACGCTCAGAGGGGCCTCCCGATATCACATCTACCACATTAATGGTATCATTGAGCAAGTTAAACTGGATACCAATACCCGAGAAAGAACCTTCGAGTTCCTCATTTACACTCTCCAAATCCTCGGCCGGAATATAAGCCGAGTGGGGATCAAGTTCTTTGAGGATTGATGCCATAGCATTATCGGTCAAATCCTTGCTATTTACACTATCAACATACTGCTGCTCTATAATATGTAGCAACATATTAAAGTTATTACGACGGGCATACTCATAGTCGTAGGTATCATATAACTGATACTCCGACGAGTTACTATTCCAGTTACCCACCAGCATACCTATCACCAATGTCACCGAAGCCCAAAATGGCAACCATGCATAGTTATATTGTGGTTCTTTCATCTTCTTATTCTTTTTCTATTTCGGCAATATGCTCTATTTCTACTCCACTTCGTTGCAAGAGGTCAATACCATCGGTATTGTGATATAGTTCCGAGAACACTACACGACGTATACCGGCTTGTATAATCAACTTGGCACACTCTATGCAAGGCGAACAAGTCACATACAATGTAGCACCTTCGCTACTATTATTGCTACGCGCCACCTTAGTTATAGCATTGGCCTCGGCATGTAGTACATAAGGCTTTGTACGACCATTCTCATCTTCACAGATATTTTCAAAACCCGATGGAGTACCATTGAAACCATCTGATATTATCATCTTCTCCTTGACAATGAGAGCACCTACCTGGCGACGCTTACAATATGAGTTTTCACCCCAAATGCGTGCCATGCGTATATAACGCTCATCGAGCAAATATTGCTTGTTGTTATCTTCCATTTTACTGTTTCATTTACAGCCTACAACGGCATATTCATGCAAAAGTAGTACATTTTTGCCACAACTATGCAATATACAACATTTTTTATATAAAATACCCAACATATCGCACAAGGCAATAGTGACATAGGCTACATCACGGCACAAAAAAGCCATTGCCTTCGGGCAATGGCTTTTAATTTATATGCATGCTAAATATTAACGCACCACTTTGCGTACTTGATTGCCGTTGCGTACGATATAAACACCGCCATTGAGACCACGGAGGTCGATACTATCGTTACCGCGAGCCACTACAGCACCATTGATATTGTACACCTCGATAGCACCTTCGGCACTTACTACTCCATAAGCGTAAGTAATACCGTTGGCAGTCTCTACACGGTCGATACCGGTAGCTACTACCGAAACCCACTCTCCGGCACTTACCTTCTCGCTCAAGGCTGTTGCTGTGATATTATAATATTGAATCATATTGGCAGCAACGGGAGTATAAGTCAGCTCGGCTGTTTTATTCAATGTTTCAATAGCAGTCCAGTCTGCAATCTGTTGAGCTGTATTAGCTGTTGAGTTTTTGATTCGGTGGAATGTCATGTGTGTGTATTTGCCTTCGGCAAGCTCAAAAGATACAAAGTGATTGCTAAGGAAACCTTGTACCCATGCACTCTCAGCCGTATTCTTGTTTACGAACTCAATAGCATACAACGCACAGTCATTATCTTCCCAAATACCGGGATTGAGGTAATATGCACCGGCAGTAATATTTTCATCAAACGAACCATCTTCATAACGATAGATTGCTACTGGTTGTTGTGAAGCTGAAGCATAGCAAGCAAAGAGGCTCGAAGAATGATTATACTGCATAACATTACGAGTATAACTACCTTGAGCAATAATAGATGCAGCACCACCATCGATTGTAATAGCCCAACTACCATTGGCATCTTTAGTTGTTTGAGTTTTCAAGTAGTTTTTGCTACTACTTGCTGCATAAAGATATCCCTTATCCACTTTAAACGACCAAGTGTCTGCAACACTACCTGCTTCAAGTGTAATGATTTGTACATCCTCTCCAAAGGTTATTGTATTACCATCTTTTGTATACGCAGCCTGACCACGGTTATTATCCTTTTGTTCAGTTGAGAGTGCAAAATTACTATCTGCCGCAGCAATCACAATTTGGTCGCCTTCTTTAAGCATCGAAGCATCTGTTACAAGAGTCCAAGAATTAGCTTCAGGCTTTTCAGGCTCAACAGGCTCATCACCACCACCTTCACCAGGCTGTTCGTTCTCCTCAATTGTAATAGGTTGAACTTGTAATTTATTGTAATAACCTACAAGCGCAATTATTGTAAGGTTTTCGCCATTCTTGAAAGCATCAGTACCGAGAGAGAATTGGTTATATAAGGCAACTGTACCAGTAGCATCGGTAAGAGTAGCATTTTTACCAGACACAT